>Ga0126342_10013582_pt1 | contig 14406 bp, 13 predicted proteins | sample Cyp1metagenome_FD_92528 | JGI IMG/M metagenome (GOLD analysis project Ga0126342, IMG submission 92528) | Coral microbial communities from Lord Howe Island, Old Settlement Bay, Australia - Cyphastrea 1 metagenome | ecosystem: Host-associated > Invertebrates > Cnidaria > Coral ...
ATATATATATACATATATAATTAGTTTTAGTTATATAATGTTATATATATATATGATTATATAATTAAATGTGTAATATTTTGTCGTCCCTTCCGCTAGAAATGAACCACGGAAGGCTATGAACAGGAATAGGATAAGGCCAAGAATAATGTGGCTAACCGTTGGCAAATCCCTGTCTATTTTTGCACCTCAAATCAAAGGCTGGTACTGGAACTGTTTATTTAAAGGGTCCCCAGGTCCCCAAAATCTGTCTCAAATTCTTGGACACATTGACTGATGGAGAGCAGTGGGTGTGTTCGCAATTAGATACCTCCAAAATCCCATGGTTAATCAGCATATTCACCACAAAATTGTCGTTTGGGGCGTGTTACCCCATCTTTAGATAAAACCAAAGTGGAATCAAACAAGATGGTGGAACTTATGTTAGAACGGGCTATCTCGAGCTGAGCTGACGGTCTCTTCCTATGTAAAGAGGAAGCAGAAAAGGGTGTTCCTAGTTGAAAAAACTACTTGCAGCTTCCCAGCCGCTTTTGGTTTGTGAGCTACAAAATGGATCATTCAAAGGGATAGGTTACGGAGATGACATTGCACTAAAAAAGAAGCAGCTGCGGTGGTGGCTCTTGCTAGGAATTGACATTCGTCATGAGCTTCCAAGAACTATCATAGTACAGTATTGCATACTTTACCTCCACCATGCTCCAGCCCTTGAGATTTACATCGGACCTCGCCATCTGTCCGCGTTTGCCAACCACAAAAGCCTCAGCTACAACTTGGGACAAGCCTTGTGGACAAAATCTTCATGATTCTTCAAGGGATATAGAACTTTCTTGGGGCAAGTGCTCCCATGTTGAATCATAGATGATACTTCCGCTTCTTGAACCATAATCAGATTGTTCATCATATATGATTATCTCACTTATTAAAAGCCTACGATTACATAGGTTTTTTTTACCCCCATAACTTGGGATACCAAGCCCTGTAATTATGGCCACATCTCCACCGATTTGGAACCCTCCACAGCGGTTTATCCCACTTCCGGTCTGGGAGCTGCTTTCCTTAATTCTCCGATGGTTTTTTAATCGATCTTGCTGGTGGTACATTTGACATTGGCCTAATGTTAGTTCAAAATTATAGAAATTGAATCTAATTTAGAAGTAATTCAGATTCAATTTGAAAAAACGGTAGGTTTCAATTGAGAATGAATCTAAATTTCAATTCAAAGGTTACCTTGGAATTTGAAATTGCTAGATTGAATCTAAAATTAAGTCAAACTTGATTTAACATTAATTTGGAATCAATTTAGACGTAATGTGACATAAGCTAAACGAAATTTGAAAACTTATATATATATATATTTAGATCTATATAATTTGAAATTAATGTGCCATTGATTTTTGAAATTCATGTAAACTCACATTAAGATAAATTTGGATGTAATTTACCAAGTCATTTAGAATGAATTTGAAATTGATGTCAACAACTTATTTAAAAATGGTTTTACACGAAAATTAGTTTGGAATTACATAATTTGGACTTGGTTTAAATGTGATTTGATAATTGACTTAGATTTGATGTCAAAATAATTTCAGTTCAATGAGAAAATGATTTAGATTTTATTGAAACATGATCTGGATTTGGTTGTCCAAATCTAAGTCAAAATCAACTTTGATTGAATTTGGATTTTGTATGATTTTGTTGAAGTTTGAATGTACATTAGTGTACATTCAATTGAAAAACACTTTGGATTTCAGAATTGAAGCATTTTTGTTTTTAACAAAATCAATTTAAATTCAAATTCGATTTGACTAGGTTTAAGAAAACAACATTGATTTCAGTCAATCTAAACTTGCTTTTAAAATGGTAAGTAAGAAGCCAAAAGCCAAACTAAAAGCAAAGCTGACAAATAATAAGAATAATAACATTCCCAAAACAACATTGAGATCAGTAACATCCCGAGTAAAATATTAGGTTCCTTTTCAACATCCCAGATGAGAAAATCAAATCAAGATTGGTAATCCCGTGCCTGGAACTGTTACCTACTATGATTAGAAGATAGACTGGTTGGTGGTTTTAACCATCTTGAAAAATATGAAAGTCAGTTGGGAAGATTATTCCCATATACATAGAAAAATAAGAAATGTTTGAAACCACCAATCAGACAATTCAACGGATAATGAACACACTTTCGTTCGGATCACCCAACAACCAAGCGGCAGCAACGAAACGCACCAGCGCATCATTGCAATATGACGGGAATTCACTGGCTGTTGCAATACCTCGACGACCAGTTGCGGCCCAAATTAAAAGATATTAAAAGCTTAAGTCTGGGAAAAAAACGGCATTTGATCATGCCTGCTCGCTTTGGACCAGGTTATTTTATGTTATTGTTTGAATATCTTAGTGCCAAAACTCTCGGGTTCTCGTGTTGTATATGTTTGAGCACCCCGTGGACCACGGATTTCACAGATGCTGTCAGCCTAGCAGTGTGAGAGCCATGAGACCAGCAGGTCCACTGGAAACGATCAGCGTTCATACTGTGGATGGTTGCGAAATCCTGCACCACCTTGGATGGTTGAAACATGTTGAAACCCTATAAATAATGGGATAAACCATCTATCAGCTGGTGCAGGATTTCGCAACCATTTTCTTCCATCTACCTCAGCGATGCAGGCCGGAAACCATGGACTGCAAGTCAAAGCGATTCAGTGGCTGCATTTGGCATGGCGTGATGCGGCTCAAAATGAATTATCTGCAAAAATTGGATGGTTTAGTCCGAAGAATATACATAGGGTGTTCTTATTATTGATGTACTCTAAAACCATCGGCTTCAAAATGACCCATAAGCTGGACGATTTTGGGGTATTCCTCCATTTTAAGAATCCCAATCACAAAGTATATTTACATATCTATTTGACGAGAAAGAGCGACTCTGCGGTTTTGCTGGTAACCCATGCTGCTTTTTGCCCAATGCACAAAGCGATGCTCCGACTCTTCGAATTGCCCGACCGTCGCTCTCAAAGCATCCGCGACGTGGCTTCAACTTTCCACACTCTGAACGGCACCCATCTGCATGTGCGCCAACCAACGATGCTGTTGTTTTAAATGTTTTTGTTGTTGGCAACCAAGCAGTCTCAACCAGTGATTCTAATTAGTTACATATTTTAGAGATAGCAATTTCCGAAGCCGCAGAGATTGAATCCAAAGAAGCCACAGGACCCAAACGGAGGTCTCGTCAACCGCTGTAGATGCCTGAAACCTGTGAGGCAAACGTGACCAATGCTGTACCCCAAATGCACCATGCGGAAGGCTGACTTCAATGGGATGGGGGAAAATAAACATTTTTGTTGTTATATGTAATTATATATATAGCCAATATATGTACATATTTATAATATGTATGTATGTATATATATATATATTTGTATGTATGTATGATATATATATATATATATTATGTAAAGATATGTGCATCTTTCTAGGATTTTCGAGCTAAATACTACCCGATTCTGCCACCATTAAGGCTTTGTTCCACCCAAATCCCGAAGTTCTTCGCCTCTGTCTTCAGCTTCTTGCCAACCTCAGCGGTCCAAACAGGGCCCATCCCCAGGGGTAACTAAAAAGCAGAAAAGCAATGGAAGGTCCAAAGAAAAAGGTAGAAAATAAAACTGTCCCGAACAAAATTCCCTTGAAAAAAAAGTCGGATTCTAGATGATTATAGATACACCAGAATTCTCGAATCAAATGTTGAATGAATCAAACCAGATGTTATCTAAAAAATTACAATCCTCCAACGGTAAGACCATAAAGGCCATCTCCGTTCGAAGCTCTCAGGTGGTCACCACTCTGGATACGAACTGCTCAGGGATTGCAATCTCGATCAGATCCCCATCCTGTCGCATGGGCTAAAATGGGCTGACTGTCTCGGGGAAAGATCCATCGAATTCCCTTGGTTTCAATGATCCTCATGAACATGATTGAAAATAGCCATCGCTGGTGGGGATACTAACATATACTAACCATTACTGGCTCACCCAAATTTGGATGGTTCAAAAGGTCAATGTTCATCAATGTTCTTATTGAAATGGCACCGTTAAAATTAGAGTAACCCCCGGGATGATGTTTCTAAGTTGGAAAAACAGAGTAACATGTTGGACAAAATATCTTTTTGATGGTTACTATATATATATAGAGATAGATAGAAATAATAGAAACATCTGCGGGATAATCAGGGCCAATTATATTATATTACATATTACAATCAATTTTTCCGCATGTCACTTGTGAGTTGAGGACAAGTTCCCTTGCAAATGCCTCTATACTAGAACACAGTTCAGAACACAACACAAGTGAAAGAAAAAACATAAGCTGAGCTTGGACCTACGATCCAGATCAATGTCTTGACTTTACAACTTCCATGCTGCCCTGTTTCAGAACAAGGACCCGACATTCCCGAACTGATTCTTGTATATATTGCTGGTTACGTTCAATCCCCATTCTATCCCCATTTCAAAAGGTTAAATCAACTTAAATCATCTTAAATCCCCCGCTTTCTTTGGAAGTCCAGTGGACCGTTTCCCCCCCAAAAAAAAACTCGCCGTCGCCGTCGCCTCCTCCTTGCCGTCGGGATCAGGAATGGTGACCTCAGGGCGGAGGCTCATGGCGGTGTCCATGAAGGATCTAGCTGTAAACGTGGGGGATCAAGCATAAAAAAACAAAGCAAAAACTGGCTGGATCTCATAGTTGTTTTTTGCGACAACTTGATATATATATATATATGTATATGTATATATATATATATGTATATATACATATATATGCATATATATATATATATATATGTGTGATATGTATATATATATGTGATATATATATATGTGATATATATATATATATATATGATATATATGATATATGTGTGCGTGTGTCTGGGAATGGGGATTCACACCCAAAATTACTGCGTTTTCATTGGGAAAATGATGATTAGCCAGTGAATTTTAATGGGAGGTACCCTATTTCAGGAAGAATCAAACATATGCACCATGCACACACCAGAAACTACCTGAACAAGCTGCTTTTCTTGCCACAGCTATACAGAAAAAATAAGTTGTTAGCCAGATATGAACCTGCATAATCCTGCATAGACTAATGACTAATGTAGGCACGATTAATAGACTTATCGACGAGGTCAACTGTCTGGAAAGTAGTCCAGCGGAATCCAATAACGATATTCTACATTTCTTGATGGAAAATCTACGAACATCATGCACAATCTGAAGCACCCCAGGCCAACATTTGTAGCACCGTCTGGCAAACATGGCACTGGGACATTGCCCCTTTTGAATCTGATCATTGTTGACAGGAAAACCGTTTTTACCCCCTGGTAATTCAACATTGCTATGGAAAATGACCCATTTATAGATGATTTACCTTTTAAGAATGGTGATGTCCCATACTATCCCATACCAAACTCTGAAATTACCACAAGCTAAATTGATATTCCTATGGAGATTGCCAGGTGACAATTCTCCATTTATTGGGCAATTCCCTCCACGATAGCAAAAAGTGGGACTCACCGGAGTCAGGGCTCACACGTTCATCTCGGAAGATTTGGAGGCCGTAATTTCTGCATTTACGGACGCCTCCGTGGGAGCTGGTGGATGATTTAGGTGTTGCCATGTTCCGAAATGTGTTTGAACTCCGCCAAATCACCACATCCTGTGGATCACCATCCAGATGTTCGAAAATCAAAGATGTTTGAAACCAACCAGAGGCCAAGGGATGCTCACATCATGTAGTTACTGTATACGCATAGCTGGTTATATTGCTTATACCCCATTGATATCGTCATGGTTTCTAGGGATTCTAGGGGGTGTTGAATCCGAACGGGGGATGATACTACATGATATTTTGTTCATAATAAACCACCTATAACGATATGATCATTCGAAACCATCATATCATAATTCATCACACATAATAAAGAAATTATAAACTATGATTAAATGATATATATATATCTTACAATGTACATAGTTCTTACCTATCTTATATTCAATAACCAACTAGAATGAGATAAGCCCATGCCTTCCCCCGACACCGACCCCCAAAACCTTGGACAACCAAACGTTCACGCCATCGCACTTGTCAATGGCCACCGCCACCACCTGGTGGACCCACGAAACCCGGGGAAGATCCAAGGGGAAATTGAAAAATGGATTAATGTGAATTACTTGGTATGTAATGTATATGCATTATACACAAAATACGTATTATACACATATACACATTATACAGATTATACATGTTATACGTATTATACGTATTATACGTAAAAACGTGTATATATATATATGTAATTGATTTATTATGTACATATATATATATGATTACATTGCTTGCATAGAATCATATATATATAATCAAAACACAATATACACAATCAAAACACAATTCCGAAGTGTATACAATATGTAATGTGTACATTACTCTACACACACTTGGAAAATTGTACTTGGCACATGATCCATACAACACGTATGTAGTTCAAAAAATTATGGTATTGGTGAGGTAGGCACAAGAGTGAGTATATCCCTACCAAACAATCAGGTGCAGTTGGAAACATGGAGTCTTCCACGATACTTTCGGTGAATGTTGTAGTCGTATGCAATGTGAATATGCAACACGCTACGATTCAAGGGAATCCTACGTGCAACATTCATGAGGACTTCCACTCAGTTCTACTCACATTCATGGTAGGGTTTATCTGAAAATATGGTACCTCTAAAATCCACTAACAATCATTTTCCCTATCAAAAACCATGCCATTTTCCACTGGTATACCCCATTTTCAGACAGACAAAAGCGTGGACAACACGCTTTGTCCTTACTAAATTTCCATGAAAAGCTATATGCAACATCACCCCTACCCCTACTGTAAGTATTTGGAATGCACGTCTACACATATTACATATATATATATATAATAGTACAATCTTCTTCATTCTTAATCGTATATAACTTTATATATATATATAGAGATATGTGTAGATAACCCATAATGCAAATTTAATTTGCTAATGCAATTTGCAGAACCTTTCCAGCACACTTGATTTCAAGACAGGAACCACTTTGCCGTTTTCCGCCTTGCCAAGGGCTTGCATCTGGCATCGGTCACAATTCACCAGCTCAACGGCCTTGGTTTAACTTGGTTTTGGAGAAACCTGCAGCTAATGTGTTATATATATATACACACCTGCACGTGAGATCATGTGGGTATTAGTTACATTTAATTACTATGTGTCAATATTACTCCATGTAGATGTGTCTGTGTCTATGTACATGTGTGTGTGTGTCAATGGAAGTATATGGCACCGTAAACCAACTAGTATGGAAGTGTGAAAATATAACGGTGTATTTCAGATCTTTCTGGTGGTTGGATTTAATGATGTGAAATCGCTCGTTGGCAAAAGTCCAAATTTGATTCCGATTGCTTTGACATGTCATGAACGCAAACTTGTTCCAACAGCTCTTTTTCCCAAGAGATGAACCGGCCATCCCTAGTCATAAATCCTATTTCTTTGGGGATCCCAGTGAAGCCCATGTTGCGTCAAGCAAAGGATGAACCCACAATAACCCACATTTGATTTCACCCATGAAAGCCTACCATGGAAAGAATGATGTTGAAGGGCTCCGAACCGCAACTCCAGGGTCCCATTCCATCTGTCTCTGGAATTGTGGGGCCTTTCGCTGAACTTCCATGATGCATCGGCAATCTGTTCGGAATTCGCCAGCTGGAAACATAGGCAAGTGTACATTGCTGTTCTCCGTCTTTGGGACGAAGATGCGCAGCATTTAATGGTGATATTTCGTTCATGTACTAATCATTGCATCCTTGAGGGATGTTCAACTTGATGTTACTTGCGGTTTGATGATGATGTCCCCCTTGTGATGGCCCAAAAAAGCACCCAGGATCGGACGGAGATGACATCTTGGCACAGAACGTTCACCTGGCGACGACTTTCAGACTATAGCTCAATTTTTCTAGTTCTTACAAGAGGATCAAGAGGGCCATTGGGAAGTCCGGACATTTTACAGAGGCATCGTTTATTCATCTCAGTTGCTTGTAGACCGTATCCCTCCAGCCATGTTTGGCGTACGCGGGTGATCTCCTAGCCAAAAATGCATTCCCTCCACTGCCAAAAATCATCGTTGCTGCGTACTGGTCATGTAACTGTCGGACATGCCTAACAACACAAAATATGCAGATGTCTGATGATGTCTGATGATGATGATGATGATGATGATGGTGGTGGTGGTGGTGGTGGTGGTGATAATGGATGGAAGGAGGTGGATTGGGACTCACTATTATATATATAACTACCATTACAGTAACTACCTAACATCGCTTGCTTTACCTTTCCGTCATCCACGTTCCAAGCTCGTTCCGTTCCTTCATGCACTACAGTAAATGTTGCAAGTATAGTTATCAAAAAAGAACCAGATGCCGAACCAAACCTCATAAATGCGAAGCGCACGCTTCGGTCTGCACCGTCCTCGTTCATCACAGGGTACAGTATTCCTTGAAAAATGATGAAGTATATTGAAGAATCACAGGATTGGGAGACTCAACTGTAGTAGCTCCTTGGCCCCTTGGCTCCAATTTTGGGAGGACAAAACCGCTCCAAAAGACAGCTCCGGCCTTCTCACAACTGTCGACACAAATGGATTTCACCTCCAGGTGCTCCGTGGTTCAAAAAATGGTAGGTTGATCTTTGACGATAACTATAGATAAATATAATATATAGATAACTAATGATAAGTATATAATGGGACCTACCATCTATGGTTATATAATGGTGGTTTATCTACAGATAAATATGGGAACCTATTTGAAATATCGATAGTTATGAACCATGATAGTTATGAACCATGATCAAAAATAACTATGATAACTATAGATAAATATGATAAATATGGGAAGTTCACAGAGAACGAGATGCTGATGCTGATTCCGTTGCTTCATTCTGCTGAAGTACTTCTCCTGTTCAATTGCTCTTCAAGCCACAACATCAGGCCACATGACAATTCTGTGATTACATCACCATATCCACAATTGTTCAATGAATCCCAAACGGATGACGCTTTCAAATGGGAAAAACGAATAAAAATGATAGGAAATTCATGGAAATTCCTCTTCCAGGGCGTCAGGTCATGTTCCCACCTTGTTGGGGATGTGCACCGTGGTGTTGCGGCAGTTCAGAATCACCACCAGTTGCTTCATCTCAGCCTCAAACGTTCACGGTTTCACGGCGGTTGGCAGCTTCATCCCTGCCTTTTGGTGCATAACTCCTGCACATCCCAACACTTGGGGGTGGCTATAGCAAAAATAGTGTTGGTCATGTCACCAGTACATAGTCGCAAAAACACGGACAGTTGAAACATTGTACCCTGTCATTGTTGATACAATCCATGTCCAATTGTGGATCTCCACTTCTTGGTGTTTTCGGTATGTGTGTATGTTTCACGCACAACCTCTGTATATAGATTCATAGTCTTGTTTCTACTGGTGACACCTTCCTGTTGATTTGCCATATACGATCATCTTACAGCCTTCAGAAACCCTGGTTCAATCCTTCATATCTTCATTTTGCGGCCCAGCTGAGGCAATTAGGGGTTGGGACTATCATCCAATTTGTGATATTTATGTTTGGTATCGAGTATACTGAGTTCATATATGTTCATATCATTTCATCCACTAATTTCTGGCATATGATCAGTTCTATGTTCTAGTTTATTATATATATATATATATTATATAGCATATATATTATCGTATATAAAATAGGATCTATCATATGTATGTGTATATATATATATGTATATATATATGATATATCATATATATATATATCATATATGCTCTTTAGTTATTCAACATAACCCTGCAAATTGCCAAGGATTGGTGGAACTCATCTTCCAGACCCCCAAGTCATGGCGTCAAAAATCACCCAACTGGCCAGGGGAGCCCTGCATCGTCCATGACCTCAGTCGGGCAGAAAAAAATGAAATTTGGACATTTGGAATTAACATGATTAATGGGATTTTATAGGGATTTTATAGGGATTTTATAGGGACTTAATGGGATTTTTTAGGGATTTTATAGGGATTTAATGGGATATGAATGGGATATCCATCTGGTTATGACTAACATAGCCATGGTATAGATGGCCCATAGAAATAGATGGTTTACCTATAAAAATGGGGATGTTCCATGGCTATGTTAAATAACCAGAGGCTAACTCACTAATGGAAACCTCTGTTCTTGGATGTTTGGGCAACTAACGCTGATCAGTTGAAACGAAGACCCCAAACCTCTGATTCGAGGGACCACTCGCTCACCATCGTAGTTCTCCACCATCCAATTGATATCTTTCTGAAGCTCCTGGGTGGACGGTTCACCATGGACAGCATCCAGATGTGGCAAATCATGGATGTTCTGTCGAAACATCGACATTTGGTAGTGGGACTCTCTTGTCACATGCTGAGCTTGAGAATCTGGATATATCTGGATCATGCAGCAAATCACCGAAATAGTACACAGACCCCATACCCGTTGGTATCAATATCATTCATGGATGCATCAGAATGGATCCCGAAACTTTGCAAATCATCAACACAACTACGTATAGCCAACCATGAAATCCGAAATCGGTAAACTTTCCAATTCTTCGCTTTTTCGTTTTCGGGCTGACCTTGGCCTCTCTACGGTTTGGCACCGCGCCTTCTTGGGTTCTCCTTTGGGTCCCCGCTTGCTGAAGGCGCTCTTGGATGGACCAGCCGCCTGGATTACATCACCACATGGCTGTCAGTTCAACCAGGTATTCTATGGTATTCTGCTGTTCACAGCGAAATGGCTGGGATTTATGAATGTTTATCCCCACAATACCTATGGTGTTCTTGGCAAACGTATACAGTATGCAGCAAAATGATCAGTGGAGGAGTAAGGCTTTGTCTGGCCACAACTCCTGGACTCCACACCTTGGGTGCGGCTTTGATCACTTGGCTTTCCTCCTGATGTCAACAGTCGCCATGGACTTTAGAGTGGTTCAATGGATGGTGGGATTCTATTTATTGTTTTTGAATGTCTTTAATGTGTTGGATTTAGTCATACATTATCCAGCAATGTATATATAATATACATATACATATGTATAATATAGTGATATATAGTGATCTGATATGGATACATCAGCATCTTTCAATGGTTGACTTTGGTAATTGAACCGCAATTGCCCCAAAAAGATGAGTGAACCATGGAAATCGCCTTCCCCGAGTCGGGCGGCTCTGGACCATGATATGATGATCCCAAAATAGCTGGGATTTCTGGATGTTCACCCAAAACATGGTAGAACAGGTCTTGATCCATATTCTTGGAACAAATGAATTTTGCATCCAGCTATCAATGCTACCACTTTGAACCCAAGAGTCTTGGCCATGGTTGAAGGGAAAATGTACTCTACAGCAAACCCCTGTAGTTTGGGGCTAAAAACCACGTGTCCGGGAGCCAGATCGGCACCTGAAAATCCGAGAAGTGATGTCCTACAGCATCTGAGTTCGTTTCAAAATATGGGTTCCCAAAATGTTTAATGGTTTGTTCTTCATTTTCCCCATTGAAACGGCTATTCTGGGATACACATGGATACACCGCATCTTTAGACAGGCCCATTTCAAAAAAAAAACACTCCTTTGGCTGGTTCTTGGTCTTCATGTCATCTGTGACCTGTTGGGCACGCGCTCACGCGCTGGATCCAGCAGCCTCCGCCCGATGATCCCCGATGCACGAGATTTCATGATATGATATGGTGCATTAGATCTATCTAGTAGATTATAGCATATCAATCTGGGTAGTTATTTGTCAATGTTTATCCCATATAATCAATTCATCATCATATATATATAGTCATATATTTATTTATATACAGTATTAATATATATATATATAGTCATTGAAATCATGAAGTAAATCCTTCCCAAAGTCTCGTGACTCGCCAGGCGAGAGGCGGCTTTTTTCCATCACGGTCCAACCACTTTTGCGGTTCGAATTCCATGGCCCCCATGGAAAGGTATGGGGTCAGGGTTCCTAGGGGGTGATCTGTAAAAATCCCTAGGAAATGAAGACCGAGAGCTTGGAATACGTACCTTGGATTTACATGGATTTCTAGGAATCTAGCGCAGGTCAGTTCGAATCTATCAGTGACGTGTGTTTAACTCATGTAAAATTAAATATCACATCGATTTGTTGCGACATCTCATTTTTTAAATCTGTGGAAATGGTCCCAATATGTCCCAACCACTGCAGGGGATGTTTGAAGCCTTCACTGATCCATCGCATGCATGCATGCATGCATGTATGCATACATGCATGCATGCATGTATGTAGGTATGTAGGTATGTAGGTATGCATGGATGTATGCATGGATGTATGCATGGATGCATGCATGGATGCATGCGCATGGATGTATGCATGGATGTATGCATGGATGTATGCATGGGTTATGCATGGATGTATGCATGGGTGTATGTATGTATGTATGTATGTATGTATGTATGTATGCATGCATATTCAGACATGTATATATATATACATATAATTATATATATATATATACACATACATTACATTACAATGCATTGCATTTCATTAGATTACATTACATTACATACATACTACTATGTGTATATATATATATTATGAATATGTCGTATCCATAGTAGCAGCTGAAACTTATTGCCCACTTACAGAGGACGAACATGGGGCCATGGGATGTGAGCCTTGCCGGCTGCAACTGCCATTAATTGCACTGTCCGACCTTGTCACAATGCCGCGGCGACCAGCTATTTTAGTCCTATTGAAGACAGATCTCAGTTGGTGGCTGCCTTTTCCGCTTTGATATATAGAAGTATAGTATCCATTTGATTTTGAAATAGGCCGATTTGAGCCGTTCTTTTGTGAAACATCTTCTAGAAGCTGCTTCTGCATCTTCATGCTACATGATTAGCTCTCAAAATCGCCAACGGATGACACGCTTGGATCTTCTTGGAGACAAACATCGATGAGAGAAACCCTCCTGTCCATGGGTTCAGAAACATTGCCAATCTTAGATACCCTGCAAAAAATAAAATTATTTGCTGGTTTGTAGATATTCCCATTAATACCAAAAGACTAAAGCATTAAAGTATCCATGTAAGATTGAGCTAGGAAATGAAAATGAATGGAAACGACTCTGGAAACTGGAAACTCAGAATTTCCTGATGAAGAGAAGTTATTCTCGCACGTACCTTGCGTCCAGACCCCATCGAAACTGCTGTCTTCTCATCGCAAACCAAAAACAGGTACAGGTACTGTAATGGGCATTTACCCACCTGGCCAAGGGCAGCGCGGCTGTGCGTAGTCCAAGCTGACATCATTCACTGGGGGAAGGAACGTTTTTACAGAGACACCAAATAGAAGCCACGTTTCCTGGTTGGTTTTATATGGGGTTTATATGGGGTTTGTATGGATAATTATATGGATTCTATATGGTTTTCCAAATAACAATCTCAAGACCCAACATAAAAAATGGAGGCTTCCCACTTCTGTCGGTCTACGATGCTCTCCAACTGACCATCTTTTTTGGCGTCTCTGACTGTGATTCACCCAGCCATTGCATGCTGTGGCAGCACGTCATCCTTTGTACGCGCATGCAGCACCATGTGGCCAAGGGGTCGGGGCCTTCATGTGGCAAATGGAGTGTCATCCCGAAATATGCTAGGAACATCACTGGTTGGTGGTTGACCTACCCCTCTGAAAAATATGAGTTCGTCAATGGGAAGGATGGGAATCCCATGTATTATGGAAAATAAAAATGTTCCAAACCACCAACCAGATCAGTTTCCATCTTTATCTGAGGAATGCGGCCCTGTTCTTGCCCCCTAACCCATCGAAGCCAGTTCCACGGGATTTGGTGAAACGTCCACGGCCATCCACCGGAGGGTTCCCACTGGTTTCATCGACGTGCTTTGGAGCTCGAACTACCAGAACTACGGAACCAAATGCCAGCAGGAAGCAAATGCTTTTGGAAAATACACTTTGGTTTCAAGGCCTTGGGGTTCATCGTGTAATTATTCCCACAACTGCTTTCTTGTAGCTACTGAGTGCATGTAAGAGTCCAATAAACACCTGTCTACTTTGCCTTCTACATATACTTGAGAGCAGGCAGAGGCGGACGAAAGGTAGTGTAGTGCGAGAGGAGTGGTGTCAAAATGCTGCGCCCCTAAGATGATACACCAAAAACGTTTTTGCGCAGTCTAAGATGATTTTATCCAGAGCATGACTGCATGATACGGTGTCTTGTGCAGCGTGAAATG
>Ga0126342_10013583_pt1:0-2500 | contig 14405 bp, 13 predicted proteins | sample Cyp1metagenome_FD_92528 | JGI IMG/M metagenome (GOLD analysis project Ga0126342, IMG submission 92528) | Coral microbial communities from Lord Howe Island, Old Settlement Bay, Australia - Cyphastrea 1 metagenome | ecosystem: Host-associated > Invertebrates > Cnidaria > Coral ...
AATCTATCTAATCTATCTAATCTATCTAATCTATCTAATCTATCTAATCTATCTAATCTATCTAATCTATCTAATCTATCTAATCTATCTAATCTATCTATCTATCTATCTATCTATACTTAATAAATACGAATGGATTTATATATATGCCTATTTATCTATCTATATAAATGTAAAATATATTTTTGTGACCTGCAAAAGAAACGTAGGCCCTTAAGACAAGACATAAGTAAGTTTGGTTTGTCATTACAAAAAGTTCTGGATTTTTGGTTGGTATATCTATATTTAGTCGAATGAGTTTCTAAACCAACTTATTGCTGGCGAGATCAATTTGTGAGGGGCATAAGGACAGAAATGGCCTCCTGATTGATGTTGTGTTGGAGTATTTTTAGGATTATCGTGGTGATTATTCTGATTGCATATAGGAAACTTCCGCTATTGACAGTATTCAATGCTACCCTTTGGTGATGAAAGGGTACAATTCCCTACGTTTATCGAAAACCATAAATAGATTTGCAAGATTCTGCATTGCAGCATGTAAGGACATGGCATGACGTGCAGGCGGAACGCTAGCCAGATTTTGTGTTGGCTGGAATCGAGGGGTTGGACAACATTGAAGAACTACTAGGCACATGGTAAAAATGGTATGCTTAGCCAGCCTCCCTCTTTGTTTGGTGATGACATCATACATGATTCAAGTAGTATACCCAATAGTGGGCCCCAACTGGGGTGGTTTACCATTGGGTTTACCACATTCAACCCTATCATTAGTTATAGTATGTTACAGTTACGAAAGCCAGCCGCTAGGCTAGGCGAAGTTTTTTTGAGAACAAAGTGATATAAGGGGGTTTAGGGGCAGAGCGGGCAAAATGGGCGGAAAATCACAGAATTAGGTGCAGTGGAGCGAGGACAATTGGAGCATTTTTGAGGGGTATGTACCAGGTGGCAATTGGGTGACGGTGGGGCATCGATTCCCCCTGGTCCATCGTCAGAGTTGCATGTGGGGAGGCGATAGAGAGACGGGAATAGAAGGGAGTCACAGGAAAAGGCATTGCTTGGAAAGGTCGCTGGAGGTGTATTTGGGAGGCGTCAGAGAGATCGGACGAGAATATGCATCGGTCTCTTATTCTTCTACCCCTGTGATCTGTTGGGCTCCGATGTGGGATCATTGCGGTCGCAAGGATTAGAAAGAATTTCCTGTCTTGCCTGAGGCTCAGACATGTGGTTGATTCCTTCCAGTATGCTTTGCTTTTGTTCGACCTACCGGGATGGCTGTTGCCATTGGCTTCCATGTTATCTTCATTCATGGGGTTCAAACCGCCCAAACATAATATGTTATTTGATATTGTAGAATTCCAGACCTCGATTTAATATTATATAAATGATTATAAATGTATGTGTTATATACATATATTTTGCATATGTATATATGTATATATATATATTTAATTATATATATATATATATACACATGCATACTTTTTTTACATGTACAATATACACATCTATGTTTAATTATGTATATCCCCACAGTGGTTTATTAAACCCAGGAAGCCTGGCAAGGTTCAAGACCGAGCTGCGCCAGGCGACCAGTTTCGGCTGCCCAGTCACTCATGTGGGGATTTTTTTGTGGGGCAACGTTACTGCACCCCTGGAAAGGATAGAAGATGATAGAAGTTAAATCAATTCAATCCATGTTCGTTTTTTTTTTGTGATATCTATTTTCACAAAATGCACAAACATGAAATCTTGGTGAATATGTTTTTTTTGAACGCGCAGAAAAGTAGAATCCCTATATGTTTGTGTATATGCTCGGAATTGCTAGGATATGTGCACATTCCTTTTTGAGGAGGGTTACTGTATTTAAAGTCCAGCGCATGCTGCTCTTCTGGATTTACGTGCCAAACAATTATCATGCATGTCCTTATGTGTACACACATAGGTGTATATATATACACATATATATATATGTATGCAACGCAATGGGACCGCAAGATTGTAGATTTGGTTGAGTTCCTGTCACGTTTTACAACATTCAACAATAGCAACAAAAATGGGTGTCTCCATTAATTGGGGATTGAATTAGTTTCTTCCGGCATTTTGCGATCATGCCGCCATGGATTACTTGTGTGAAAGGGGCGGGCAGCAGCCCCAATCACCATGAGCTAGTCTTGCCCCTGACATGGACCATGGTGGACATCAAGGGCCCCAAGTCTTGGAAACTGTTTTGTTTGGCAGGATGACATTGAGTGGAGACCTCACGCTTTGATTTTGAAATTGGATCGAGGGACTTGATCAGCTGTTTCTGTGGCCTAGGCTTCCAGAGCCAAAGCGAGCTTGGGTTTCTCATCCCAAAATTGGTTTCCCCCAACATCCGGGAGGAACCCCCCTATTTTTTGGGTGGCATTGGTCAGGTGGTTCCGGCCAAGGCTTGGGCTCAAGGAGGATGGGATGTTGACGAAAATCAATGCCGCCCTCTGTGGCAACCCACTGCAAAAAC
>Ga0126342_10013583_pt1:7500-14405 | contig 14405 bp, 13 predicted proteins | sample Cyp1metagenome_FD_92528 | JGI IMG/M metagenome (GOLD analysis project Ga0126342, IMG submission 92528) | Coral microbial communities from Lord Howe Island, Old Settlement Bay, Australia - Cyphastrea 1 metagenome | ecosystem: Host-associated > Invertebrates > Cnidaria > Coral ...
AAATCTATAGTTCTATAGTAACTACTGTATAGCTTTCATGTTTTTTTCAGCCAACTTCACCAACATTTGGGCGGTATATACCCTCAATCAAGCAGTTAAACAGCGCCAATTTTATATCCCCCACATCGATGATTTTTGCTCATATCGTTTCAATAAGGAGAGAGAAAGGGTTCTCCATTGTTTTGGAATCGAAAGAGTGTTAAAAAAAAATGGAGACATGGTGGACTTCCCAAAATTACTCGCACGCAATGTTTTAGTACCAGAGGGTCAGCGGGGTTTATAGCCCAATATATACATAATCTGAGTGTGGTATGCCCTACAACTGGCATATGTGGCTAGCTAAAAACCACCTATGAACTGGGATGCACATCCACTTTGATCACCAAAAGAACACATTAGTTGTTATCATTATTTATTATCATCAGTTGTGAGGTAAAGCATCTTTAATAATGGCCATTTTCCAGCGCATCCACATTGGATTACGAGAGGGTACATCCATTAACCGCCGTTCATCACCATTGATGACAATTAGTAACCATCATTAGGCATTATTCACTAGAAACACCCATTGTCAACCATTATATAGTCCTAGCAGTATTAACTCCCGTTATTCATAGTATATCCCATGAGTATGATCATGTTTTTTTTTAATCGCCACGGATCACTAGTAACCTTGATACCCTTTGGTAATTCAACAAAACCCTGGAAAATGGCACATGTCCAAATGATTTTTCAAAAAGTGGTAATGTTCCATAGCTATGATTAAGCAGCATTGATAATTATTAACTATCACTGGCCATAATTAATCATAATCGTCCTACCAAACACCATTAGTCACCAATGATGCTATATAAATAGTTAATACTGAATGGTAATATCCAGTGTTAATCACCATGAAACATCATTATTTTCTATTAAGCATAACTATTAACCGTCATTGATAGTCATTGGTCAGACATTGTTAACTATTGACCGGTAATCACTTTAAATAAGTTACGATATTAATTATGACGGTTATATATATATATCAACGATTATACCCATCATGAATCATTATTAACTATTAACATTTTTAACTATTGACAATTGACCCAGTATGAATTGCCATCATTCATGGTGTATCCCACTATTATCATTATTAATCATCAGTATCGCTACTAATCAACAATGTATTGTCGACTGAAAACTATTAATCATTATTACTAATCACCATTAATCATGATGCCTTATTAATCATGTTTTAAACGATCACTAATATTTATGTTTCATTGCTCACTGTTAATCGCCATTGTAATCACTAACAATGGTGAGATATCTCATTAAGGTGAAAATCCGTTTAAATCAATTTTAACCCAGAATTAAATCCCATTATTCCTTGGTAAACCAACCACCATTAATCACTACAAGGGATGGTTAATATTATTTTGTTTAATCACCATATTATTAACTATCAGTAATCATTATTCACTGTTAATCACCACTATTAGCACCATCATTGTGAACCATCCTCAGTAGTCATTATTATTAAACATCATTAATAGTCATTAGTCATGATTCACAATTAATCACCATTATAAACCACTGTAAGTAGTGCTGATATATCATGATATATCTCATCAGTCCTACTATCACCAAGAAAAAATGACCATATATTAGTCACAGTGATTAATCAACCAATATTATCTATTAATCACTATTATATTGTCACGATTATCAATCATTAATTACAGTTTCATCATTATTAACCATCATCAACTATCATTAATCATTAATCGGCTATAAAACATCACTCTGAATCACCATTATTAATTACTCACCGTTAAGTATCCTTCAATATCTATTAAGCATTATAGAACCAACCAAGTAGTCCTGATACTCCGTCCCTCCCAGGTCATCACTGTGGTGCTGGTGCTGTACTTCGCCATCCGCGCCGCCATCCACGCCTCCGAGTGGCTCTGCGCGCCGGCCTCCACGCGCCGCGCACGGAGTTGGATGCTGCGCGCTGCCACGGCCAGGGAGTACAAGGCTGCGGAGAAGCAGAGTTCAACTGGAACTTTTTTGAAGCGGAAAGTAATGGAAAACGGTAGGAAAACTAAAGATAAACTGTAGGAAAAAGTAGGCAAATATAGGAAAATTGTAGAAACAGATAGGACGTGATTTGGAAAAAATCTGAAAAACTTAGGAAAAATAGGGAAACTATTTACTGTATATATATATACATATGAATATGTTTACTAATGGTGGATCAATGTGAATCATTAGGCTTTTGGGGCACCGGTTTTGAGACAGATACCTTTCGTAAAGATGGAAAACTATAGAGATCCACGGTTGTTGGTTTATAAATCCATCTAAGAATTATATCTACCAACCATAAACCCTCGCCTACTTAGAAATTCAGAAAAGGCCTAGTTCATCTTGGATTTGCTGAGTCCGTGATTGTTCTATTTTTCCGAGGTTAATCACCCAGGAATGGGAAAATTTCATTTAACTCTATATATATTATTTACATATTTAGATGTTGATGATATCATTGATATATGCATTTTATCTACCACAGAACCCAAACCACTTAAACACACTTGGCTAATCAGAGGGCACCACCTCATGGTACTACCCCCTCAATACGGTCCCTTGTTTGTTTGACTTTTGGTAGAAAAGCATTGGCAAGAATTAGGCAATCCACATGTTCAGCAGACAATTCATTGATTTGTTTGCTTGCCATATTACATTGCCACGTGTCATGCCAAGAAAAGAGGTTTCTGTTTGTTGTTTTTTTCTGTTTCGATAAGGATCCATCAATGGTCGCATCCCGTGAAGGCAGCGGCACAAGAGATGGACCGGGCCAACAACTTGGAGGATCCCTGGGCTTGGAGACGGAAAGATTCATGGGCGTTTTTGTTTCATAAAGAGCAGAGTGAAACTGAATTTAGGGTTGATCCATGTTTTGTTCCTTTATTTTTCAGAAGAAAATGGGGATGGATTGTTTAAACATTTTAAAACCTGTGGCATCCTGGGACAATGTGGTAAACACGATGCCATAAACCTCCGGGGAACAGATTTTAACTTAGATTGCCCACCTATTGCTGCGAAACATTGGCAAGATTCAGAATTTGGTGGCGTCCAATTCTCACACCTAGCATTGGTAAATTCCTATTCAAACATGGAATGTAGAAGTTTTGCATCTTTTTTGGGGCACCGTTTCAACTTCTACATTCCATGTTCGAATGAATAGGAACATATGGAGAGTATAACTGGCTTGCCAGCTTTCTATTGTGGTGAGGAACCGTGCAGTTAATGCAGCAGACCCAATGAACTGGAATAGGATTTGATGTGTATATTATATATATACATATCCATACAATATATATATATATGCAGGCACATCTAGTCTAGCACCCTCAAACTTAACATGGAACCTCAATAACAGAGTTTGGAAGATGATGGACATCTTGCATATGGCCAATTTTGGGTTCCATGCTCAATTTATGGGCTGCAATCGCCAGGTTTTGTAAAACTTTGACAATGGGTGTGCTTTCGTGTGTGCCACTTCAAGTGGAGATGTTTATCTTGTCACTGGTTTCATTCAGTAGCTTCAAATAAATCTCCTCAGCGCATTGAGTTGGATTGGTTTCGGGTGCGAAGGTAGTTAGTTGGAGTATTTGGCAAGATAAACACATATGGGGTCGGTTCTTAACATGGGGGATCCCAAAAACCATGGGTATAAAATGCTAAAATGGTCCAATCTTGGATGATTTTGGGGTACACCAATTTTAGGACACCTCCATATGAGTCCTATGAAATCAGTTGTTAGAATCCCTGAATTAGGGGATTTTATCCACAGATGTCTTGCTTCCGCTAGTTGATAAATGGAAGGATCAGATCCACATAAAGCTGGACAGCGCCAACAGAAACTGGATCACCCATCCAGCAGAAAAAAATGATCACCACGCCTAGAACAACTTTAAAAGACTTGGCCCACCCCCCTCTCACCAACATATTTTTCTTTACTGGACCATATGTGCATATTTAAATATGTAATTATAGTATATTATATATATATACATACAATAAGTCCTTCCAAAAGTTGGATCATCAACCCCCAAGAAGGACTTGGTTTGTTTAGTCCTCGGGTCCCAGTTTTACGGTAAACCATCAATGGCTGGTTCCCCTGGTGAATGATCCACTTCGCCGCGCAGGATTGGAAGGGTCGTCCCCAAAGTCGCTATTACGCTTGGGAGGCGAGGCTGGGGATTCACCTGACACCGATGGGGAGGAAGGGATAGGAAGGGGGAGTTGCAGCAACCAAAAGCTTGGAGATGCCGGGAGCTACAACCAAAGCTTGAGATTTTTGCAAGTCGAATGAGTCGAATCAGCTGACACATGCAAAACTTTGCCAGATTGGGTTTTGAACTGAGCCGATTACTGCTAATAGGTTGCGCAGGGAGCAAGGAATTGGATTTGTGGGTGCCTGAGTTTCGTGGTATCCTGCCTCATCTGGGAGAAGCCACTTATGTTGGAACATCGCCAGGTTCCGGTGGCAGATGTGGACGGTACCTATCATGTGGCCATCATGTGGCCTAAAAAAGAGGCCCCCAACTTAAAAAAATATATTATTTTCACGAACTCATCTTCAGCATCGGGCAAGAATTTCAATCCATGCCTATACGTTTTTTAAAATATAATTACTTATATAATATATATATATAATTATATATATGTATGTATATATGTGTGTCAATTTAATATACAAATACACGCACACGCACACATATATATATACCTACAGCTTCCAAAACCAGTTTTTTTTGAGAGCGGGGGACTGTGAGAGTGCGTGTTTGGGTTAGTTTTACAATATGTTGTTGGTGCTAACTCTTCATACACATCATCATGCCTGATGCCTCTGCCAAGATGTTCATCCAAAGGAGATGCCACCAGAATTAGTTGGTGGGGGGGGAACAGTATTGAGATAGATTACTACATCCTAGTAAGCCAAATCAGTTGGAAACAGCTGCAAATGCAATCCTTTAAGCACCCATGCGCATTCTGAGGCATTCATCTATCAGATATAGTGTTGCCTTGGCAAAAATCTTCATTGCAAAATAGAACTTTCATTTATACTGTAAATTGCAATTTTCTTTCAAGGCAAGGCACTTCTTTAAAGAAAGAGTATCCCTACAAAATAGAAAGCAGTCCTCTAAACATGCAGCGATCCTTTCTGTAGAAGTGTGTTTTTTTCTCCCTTTCATAGTAATATTAAGCCTGCCTTCAATCATACAGTATGTTTTTCAAAACATCAGATTCCTACTCGACATGCAGTGTGTGATTGACATTCAGTCTTGCTCTCAAAGGTGCAATGGCCGATGCACAGCGCAGTATTCCTTGAAACAAGAAACTTTTTTGTTGAAGGAACATGCTGCTTATAGGCTGCAATCTGCCTTATATTTCCTTGAATAAGAAATAACATTCTTGCAGGACAACTTTAATGTGTGGACAAATGCAATACATCCTTTAATGAGGTTAAGCCTCATTCTCATTTTTTCTCCATGGCATTTGCTTTTAACGGAGAGGCTTCCCTTCTTCAAAAGAATTGCCTTGAAGACAAGATAGTTCCTGGAATAAAAAGCAATATTCTTGCAGAAATACAAAATGTTAACAAATGCAATACATCCTTAATGAAGTTAAGCCTTACCATCATTTTTTTCTGCAAAACATTTGCTTTAATTAAAAGGAAAGATTCCACTTCTTAAAAATGATGTTTGTTTTGTTCTGTTGTTTCACTCATATGGAAGGGCATACTGCATACATGCAACCATGTATCTTCCCAAAAGTATTATATACATACACTTCTACTTCACAATAATGATTCTTTACATGTTTGCATATGTTTCAGTCAATTGGTTCACAACCTTATCACGCTATATAGGAAGTTTTGCGCATACTGGCGCCAACACGTTCTTTAAGGAAGACCATATTCATCTAAAATAGGTTCTCAAAGGATTTCATTCTGACATATTGTTGTCCTTCTTCCATTTCTTCTTTAAAGGAGCTTTGCACAGCTGCCTCTTTGAAAATGACTTTGGAATCATGTCAAATAAATGGTGCACTCCCTTATGTAAGGGGACTGTGCAAAGAAAGATGTGACTTTATGCTAGGCACGTCATATTGTTGGGAAAATTTGACTAAGAGCCAAAAGAACTTCCAGTAGGTCAAAGGTTACCAAAACCAAAAAAAAAACAAAACAAAAAAAAACAACCCTATGTCACAGGCACTCTGGCCCAGTAGGTCTTCTTGGTTCTCTTTTTTTCTTTTTTTAGTTTTTTTTTGTTTTCTCTGTTTTTGTTTGTTTTTTTTTGTTGTTTTTTTTGGTTTTGCACGCCCCAAGGGAAGGATGCAGAGAGTTGAGTCTTGTCATTTGTGTTTTCTTGCCAATCAATGCATATGTCAAAACAGAGAATATGCACAGTCCCCTGTTCTGTTTTTTTTTGGGTTGCCAGAAAAAAAACAGATGTTTTTGTTCAAAATAATAACATTTTTTCCCACCTGCCAGGTGAGGGTTGTTAGATTTTATCAGAGTTGTTCTCCTCCTCCTCGGCTAGCTGTCCTCCTCCTCGTCCTCCTCCTCGCCTCCTCCTCCAGTTTCTCCTCGACCATGTTTGCATCAACTTCCACCTGCACTTCCGCCTTGCCAACTCTTCGCCAAGCTATTTGCCAACTCTCAGTGTGCACCGCTGCACCTCAACCTGGGACCTTCCCAGCTCAGTGTGCACCGCTGGACCTCAACCTGGGACCTTCCCAGCTCGGTGTGCACCGCTGGACCTCAACCTGGGACCTTCCCAGCTCAGTGTGCACCGCTGGACCTCAACCTGGGACCTTCCCAGCTCAGTGTGCACCGCTGGGCCTCAACC
>Ga0126342_10013584_pt1 | contig 14404 bp, 12 predicted proteins | sample Cyp1metagenome_FD_92528 | JGI IMG/M metagenome (GOLD analysis project Ga0126342, IMG submission 92528) | Coral microbial communities from Lord Howe Island, Old Settlement Bay, Australia - Cyphastrea 1 metagenome | ecosystem: Host-associated > Invertebrates > Cnidaria > Coral ...
GTCTCACCCTTGACATCTTTGAGTTGTTTCTAATTTCATGTTTGTCTCCTACACCAACGTTTTTTGACATGGCACTGCAAGGTAGAGATCAGTTTCACCCCCCTGGCACAGTATTTATGCATGATTACGTTGGATTCTGCGCTCAGCCTGTCTGGCCTGCGCTTGGCAAAAAAAAAATCTTTGTTTTTTCAACACATTGTCCTTGGATGTCCCATTTATCCATGTTTTGAGGGCTTAAACATTTTTTTTTTAAACATCACTTTAGGGACGAAACAGTGGTATGCTTCCGAGTCTGGCTAGTGCTACCACGGAACTTCCGTGACCTCCAGTGAATAACCAGTGACCAAAAAATGGGGTTTGGTTAAAATATGTTAAAATGGTATACCTTCATTGGGCTTATTAACCAGTGAATAAAGTTATTGGTGGGGTTAACCAGTGCATTGGATGGTATTGGATGTTATTGGTATCTTCTTGGGAGGACGATCCCCGATTTTTCGAGGCATTTTCGGGGGTTGAAAGCATTCGCAGCCGTGGCAACTTCCAACCCAAGTCGCCACCAATTCAGCCGGCTTTTCTCCAGGATCCCTGCAACCCATTCGATGGAACACGTTGCGCGGCCAGTGGTTTTGGTCTGCATGTTGGAGGAAAACAAATAAATATGTGGCAGATTGTGGCAGTAAAACCAGAAAACAAGAGAGTGATATCAAGGAATTAGGTTTGCCTAGAACTATTAGAAATAGGGTAGTCCTTAATCCACTGGCAGGGTTCGCAATTTTGGGCATTTTGGGAGTCGACACCATTTTCAGGGACACCCAATTGTGTTCAGGGACTTCAGGGACTGGGTTTCTTTTGGATGCCCACTTGGGAAAAATGATCCCCCGCCTGGCCTCGCGTGCCTCAGAATGTTGAACCCTGCAAACAGCTGTTTTAGAGGAATATGATACCCTCTGGTTATGACTAACATAGCCATGGTATAGATGGCCCTAATCGAAATAGATGGTTTACCTGGGTTTACCTATCAATAGCATGGTGATTTTCCATGGCTATGTTAAATAACCAGATTATAATTAGATAAGATAATTACAGTAGATATGATTAACCAATGAGTTTAGGGGGATTAACCAATGAGTTTAGGGGTAACCGGGTACCTATTTCCTAAACCTACCATGATATCCACACATGAAGGATTTAATGTATTTCCTCCCTTTGCTTTGTCAGGCTACACTGGGCTGGTCTTAACTTTGGGCTCCTGGCTGAGTTAAATCTGGCATTCAAAGAGTGACTTTCATGATTTGCCCCTTCTTCTAGAAACAAACTCTGTTGGGGATAGGGCCATGTGTGCACCTTTGTGAAGCAACAATTCTGGTGACCAACCCACAATTTACAACAAATTGGAGGAACCACGCATTATTGGTATGTTGAGTTGCAGGTGTAGAAGCATTTATCATCATTTATCCTCATTGCAAATCGTTGTGGCTTCGCCATATCCACAAGTCAATTGAGACGTTGACATGGCGATCCCCATTGTAGCACCAGGGTCATCTTTTCAGGGGGAATCCATGGTGAATTTCATAGGTAGTCTACAGCTCAAAAACCCTTTGGTAAAGCTGGCAATGGACAATGACCCATTTTCAAATATCCATTTATAGTTGATGTTCCCATTGAAACCTCTATCATCCTCTATCTATAGTGATATAGATTGATATTAGATGATATTAGTGGATGTCCAATTGCCATGTTTGATTAGCAGAGGGTATGTGGCCACGATTCTGACCAATCTTCGCACGCGTCCCAGGCTATCTTCGTCTGTCAAACTGTGGACCGGTCTACAATGCGGATTGCAATTCACGTTGCTGGGCCACAGACTGGGCACGCGGAGTCTTGCGCAGCAGGTTTTCCAAGGTGCGTATGGCGCACGTGTCAAAACCGTTTGTCCCATGAACACACGCAGATGTGGAAACGTAAAGTAGTTGTTGAATCGAAGTTTGATTCCCAGTCTAGACATGACCCATCATGACCCAAACTCAGATAATCCCATATATCCAAGCCCCCTTGCTCTTCCATTCTCGCTTGCATGGGGCTGCTTCGTCGGCAAACTTCCCACTCAGTTGCGTCATCCCAGTATCACATTTGCAAATCCCAAACACCCTAGGAGTTTATCGACTGGATGCTTTGGAATATGTCAAAACATGTTTGGAATATTTTGGAATATATCAAAACAACTATAGAACCTCATACAACCACCATTGCGATTGCTTCCCTCATTTTTTGCTACATTTCATCTGTTTCTTGCTTCATTCCCTGTATGTTCGCTATAGTTTCTCACTGTTCTATACTTCTTTTCTTTCCTGAAAAACGCTCCATCTTTGGCAAAGTGCTCCCTAATGTTTTGCGATGCTTCGTGAGATTTTGATCCATTTTGATCCATTTTGATCCATTTTTACTCTTTTTTTTCCGGTATGTTTTGCACATGTTTTCCCTATGTTTTCCTCCATTGAATACTGGGAATGCGTGGCAGATCGGAGCCGAGGTTGGGAGCCTAGCTCAGTGGTCGCCTTCGGGCACCTTGTGGATGTGGCGTCCTCGTCGCGTCCGAGGGATGGGGAGCTGAGTGCTCCCAAGCGGAAGCCTGGCGGAAGGGGTTAGGCAGATGATGGCTGATGAATGATCTTGAATGATCTTGTTTTATTTTTTTGAATATGAACATATAGATGAGAATGAAGGATGGTAAGAATCAGATACAATCAGAATATATATATATATATAAATAAATAAATATATATATATATAATATGTATGTATGTATGTGTCTAATAACCATGGTGGTGGTGCTGGTAGTGGTCGTGGTGGTCGTGGTGGTGGTGGTGGTCGTGGTGGTGGCGGTGATGATGATTGTGATGAGAAGGATCATTTAGATACTGATTGTGGTGATGTTTAACATATTTTGATAATAATAACGAAGACAATCATGATATGATGAACATCATGTCGGATATATTTGAGTATGATGATACTTGCAACATCTTGCAACTGGTTGACTGACTTGTTGCTCGCTTCCAGATCAGCCCAGAGATGGGACACATTGACATGGCTATGCTGCTACAGTTGGAGGAACAACAATGGATGAGCGAAAAAAGACAGTTGTATGATATGTTGAATGGATCAATACCTATAGATACAATTTGTTGGGGGGATGCACATCCATGTTAACCCAGCTATTTTGATGTGAACTACAGGGATACAGGGACCCATCCCAATATGTTCGATGGCAATCAGCTCCTGCCTGGATCTATTGATAAAAGCCAGCCTGGTTTTTCTGAACACGGATTTTTTCTAGGGGTTTCAAGCAAACAGCCATAAATTTGCTACTAAAATGGCTCCATAATTTTGAAACAGAAAAGGCTTGAACATTTTCACAAATCCGGGGTGGACATCGGTAGATCCCGCCCACCTGAATCCAGAGATCCACTACATTTCAGGGGATCTGTCAAGCTCCGAAGTGAGTTGATATTCATGATGTTTCATTATATATGTTTCTTTAAAGAAAAATGACTCATCCCCATATCTTAAAAATGACTTCTTGGTCATTAACTGCAATCTGAGTTGAACTTGTTGGTTTTGCCCGAAAAGGTCTCCGTTGATCTCCAAGGATCACTGCCTCCAGCACCTGGTGGCATGATTGGAGTGTCGGTTTGGGCTGCAGCTGCTTTCAAGAGGTGTGGTTGGGGGTTGCAGTTCCACTGAACTAAGTGGATATATATAGTTCATATAGCGATATCATATATATATAATATAATACAATCTATATATAATATAATATTATATATATAATAATATATATATAATATATATATTATATAATATATATATAATATTATATATATATATAATATAATATATATATAATATAATATATATAATATATAATATATACAATATAATATAGATATATAACCATAGTAACAGCATGTAACAGCATGTTGTAGTGGTTATATCAGTTGCATCTCAACTTATGGCGGTTATTACCATGGTGATAATCCCAACTACATCGAAGCTGGCCACGACTGGCGCATTTTTGATCCGCTCAGTGATCCAACTTGCAGGCGAAGTATCGCAACGCCACGTTGGACCTGAACCTTCTTGGTGATTTTTCCGCCGCCGGGACCTGTGATGTTGTCGTGTTGTCGAATGTCAAGGGTTTCTCCAGCTGTGGTAAATGATTACACCACAAGGGGGAAAAGGATGGGAAACGGATGGGAAACGGATGGACATAGTTGATTTTATATACATGATTTTACCATATTTTACATCATTTTATATCTTTAGTTGGCCAATTTGGACAATTGCCCCCCCAACATATCTCAAAGGTTGGAAGCAACCCTGCACAGTGGCCGTTCAGAAACTGTGGATCATTCCAGGTTCCCGGCATCCCAAGATCCGATGAACACCTCATCTTCCGTATTCATGTAGCATCACGTAGCCATAAATGGATGGTAACCCCGCAAAAAGATAGAAAGGCGCGTTACCACAAGATTAGAAGCGGAATTCACTCACTTCGATCTTTTTGGGAGTTGCCTGGTTGGTGGTTTCAAACATTTTTTATTGTCCATAATATATGGGATAATCCTTCCCATTGACTTTCATATTTTTCAAGATGGTTATTGCACCACCAACCAGCTCATTGTCAGACGCACCTGGCAGTGCTAAGGTAACCAGTATCTTGATCACTCAAGGCACATCTCCCATCGACAACCTCTGCATTGACTGCCTCGGATGCCTGGCACGGTGCAGTGTGCGGGCAAGACCTACCTGGACGTACCCCTCTTAACTATGGGTTTCCCTGTAAATATCGGTGAACATGGACATCTTAATTTGGATGAGCTGCGGTGAAATGGCCCAGTCGGCTGCGGTGAAATCTTGAATTTTGGAGCACAGAGTTCCCCAAATGGATGGGACAGGGATTTGAAAAGGATTACTGTATATTACTGTAGCCCGAAACCACCATCAGACCATTTTGGGGTCACGAAAAACTACACACGACCCCCTATTCCATGACCTTTCAGGAAGCAGTCTGTCTTTTGATCTTAACCAGTGCCTAGGTCAGAGCCTGGAAATTGTCTTCATCTACTGGCGTTCCCAAGTCACAAACGGCTGTTTGTACAAGGGTAGAGAACGAGTCTGAATTCCAAATTCTTGAAAACTCGATGGTTCTCAGCGTGTCGGTCAGTTTGGATTTCAATCATCCCATTTTTCCCTAGGCACATGGTCTCTATGTGTCCCCACAATAAAACCACCCCTAAATGGTCCCTTGTACAGATGCAGTACGAAACCAAAGTTTTCTTGCCCGTATTGTTAGTAAATTGTTAGGCGAAACGTATTACGGACATTTCCAACAAAGCTAGGACTTCCAGAATTGTTTTTCATTGAAATTTTCAGTAAGACAAAAACCGAGGGTTTCCTGCACATTTTTCGCTTGAACCAATCCGTTGAAGGAGAGAACAATTGGCATTCGCCGACTGGAACACCGGCGCCACCTTCTGCGAGTCTGCAAGTGAAGCTGTCTCGGGAGAAGACGATCATTCAGTGCGATGCTGCAACTGGAGCATGGCTTACCCCTGGGATCCCCTGGGTTTCACAGTCACCAGGGATGAGTTGCCATGAAGGCATTGGATGTTGGGCCCATCACATCATTGGATGATCGAGCGATTGACTCTAAAGCCGTTTTTTTTTGTACTTTCATTAAGCAAAGATCCAGGGTGTGGGTGCACCTTTGGATTGATTTGATGTTCTATTTAATCTATTTTCTAGCTAGGAAAATCGCTCGGGCATTGTGCTTGCCATCCTTGCTGTATCTACTTGATTCTTTCATTTGTTCGAAGTAATGTGAACAAATCAAGGACAATGGAAAGGATCGTCCTATGGTATTGTTTTCTCTGTCTTGGCACAACAAGATGAGAATCCAGAGAGGAATTATGTGCAGTTATCACATTTTGAAGGCGGTGAGGGCCAAACATCACGACCCATGTTGAATCGCGCTGGCGATGGTGTCGCACCTAGGCAGGCTGCACGGCCACGCAGGAGTTTCTTGGCTGGGTTGGTGTCATGGTGCAATTCTTTCGTGTGCACCAAGGATGAAGGGTACTAGTAAAGTTGGATGCTTCATAGGAGAATTTTCAAACATTCCAAACACTCATCTGTTTGGTGGTTTGGAACATGATTTTTTTTCCAGAATATTGGGAATGTCATCATCCCAACTGACTCATATTTTTCAGAGGGGTAGGTTGAAACCACCAACCAGTGATGCACTGAAAGATAAACATTCAACCTGTGGGAGCCAAATTTCATCTAGCCAATTTTGTGGAGGCACAAGAGTGCAAGATGCAAGGGACTGGTTCTAGCCACGTTGTTAACCAGAATTTGCAAATGCTGGCTCATTCTCGGCATGATGGCAAAAAAGGTGTGTGTATTATATATAATTGATATAAATTATTATTATTCTCATTATTATTGTTATTATTATTACTATTATTATTATATAGATATTATTATATTTCTAATATATATATATAATATTATAAATATAATAACAATAATAATAATAATGATAATAATAATAATGATAATAATAATAATGATGATAATAATAATAATAATTAATATATATATATGCATTTATCGCTGCAATAAACATGGACCCGTTTGTTTGTTTTTGCACCCCAGCCCCTTGGGCCTTCTCAATTCCTCTACATTACTTGGTTGGTTGTTTCATGTTCCGTCCCACCTGGAATGCGAAGCGCTGAAGCAGCTTGAGTTATTCATCCACTATGACTGGTGTATGGCCATTATGCCCTACTTCGTTAGCTTATGCCATAGGTTAGCAATAAGGGATGTCTCACTTTTTGGGGAATGGTGACTGGAGAATCAAAGTCAAGGGTGCAGGGTACATATCCTATTTTCAGGCAAACCCATCTTGTATAATATATATATATATATTTATATATATATATATACACACCATTTTGGTTGGTTAAGCCGTGTGATATAGACCATGATCAACAGACCCCTGAGCCGTTCTTCCTATGAGGGGTGCCACCTTAGCATAAAATCATCATAGATTAAAGTAGACTATCACACATTATCACTGTCTATTTGCATAGTAATATGTCATAGTAATTTGGCTTATCAACTAGATAATGATATATAGTCAATATTAGTCAATAATTGAATCTTATATTGTAACAATCATTATTGATTATATTATTAGACAATATAAGATTCAATTATTGACTAATATTAGTAATATATCTCAATTGTAACAATATTATTGATTATATTACTAATAGGATATGTCTTGGGGGAATCGTTCCCCATCTCTCCCCTCTTTTTTTTCGGAAGTAAGGCGGCCAGTCTGGCAAGAGCCACGCTGCGAAGCAGGCGCGGATGATCCCGAGGTATCCATGGCCGCTATGGCCATTTAAGTTACATAGCTATAGTTTTTTTGTAAGAAAATGGCCAAAAAACGATATTTACAGATGGCCAAAAAGCTATAGTTACTAGATGTTACTAGATGTTTTTGGCCATAGCCCTAGTCATAGCTCATACATAGTTACTAGATGTAACAAAAGGGCCTAGGGAGAACTATATTTTTTTATGGGGTTTACTCCAAGTATAAAATTTCTGGGGAGTATCTGCCGCTGCCAGGGTTTCTGTTGGCTTATAACTATACTAACTATAGGAATAACTAGGTTCTATGGCGGATACATCTAGAGTATGGGGGCTTCATAAGCCAACTTATACCTGGTGGGACCTAAAATGGCCATTGGGTGAGCATTCAAAAAGCCAAACATGCACTGAAATTGGTCCGATTGGATGTCAGGTTGAAATCATACGAGTTCATACGTTGGTGTCTAGTTTGAAAGGGAAACACTGCAGTCAGAAAGTGCTAGATGTACTCCACAAAAACATCAGTAGACTCTATTCTTCGTTTCAATGGATTGGTTTTCACGGGAAATTTTTAACCGGAAAGCCACATAGATCTTCATGGGAAAATCGATGGTTTCCGGTTAAGATTTTCCCTTAAACCAATCCATTCTTTGTTCGATTTAGGAGATTTCGCAGACGTGGAAACTTTGACATCTTAAAAAGGGCCCTTTCATCGCAGCGATGGGAATCCAAATTCGCCTCCAAAGTGCTTCCAAAATGGCACCCCTTATCCAGCCATAAGTGGTCCCTACTTGGGGCACACCATTTACAGGAACCCTTCTGAAGGTGATTTATGGTTTACCAGAGGAAGTTGTTGTTGACCTTTTGAGGCATTTTCGGGAATGGTGAGTTTGACTTGAACATATCCATTCGAAACCAATCAAATCTGGAAAATGCTTCAAATGGAATCTGTAAAGGCTTCAATGAAATTTGACTTACTGCAAACCCATTTTCGAATCAAAGAATATGCAAAAAGGCTTTAAGATGTTCAGCTTTACACTTGGGTTCGCCTGACAGGGGAGACCGAGAAATATTGATAGCTTTCAAATACACCATTTTTTTTCTCAATTTCTTTTGAGACAAACAAAGCATAGCAAAGCATAGCAAAGCATAGCAAATTGTGGGTGAGAGATCCCATTCTATCCCCATAATGGCTGTTTTTTTTCTGGTAAATCCTCCATTTTCCTTCGTGAACGGATGAAATTTACCATGAAACACACATATTTTCCATAGGACATGATGGAGGTATAGCCCCCAAAATTGGATGGTTAACATATGTTAACATCCATCATTTGTTCCATTTGAAAAGGCCAGGTGAATCCCATCGCCAAGGCAGTGTGAGCAGCAGTATTGAGCCTTTTCGGTCGAAGCTTTGGAGCCTGCTGGTGCTTCTCTACATGGCCAAGTCGTGAAGTCTTCTCAGAAACTGCTGGATTGTTGGATTGTTTTTTTTGGGAAAATTGAACATGCTCCCCATTTCCTGCCATTTCAATTAGATAAAGTGCTACCACCAAATTTCAAGGATAAGATCCCAACAATTGCCATTTCAGGAACCGATTTATTGAAGGTACCTACCATATTGTCAGGCCTATATAAGGCCTATGTAAGGGAATATCCCCACAAAACCACAAATTATGGCCCAAAATATGGTACAGTACCTCCATTTTAGGATCTTGAAATTCCCATTGATCAGAAACAGTTGCTGTTGATTCCATGGGTCATTGGATGAGTTGAAGGGAAAATCTTAACCGGAAGCCATGCTTTTTACCTCTTTTTACCATGAAATCTAGGATTATCACAACACATGGGCAGCATCATATCTGCCGGGAAGATCATGTTATCGTGAAGTTAGTCACTGGATCCACAGTTGGCAGCGGCCTAATTTTTTTATCATCCCAAGGAAATTACTGATGGCTGGTTGGTGGTTTCAAACATGACTTTTATTTTCTATACCCTCTGGTAAACATACAAAAAGCTATTGAAAATGGCCATAGAAATAGTGGATTTACTCATTAAAAATGGTGGTTTTCCATAGTTACGTTAGTTTACCAGAGGGTAATATATGGGATAATCCTTCCCATTGACGAACTCATATTTTTCAATATGGTTACAACCACCAAGCAGTATGTATTAAAAGATGAGGTTTTTGCCCGGAAAGCTAAGAGACATAGATCGTTTGAATCATTCTGCGATCGTAGACATTGATGAAAATTGATTCTCCCAGTGACCTGCATTTGATGATTTTCTGAGAGGATTTGGCCACTGACGAGACTGGAAGTTCTGACGAAACCGTGGCACTTCCGCAGTTGTGTTTGGCCATCTTGCAGCCCAAATCATGAACTAGCGAATCCATGGATGGATGGAATACCCTCTGGTAATTTAACGTAGCTATTGAAAATGACCATTTATAGTGGATTTTCCCATTGAAAATGGTGATTTTCCATGGCTATGTTAAATAACCAGAGGGTACACCAAAAAAAACTGGCTGGTTTCAACTTTTTTGCCTGACAAAAATTGGGATTAGATCTAAACTGACTAAACTGACTTTTGAGGTGGCTGGGAACCACCACGTTAATGCGACCCGCAGCACTGGCTGTGCCTGTCCGGACCCAGCAAAGTTGGGATCACATGTGACCTTTCTGTTGCCGCGTGCAGCAGGGGATGACATCCCGCTGAGCATTTTTCGTGGAGCAGTCAATCGCAGTATTGCAATTTGCCCAGAATCGATCGGCGATATTGATAGATGGGGTTTTCCATAAATGGGGGATCCCCAAAATGGATGGTTTATGAGGGAAAATCGTATCAAAATGGATGATTCGGTGGTACCTCTATTTCAGGAAACCTCCAGATCTTGTATTAGATATTAGACATTACGTATATGCGCATGCACACAGAAGATAGAAGTGCGAATGTTCGAGACATGCGACTGCCCTAGCCAGTGCATTTATTTTATCAGATCTGGTTTAGATTGGTAGTTATTTTTTACGAGGACTTTCTTGGTGGCTTGGGCAGCATCCATTGCATTTGATGATTGTAACATAGCTATTGAAAATGGCCATTTATAGTGAGTTTTCCCATTGAAAATGGTGATTTTCCATAGTTATGTTAGTTTACCAGAGGGTATACTTATGGTTTACCGGTGTGTACTTACTTTATATACTTTTCTCATGTTCCTTTTCCCTGCAAGGCCCTAAGGCCCTTCTTTTGAAATCGCTCTCCCCTCATGGCACAATCAGGAACAACCCCTAAAGTTTGTAAATGGGGTTGTCTGAAACATCCTATTGTTGGATATACATGCGGGCCATTATTGTACCCTTCTATATTCCCATTATATTCCCACGACGGTTGATTTTAATGCACAATGTTGTAATGGGTAGCCCTCCCAACTTCCATGATTCAGTGAATCCCGATTATTGTTGAATATCCTATCTCCATCTAGCCTAAAAAGTGATGTAAGCCTCATAAACTATAGACAACTCAGATATATCATGATATATCATGATATATCTACTGTAAAACCATATTAATCATGATATATATATATATATATATCTATATATCTACTGTAAAGCCATATTAGGGTGGAATATCCTTTAATATCTGCATCAAACTTTTGGAATCGCCAAGCACCAAGGCCCTCCTCGGAGCTGGCACAGCGATTGGAAGAAGTTGCCACGCACCATGATGGCATGGTGCCTTTGCACCTTGGCGGAACTCCGCCAGCCAGTGGAATTGGGCTGTGCCCAGAGGGGATGGGATATCGGTGGAAACATCGGTGGTTGTGTGGGTTGAAAAATGCCCTTGTGGAGTAAAATATTGCAAGGTGCCACCTTTTCGCCAACTCAAGGCTTGGCATTCCCCTCACAACAGTTGTGAGGCATGGACGTTTGTTCGCACAATGGCTTCATCACGCCTATCCTCGAGAGTGGCTTGGGGGAACCATGTGGAGCCCATGGGTAGACTATGTCCATGGTTGGAACTAGGGACACTGCAGAGAGCAAAGGGCTAAGGCATGAAATCTCTTCGACAGAGGGGGGGTTGAAGGGCAAAGACCAGCAAGGACAAGTAAACACTGAACACCTCTACATATATGATTATAATATATATATATATGTATCACAATATTCAAAGTAGAAATTGATCTAACATAGAATTTCAAGACTCAGTTGCTCTACAGGATCTTTGACCGTGCTTGAGCAGAGACTCACGATCACAGTCGCAATCCCCTCTGATGGTCTCCGAAAGTTTGAAAAAAATGTTGCATACTTAAGGATCATCCCACGAATCGTGACTGGTTACAGGTAGTGTTTGCGGGGTTATAACTTATGTATAACCCACTTATAGTTGGATCAGTGCATTTAGGACTTAATGACCAGGGTGTGCTGCACTTAGTGTGCTGCTCTTTTCAAGTTGTGAGTTATGTCATCGTTCATGTTGTCCTTGCTTCGCCGGGAGAATAGCATGCGTCTGATTGGGTGCCGCTGAGACATGCATAGCGCAGGGTTGATCGGGCCAAGGTTCTTTCCATTCAAGAAGATAGGGTACCACCTTTGCCTTGCAGCTTGATAAAAATCGGGTTTTAGCCCCAAATCCCATGATTTATCAGCATTTTCCCATGATTTATGACCATTTTCCCATGGGTTATCAGCATTTTCCCATAGAAATTGCTACATGTTCCCCTGGTTGAACTTACTGCAGGTGCCCATATCCGCATCTCACCGGGAAGACGAACCCTATGACTGCCGACCAGTGGATGCAGGACAGGGTCCAGCAGGGTCTATATCAGTCGACATGTCAGTTCATGTCGACATAGTAATCTGCTATAAGTATCTACAAGTGCCAGACACTATCAGATTTTCAATTTCAATCGATTTACCATGTGTTGACACATTTTGACACTTTCAAAGATCAGCCAGTTCCGCCTTCTTCATCACGCCCGGGATGGTCATCGAGATTTTTCAAGCTGATCACTGGATCTTTAAATCACATGTTTTTGAAAATCATGGAGTCCATCATATTTAAAATCAAAAACAGTGTTTAACATGTTCATTTGAATGTCATCATAACTTCAGTCAAATGATCCTAAAAATTGAACATCAATGATAAAAAATGATAAAAAACAGGATGGCACATTGTGATTTCATGGGATTTAACTCTATTTAATAGACCGGTGAGTGACTTGAATCTCAGCTCCCCGGATGTTTTGCCAGGCCAAAGGTCAAGGAGTGGCAGCCACCAAGGAGGATCCAGCCGGGCAAGTGATTTTGTCATAGGTAGCCGACCTGGTACCCTCTGGTAAACTAACATAGCTATGGAAAATAACCATGTTTCATAGGTAAATCAACTATTTCTATGGGCCATTTTCAATAGCTATGTAACAAATTACCAGAGGGTAAACATCGAAAAAAAACGATGGAAAATCAACCAGCGACCGTTTTTCATGGGTAGATCAATGATAAATAATTTAAATACAAACTAACATAACTGTGGAAAATCAGCATTTTAAATAGGTAGATCACCTATAAGTGGCAATTTTCAATAGCAAACTGTTCGTTTGCCAAAGGGTAAAAAGAGTAAAACAAACTCAATGGGACGACTGTTCCAGTGCTGATGATGAGTATCAGTGATTTTTTCAGAGAGTGTGGTGTGATATGCTAAGGATGTTATTTCCATCCTAAAGATAGGTCGAAATGGACTAAGCGATATGGGTTGAAACAGCCACCAGATTGATCAGATTGGGTTGAAGGGAAAAGTAGTGATTCCTGTAACAATTCAATGATTCTCCCTCGGTACAATTCTGGGCAAATGATTGGAGTTGGATACGGCTCGGGATAGAGGAACTTCTTGGGGGCTAGACTCCTGAAGACTGACATGGAACCGCAAGCATTCTTCTTTTCTTCGTAGAGAACATTGTGTTTTTTGGAGTTCCATCTGAAAGTTCAAGTGTGTAATTGGTGTAATTATGTCCCAAAACGTGGGCAAATGGTCGGTCAATCGTTGGTACCACAGCAATGGTGTTGAATGGACATCAACAGTATCCGTGCTATGGCCCTGAAAATCCAGCTGGTTTGGGACTTTTCATATCCCTTCTGGACAGTCCCACAGTGATTGGATACCCTGGTAGCCTAAAAAAAAAGCCGTAAACTGCAGTTCAGGGGGAAGGCGCCTTTCTGCAAAGTACGCTATCCTGCAACCGAGAACCAACCCGCGTGAAATTGGGATGCTTGTTCCATGTTGTTCCGAGGAGCAATGCATTTGGAATATTTTGGAATGGGTTGAAACCACCAAGCTACAATCATTGGCGATACCCTCTGCCAAACAAACAGTTTGCTATTGAAAATTGCCATTCAGTTCGTTGATTTTCCCATTAAAAATTGTGATTTTCCATAGTTATGTTAGTTCACCAGAGGGTATCTTTGGAATTGTTTGTAGGAACCTCTACCTTTTGTCAACACGGTGGAAAAAATCATCGATGGTTGGTGAGCACATCCCAATTCTCTATGGAGGTATTTTTGTTCCGGCAGTTTAAGTCACCCAAAGAAAAACTGCGCCATTTGGATCCCCAAAAATGATAAATATTATATATTAACCCCACACAGATAGAATATCAGTATTTTTCACTATTTTGAACTTTTGAACACAGATTTTACTTTGTTATCTTTTTTGTTAATCTGTGAAACCACTATATATCTGGATAAATTACAACGACCCCACTGCGACCGAACCCTGGAATGATGGTTAGTAGGGGGAACAATAGGGAAATCATCCTCAAATGGCCTTATTTCAGATTAGTGTTTTTTTTTTCCCCAACAGCAGAATGCTTTGGGGTCTTCAGCCATAGTAAAGTTCGGAGCAGACCGGAGCAGCTCCAAAACCGATTCCCCCAAGGTTCCCAGGTTCCAAGTACAGGTTCCCAAGTAAA
>Ga0126342_10013585_pt1 | contig 14401 bp, 18 predicted proteins | sample Cyp1metagenome_FD_92528 | JGI IMG/M metagenome (GOLD analysis project Ga0126342, IMG submission 92528) | Coral microbial communities from Lord Howe Island, Old Settlement Bay, Australia - Cyphastrea 1 metagenome | ecosystem: Host-associated > Invertebrates > Cnidaria > Coral ...
CCAAAAATACAGAAACTTTTTGTTACACGTTGAGCTTGACATAGCAAACACAGATGAAGCCTTGATGAGAAACCAAGGCCCCAGTTGCAAAAACCAAAGCCCCAGTTACCATGAACAGAGTTTCATTACATTGCATTGCATTGCATTACATTACATTGCATTGCATTGCATTACATTACATTACATTAGATTACATTGCATTGCATTGCATTACATTACATTACATTGCATTGCATTGCATTACATTACATTACATTACATTACATTGCATTGCATTGCATTGCATTACATTGCATTGCATTGCATTACATTACATTGCATTGCATTACATTACATTACATTGCATTGCATTGCATTACATTACATTACATTGCATTGCATTGCATTGCATTGCATTACATTACATTGCATTGCATTGCATTGCATTACATTGCATTGCATTGCATTGCATTACATTACATTACATACATGTGTATACATATATATATATATATATTATGAATATGTATATATATATATGTATGAATATATCACATATATATATATATATTATATGAATATATCACATATATATGAATATATCACATATATTCACATATTATATAGTGGTAAACCCTGAACATCGAAGATATATTTGTCCTGGGAAGCTGGTTCGGGGACGAACACTTCTGTGTCAACCACTAATGGAATCTGAATGATCTACCACGACAACAACGCTCAAATGTTTCGACATATTTCAACAAAGCCTAGATTCCATGGCCACCACCAAGACTAAAAGCGAAGACAAAGGGCATGCGATGTAGGCACAAGACACCAGCCAATGCACCTTTGCCGTTCCGTACCATGGCTCAATGAGCCACTTCGCAACCGCTCCGCTTTCACGCTCTTTGGATCGTTCAGTGCCTATCCTTGGATTTCTTAGGGCCGAATCCAAAACGAACGAAGATTCGCAGGAGATCCTCCGTTTTGGGTCACTGGGATCCACTGGGAAAATCCAAAAAAAGTCGTCATCGAATCCAAGCATCGTCTGAAGAATTGTCTCGATGCTTGGGATTTCACTGGCACTTTGACTCGCATCCAGTTGAGCTGTTACCCTCAGGGGGGCTCAAATGTACAGGCTGATGAGGCTTACATATTGGATTAGTCCAGAAACCGCATGAAAGCACTCATATTACATCTTCTTAATTCACAAAGAAGAACCAGGAATATCCAGGAATCTTCTGGACATTGCTTGAATATCCATCATTGATATCATCCACAGTGCTAAAAAAATCTGCACATTCTGCAGGCATCATCCGCTCGAGGGCAGCTCGAGTCCAACCCATTAATTCCGTGCACACGAAGGTAGCTTTGAGTGCGAGCGATGAGACACGCACATATATATATAATTATATACATAGTCTATAACAATATATCTTCTCTGTAATTTTACATAATTACTTTTTGTCAGACATCTCCAACATGTTCCGAAAGGAAAAGCGCCTCTGTGAGATCTCCTCCTCTGTAAGTTCCTGCCAAAAGAATTCATCTTCATCCTGCGGCAACCAGCCCTGGGGGTCTGTCACCTCAGGCTCCTTCGGAGCGGGCACCGCAGACACCTCATCTGGAAACCAGATCTCGCTGCTGGAAGCCACATGGCTCAGCTCCACATCGCTGTCACAGCCCGGGACCTGCACGCGTTCGTAGTTCTCCATCAAGCTCTCCTGGAAGCGTGCGCAGAGTAGAATCCCTTGGAGAAAAATGCTGGGGAAATGGTACTGCGAATTGACCTATCTCATAGTCGCACTTACTTATCAAGATACAAGATGATACCCTATTTCCCCACCACACTTTTTTCCGACATCTCAAGACGTACCTTGGAATTCTTTAGACTTTGAGCATATGCACAAGAGGAGCCCACTTTTTTTCCAGCAATCCTCATGACCTTCAGCTTTCTTTGGAACACCCCAAAAAAACCCAAAAAACCAACAAACATGGGCCCTTCCCACTGAGGTCCTAATGGGAAAACGACTTTGGGTCGTCCGTTTGGGTCAAGCAGTCAGAGACAGGACATCTACAGCAGCAAACTTACGATCACCAGGACCAGCAAGATGTTACAACAACAGGATCCAGCTGGGTTCCAAGAATGGGGCATCCCTTTCCGAAAATTTCCCATTTTGTGAGTGGCCATAAAATTCGAGACCAGCAAAAAGTCGTCGGAATATGATGGGGAAGATGATCCTGGACCATTGGATGGGGCGGGGGCCTGTTTGAAATTTAGAAAAAAAGAGAAACCTTTAACCAACAACACCAGCAGCCGAAGAATAGAAGGGTGTGTCGATGTGGGATACATCACTATTTTATGGGGACTCTTTACAATCATGGAGAATATGATGATCCCATGGTTCCCCACCTTCCCTTGTCCCAGCTTTTGAATTCATAGATTTTCATAGAATTTCCCCATGTTTTGTTCATAAAAAGTGATAAATTCATGTGATGAAATGTGATAAATCCATATAAATCCATATAAATCCCATGGTTCCCATCCCATCCAGCCTGCCATTCCACCAATGGAAAGCTACTCTCCATGGCTCTCCGTGATATCTCCGCCAAGGTCTGTGGGGTCGCCTGCATGGCGTTGTTCACCGCGGTCCGGAGCTCCCGCCGGAGGCGGTTCAGATTCTCGCGGTTCTGCTGCACGTAGTAAAAGCCGGGAACTTTGCCCAAACCTCCTGGGAGGAAGATGAAGAAGTGAGAAATGGCATCTTTTTGGTGTGTATCATGATATATATACATATATATATGTATATATACATATATATATATATATATGTATACCTGGGACTTTGGAAGACGAAGTGCTGGTTTTTTGTTCCAACTATCAAAACATGTGCTGGTCTATAACAATCAAAGCATGGTGCGGTTCCATCCCCGTGGAACATATGAAAACCGTTGGGGGTCTCCCAGTTTCTTAATTACTAAGAAACAACAGTAGTACTCGAAACAACTAAACCAGCTCAAAACCTCGTTGAAACAAGGTTTTAAAGGGCAACAGGATGACAGGTTTTTTTAAACGCATCGACCATAGACTCCTGATTGTGCTCCGACGATCACAGCCCCTCGCCAGGCAAACTCAATGTCCACATATCCAAAGGGCTCATCGCGGGATGGCATCAAACAAAAGTCAGCCCCCCATTTCAAAGAAGGTTTTGCTTCGATGAACTGACATTTGGCCACCAGCCGGCCTTGGAAACGCTCCAAGTCAGCCAGTGCTTCCAATCTTCTCTGTGCATAATAGCCAAAACCATCTGCAGGCGGCCCAATCACCAAGAGTTGTGCCTCTGGATATGTGCTCAGTAACCACTCTGCCACATCAGCAAGGATATCCACACCTTTCTGTCTTACCAGGCGTCCCAAGGAGACAAAGAGACGTGCGTTGGGATCCACGTTGAAGCCAAATTCTTTCCTCTCCGCTGGTGTGGCGATCCATTCCGTTCGCATTTACATTCACAATCACATTCACCATACACTGCATTGATAGTACAGTATATACATTACCTGTACATTCCATGCCAATTACATCCCATTGCAGTCCATTGCATTCCATTACATTGCACTACATTACATAATATGTATATATATATATACAGTATATATATATACACATTAATTCCATTACAACATACGTACATAAATGTTATATATATACACGTATATATACGTATATACATAATAGAGAAAGAGATCAGTACATATGCATAAAACTAACTATATAACGTTGATTAAATATGCACCTATATACAATCACAACAGGAATCCAACCAAGTGAGGATCAGGGAGGAACAGACATTGACAGCATGGGAACTTCACCAAGGTTCTGTACATCACGCTTGGCCTCAGACTTCTTGCTGCTTAAGTCTTTGAGCAGCTCCTCAGGACCGACGGATAGGGCCATTTTTTTGGGGCCATGTTCAGGCCATGTTCTCTACCTGATGAACAAGACAGCAAACCTGGAAGCATCTCGACATATCTCGACCATGTCGACCCGGCCTCTCGTTCATCCTCCAGCATTGGGTTGTCACATCCCCTGATGGTTGGCAGTTGCCAAAATACGCTATACCTGGCGTCCAGGATTTCAACCACTTGAGCTGCCAACTGTTGCGAGAAATTATGGTTGCTCCAACTAGAACGAATCCCATTTATGTTGGGCATTCCAAAAATATGTTGAATTATGTTGAATCCAAATATTCCACTTATGGTAAAGATTGGTAAAGATTGGTAAAGGATGTTTGTACCCAAATCTGGGTCCCAATTCGGACAATTCCGGAACCCAATTTCCTGCCTGGCATGGCATTCATGGGCATAGTATTGTGAAACAGCACAGGCACCTTGACCCTCCTGGCAACTGGCTCCAGTGGTCCCAAAAACTTTTCTTGGTTGATGAAGGGAATCCCCAGTCCATGGCTTGCGGTTGTACAATGATATGTTATACAGAAAGTTTTCTACATGTTCCTTTTCTATGATTCGATCATAGAACTCCCTCTAACCCTGGTAATACAGCTCCATCATGCCCCTGCCAATGAACCAAGCGCAACCAGCAACCGGCCAGTCCATTCCCCCACTCCTGATATGTCAGCAAGAAGTCAACTCCAGCCTTTAGCATGTTGAAACGACCTTCCGCTGTGAGATGTTGATATACAAAATCCTGGGAAACATTGAAAATTCGCGCCAGCATTTCGCTCTCTCTCGAGCCCACCATATCGGTTGAAACCGTCCCTTGGTACTCCGCGTTGTGCAAGACCAGCAGCATGCGTAGATCCACTGCTTCCGTTGGATCTTGATTTTGGAGAGCATACCACGGCGCAATACAGGTGTGAAAATCCGGGCAGTGATAAATATGCGGTTTGTAGCGGTGCAGCAGATGGCCCACACACTGATTCCAGAGAGAGAAAAAGCAAAGGACCTTCCTTTTGGACATCGGGTTGGGATAGATGTTTTCCTTCCCCCGCTCCTCAAACCACGGGTGCCCTAGCCTCAAATGTCAGCTGCAAAAAAAAGCGCAGTAGCTTTTTGGACAGGCAAAAAGTATCAAAAAGGTCTAACAAAACCAAAGGCGTGTTCATATAGTTCGTAACTATCTGATACATATGCAGCTATGACTAGTAGTTGTCTATGTATAGACATCTTAGTGCACCGAAATATGGTACCATAACACCCAAACCATCCACCGTTCTTGTGCCCGCCATTTGTGTGGTGCACATTGACGTTGTTTCACTAATAATTGCATGAAATATAGGATTATAGGATTAATCATGGAGAAACACCCTGGTTTTGGTCCAGCAAAATCTCTTCATGTCCAAGGGACAACAGAAATCCTCGTTTGCTGGCGGTGGGACTCTCATCGGGCGCAGGTTTGACGTGAAAGACCCTCACCAGCTGCTCTCGCCCGTCGATGGTGATTCTCAGGGGTGGAAGCTCAAAGTCGTGACCTGGTCAATTTGTGACCTGAAAATGATGGATGAACCCCAAGTATCCCCCAGTTATGGCAATCTGAATAGGGAACATGATGATAAACCAGTACATGGATGTACATGGAATGAGGGCTACCATATTTTCAGACAAACCTGTATGCCAAGGTGTCGTTTTCTGGCTGGAACCATCATGTTTTTCGAGGGAAAACCCAAAAATCCCACGCCACACACAACAGGACTTTCCATTTCTGGGTTGCTAAAAACACACAGCCAATTGAGGTTAATGGCGCTGGATGACTTTCATATTCGTGACACCAAAAGGCACCTTTCCTCAAAGTTCCGCTTTTCCTTTAATCGAACATAATTAGAATCAAAGGACCCACATTAGATTAGTCAACCAAACAAAACTGGTGCTAAGATTTCAGGCAAGCGTCGGTATGTCAAGCCTTTCATCTTGGGATGTACCATCAAAATGTCTGTGGGGTGATGACGGGCGACCAGGTTCATGACCTTCCCTAGGCCACCAGCCTGCGCCTTGCAACCCAGATGTGGAATGGAATGTTCCAAGGACGCCAACATCACTCGAAAACGTCCAGGATGGAAAGGAGTGAATTCCCTCTCGGTCCTCGACACCGGGCTAAGTAATGCGAGGTCCGCAGTTCCGTCCATCGTTCCTTCGGAACCCTCTGCGGTCACTCTCCGTCGCCGGGCATAGTGTTCAGCCAGCCAGAAAAGGAGAGCCGGAAGGGGCCAAGCAAGACATAGCCAGACCTGATTGCTGACTTAAAAAGGAGTGGTACAAACCATCCCCACTTTGCGGCGGTCTATAGCATTGAAATTGGGTTTGTCAAATTAGTTGAGATCATTTTGAACTCACTGGTGTGTTAAAAAATGCTCGAGTAATTAAACTGGCAGGACTGAGGGTTGTCCCGGAATGGTCGTATGAACGTCAGTGGGAGGTTCATTTCTCTGCGCAGGCGCAGTGTTTTATGACTCTGGTACATCTGTAGGTTAGCGTGGTCTAAGACAAATTTTTGGAAAAATCAGTCAGAAAAGTGAACTCTCTGCGGACTTCACGCCTTTCGGCAATTTCCACTCTTTCAATCTGTTTCACTTTTTTGGCGAGTCCGGATTTTATAACTTATGTAAACCCTAAATGAAACCCCTACTAGAAGTATGCGTATATGTTCCATGGGGCCAGGGGATTTTATAAGTTATGTAAACCCGTAAAACCTAAATGAATCCCCTAATAGAAGTATGCGTAAATGTTCCATGGGGCCGGGAGATTTTTTAACTTACCCAAACCCTAAATGAAACCCCTGATAGAAGTATGCATATATGTTCCATGGGGCCGGGGGATTTTATAACTTATGTAAACCCTAAATGAAACCCCTAATAGAAGTATGCGTAGGACGTCACTGTTGTTATGACAAGGAGATCCCCTGGCACTGGGATGATGGAACCAATGGGTTGCTAGCTCCGCCGAGGGCCATACCCTCATAGCACGAGGGGTTGTCCCTTCGGGACAACCCCTCGTCCTGTGGGTAATTAAACTACACTACTCAACGTCAGCTGGCAAGAAGAGAAACTCAAGTAGCAATGTGCATATGCACATCCCACTTAGTAAGTGGTTTATAATCCAGAATATATAAAACCCATACAATCCCATATATTCCAGTGGTAATATTCCATATATGGGGGTATATATAACTCTTTTTTGTTTTAGAGCGGATAGGGGTCCCAAGTCGTTGAAACGGAACGCCCACATTCTCCAGCAACCCAGGGGCAGAGAGGACTGGGAAGGGAACAGCGGTGTCCAGTTGGACTGTCTCCGCAAGGCGTCTCCACATGATGCCATCCACTTTAGGATGCGAGCTCGCTTCTCAGAGCCCAAAGATTGGGGGCAGAACAATGTCACAAGGTTTCCATTGGAAACGTGCCCGACTACTTTGGGTTTCACTTCCCTCCGTGGGGACCTCTGGAGATTGCGGGCAGAGTACCTTGAGTACCATCTCTTAGGTTTACATTCCTCTGTCTGCGTTGAAGTTTGGGTTTGATTCGGGAATTATTCAATATAATTCAGATTCCCATAGATCCCACCCATCCCATAGACCTCATAGCACATCCTGAAAGCTATGTCAACTTCCCTGACGAAGAATCTCGCTCAAATCACTTGTAGGCCACACTTCGAAGATGTGCGTAATGAATCGATTACTGTAGGACGTGGGACAAACTGTTGCAGTACATAAACACTGCAAAGGATATCCCCATTTCTCATAGGTATTTAATCATATAGTATCATATAAATATGGAAGAAATATACTATACTGAAATCAGTGAAAAAGAAACTCAGGTGCTATCCCCAACAGATTGAAAGCTGAGTTGTTGCCACAAAAAATGTTTATGCCATAAAAATTACTGTAAGCGCTTATGCCATAAAAATTAAGTGCTTATGCCATAAAAAAACATCGGAACCCTTTGGAATTTCACAAAGCATCTGCACCAGAACCCTCCGGAACCTCACAAGGTCTCTGCTCCGGAACCTTCCGGAACCTCACAAGGTACTCCGGAACCTTGTCCGGAACAGCACTGGATCGCACCGGAGCTAATCTGGTGCGATCAAGTGCAGCTTTTTGCTGTTGGGGAAAAACAACACACAACCATGCACACTCACAGACCTTCAAACATGTACAGCTGCAATCAAGAAAAACACGTTCTGCCTTTGGCCAACTACAAGTTCGCACCAGTGGCACGGCTAGGCTCTACTGTAAACTGGAACCTGCTTTCTCCATGGACCCCTTTTTGTCGCGTTGCGTCATGTTGCGTCTGTCTCGATGCCCTGCCAGGTGGCAAATTTCGAATTTCCTGCAGCGATGTAAAGTACACGGCGTGAGCCCAGCGTGTGAAGCCTCGTTTACTGCAGGACTTACAGCTACCTTGACACATCCAACTCTCTGGAATGCTATGATCAAGGGCATAGCAATGGCAAGGGTCCCATCACATGGTCATATGATATTCGATGTCAAATCACATGGATTCACATGGTATATCAATGTCCAGTATATCGTAATGATTCTCCGATGTCATCTGGACATGTCTCGTCTCTTTCCTTATCTTTCCTGGGATGTTTGATCCTACGGCAGTTCTCACTCAGCACCATGATTCATCTCCCAGCTGTCCCGGGTGCTGGGTGTTCACCTAGCAAGCCATCATCCACCATGTTTATTCATTTACAAAATTAAATGGGTTTGTCTGAAACTGGAGCGATTTTACTGGGAGAACTCATGAAAAAACACTTGGATTTCCGGGATTGTCCGATTGTCCTTCTATGCTTTTAGACAAACCAAAATGAATGAATGAATTGACCTGGCAAGGAATAATGCACACAATTCTTATGTTTATCCACGCTTGAACCATTTACACCTTCTGGATCCTTCTGGATCCTTTAACATAGCAATGGAAAATCACCCATTTATCTGGCCAAATGATAATAATTCACTAACCTGGAAATAAAGCCACTTTGGGATGATTCCTCTTATTAACCATGTTTTTGGACGTTTGGCCCTTAGTGCAGCATTCAATTTTCCACACCTCAAGGATCGCGGGCCGATCCAGAATCTCCCGGATGCACCACCGCACGCAGGCGTTCGAGCAATGCCTTAGTGATGCAGGGGGATTTCACCATGAAAACATGTCGACGTGTCCATGAAATTTCCTTGAAAAATGATGAAGAATGATGGACTTATCCATGAAAAATGATGCAGAATGGGGATTTTTCAACCAGACCGAGGATTCAATGAGCTGGAGGAAGCAAAAATTGGACCACGAAACATGGTTTTCCCCCATGAAATTTGCGGCTGTCCTGCACAGTTTCCTTTTATCCAATTCTGGGAATAGAGTCTCTCAAAGCACCGAACAAGAATCCAGGCAGACACCAAATGGGGAAGTCGAACTTGGGATGGGTCCATGATGGTCCATGTGGTCCATTTGCGAAGCTGGGATCTCAAGTGAAGCTTTTTGTTTGCTGTTTCCCAAAGCTGAACTTTCTCAAAACGATCAACCCATGTGACCCAAGGTGCTGCGGGGTTCGGAGATTCGGCTCCGGAATCCGAGAGCACCGCCTTGAAAGCCCGGAAAGCCGGCTTACCCAATAAAGTCCGCTGGTAAATATGGGTAAGTCATCAGTTTCCCCATGAACAAAACAAACCACTTAAATGGGGTTGTATAGTTGTATAGGCCATGAATTCAGACACAGCATGACATAGCCATTTCTTCTGCCCCAAGGCCCCAAGTGCTCAGAGACATCAAAGGGGTTCACTGCAACGCTGGAAACGCGTCCAAAATGGGGGAGCTTACATTTATTTGCAATGCCCAAAAATGTCACAACAACAACAACGAGTTCAAAAACCGTCCCGGACTGGTTCCACATTGTACATCACAGTAGTGTTCTTTTTTGTAATGTTGAGAGTGAAGTCAGTGTAGGGTGCCGGACCCTCTCAATCAAAGCGATGAAATGCTGGAAATCCGTCTGTACACGCTCGACGGCACGCTCCTTTCGGGTTGCGGACATCGGTGGGAAGAAGTGCCCAAGTTTAAACCAATAGAGCCAGGTTATGGCCAACACCACCATCCATGAGCCATACATTGTAGGAGAGTTCGTGCAAGTAGGCTGATTCTGGCCTCTTCAATCACTCCTGTTTCGTTCAACATTCTTATGCTATGCCCACGTTACTGGCTCAGTGTGCGTATAAATCTTGCATGTGCAAAGTAGAGGGAAAACGCTTCAAGGACGAAGGAAACTAGAATTGCAGATATGGACAGCGTGTGAAGTTGTGATCAAAATGATCAAATGCAACGTTTGAAACGTGAATCCAATCCTACTGGGACCCATGTCCTGCATCTGACGCCGACGTTCTTCCTCAGCCAGCCATGCTTGGTACTCCTCCTGGCGCTAAAGATTGAAACACATCCTGGCGTCTTTTGGGAAAATGCTAACCCATTTCCTCGTCGCTGTGAGGCGAAAATGATTCGTGTGTGTTCGTGCTACATAGATTGGCACGCTTGGTACTGTAGTACAGAAGGTCCTTTGAACAATGAAGATCTATATAATATGCATATATTTTTCGGGATAATTTTGAACATCGAATTCAGTCAATAGTGAAGACATCTGAGCACGGAAAGAAATGCAACATCATGCGCGAACAGTCTGAACATTCTGATCATCATTTAATACAGACAAATGGTATCAAATGGTCATCAGCATGGTCCTTCCAAACACTTCCAAACACTTCCGAACACTTCACATATCTTCACATATCTTCACATGCAGTATGACCACACCAACATCTCCACTCAGCATCCATCCAGCGCCTCTTGAAGATTGCCCCGGCGTGGCGATGCCTTGCGACTCGGTGTGGTCGGCCGTCGAGGTGTTCGGGCTTCGCCTGGCGCCAAGTGGTTTGTTGGGATTTTTGGGGAAATTGGGGATGTATCATGACATATCCTTTATAACCAACTATCATGCTATATATTGTATAATTGATATTCCAACTTTTGGCAACTTGTCTAAATCAATTTGTTGGATATCCTTTGTACATGAATTTAGAAGTGGGAACTTGGGATACAGAGATTTAAATGTTGGTTATATAATTAGGAAAAATAACGCAGTTGGCAACTGAGGTATAGATGGGTGGCATACCTGGATATTTCCCAGTGTTTTTTGGAGGAAGTCACCCAGTTCAATATTTCGTGATGTGCCTCGCAAATGCTTGTAAATGAGGTTAAAACCTGCATTTTCCCCAGTTTATATCATGCTACTTCCCCTTGTCAAACAAATGCGTGTGTAGTTCGATCACAGCGACCCTACAGTAACAGTCCCAACCCCAATCAACAGCCAGAGATGTCCTGTTCTTCATTTGGCTGAAACACCATCAGGGATAATAATGATTAACCAATGGATTTGGGGGGTACTTGTTTTATATCTGAATATCCCATTCAATCACCACTTTTGATGGTTACACATGTATAATTATATATATATATTCCATGTTTAATATTCGGATCTTGTGATTTAGCATTTGGTTCTTGTGATTTTCTGGATCTTTAACACCACCATCTGCAGCCTGACGTCTCTCCGCCTCGCACAGAGGCCGGGCCCGGCGTCTCCGGACAAGCGCTGGCCGGGATGGAGAGCTGGTCGGCACCTGGACCGGCGACCGGCACCGCGCTTTCAAGGGGAGCCCAGAAAAAAATTGTGAATTTACCAAGAAACATTGGGGCTTTGCCAATCAAGAACTGCCATTTAAGCAACAGAAAGAAGCTAACATATGCTAACATAAGGATTTTACGTGCTTGATTTCCAGCTGCAAACGGAAATTTTGATGGGAACTGAACTTCACAGTTTTTTCAAGAGGGACTGAAGCCAAACTTGGGAATACGGTCCTAAAGTTAGTTGCCGCTGAATTTCCCATGACGATATCAAACCGGTTAAACCAATGAACAATGGCCTACTCTACAGAGACAATCCATCTGAAGTGAGTGGAATAGTCTAGGCCTAGGTACTGACTTTTTTACCCCAAAGCCCCAGGTAAATAACTGGGATGCGACCCATGTACGCTCGGTTTTTCTATTACTGACTTGAGGGATCACGGCAAAATGAGTAAAGTTCATGTCGTTCCGATACCAAAATATATCAAAACACATTGAAAACATGCATGCATTATTATTATTATTAAAATTATTATTATTAAAATTATTATTATTTATTATTATTTATTATTATTTATTATTATTTATTATTATTTATTATTAAAATTATTATTATTAAAATTATTATTATTATTAAAATTATTATTATTAAAATTAAAATTATTATTATTAAAATTATTATTATTAAAATTATTATTTTTATTAAAATTATTATTATTATTAAAATTATTATTATTATTACTGTTATTAAAATTATTATTATTATTATCATTATTATTAAAATTATTATTATTATTATTAAAATTATTATTAAAATTATTATTATTATTAAAATTATTATTATTACTGTTATTAAAATTATTATTATTATTATTATCATTATTATTATAATTATTATTAAAAATATTATTATTATTAAAATTATTATTATTATTATTTATTATTATTAAAATTATTATTATTAAAATTATTATTATCATTATTATCATTATTAGTCCCAGTCAAGTTCGGACAATTTCGGATCGGATCATGTCCGATGTTGAGACTTAAACCTTCAACATCCACGAGTTTCCAGGAACTCGATGCTTGGGAAAGAACCGTTTCATCGATAAGAAACCCACACGATAAGGAACTCACAAGGCAGGGAAGATCCAAACAGTCTCACACCGCCAGAAGTCTCTCCAAACTGCAGAAAATCCTGACCATCCCGCTTTGGACATATCCATTCCATCCGTCATTTTGGGAAGAGAAAAACTCGGGGATACAGCCCTTCCCATCCCTTCCCCCTGATGTTCAGCGCCTAGGCCCCGGCCATGGGAGAAGCAAGCCAGAGCTTCCAATAAACCTTCGCCCTTGCGCGACACGCCCAGCTGCGTGATGCGCTGTTTGGCCTGGGAAAAATGGCAAAAATATGGGAAACAAAACATGGGGAAATCAATGGGATGATGGGAAAATGATGGACACATGATTGGAAAAGAATGGATATTGATGAATAATATGATGGAATGTAACGGAAAAACTGTGACAAAATGATGAAAAAGGATCACCTGAGAAGAGGGGAAACGAAAGCCAGCATCCCACCTACCCCTATTTTCCCCAAAAGATTTTTCACCCACAGACTTTTCACCCAGATACTTTTCACCCACAGACTTTTCACCCGGAGTCTTTCACCCATACTTCTCATCCATATACTTTTCACCCACAGACGGTTCAACCATACACTTCTCGCCCACAGACTCTTCCCCCATATACTTTTCACCCACTGGTTTTTCACCCACATACTTTTCACCCAGAGACTCTTCACCCAGAGATTCTTCTTGCACAGACTTTTCACCCAGAGACTTTTCACCCACAGCCTTTTAACCCACAGGCTTTTCACCCATATACTTTTCACCCAAGGCTGTTCAACCATATACTTTTCACCCAAAAGTTTTCACCCATACACTTTTTGCACACAGACTTTTCACCCACAGACTTTTCACCCGCAGACTTTGCACCCTCAGACTTTCACATATTATATATATATATTTACATTATATTTTTCGAGTTTTCAATCATATAATTTTCACCCAGGGGTTTTCACCAATACATTTTTTGCCCACATTTTTTTCACCCGCGCTCTTTTCACCCACAGACTTCGCACCCTCAGACTTTTCACCCATACCCGTTTCACCTGTAAACTTTTGACCCACGGGTTTTTCACCCACACACTTTTCACCCACAGACTTTTCACCCAGAGGCTCTTCACCAATGTACTTTTTGCCCTCAGATTGTTCCCCCCATATACTTTTCACCAACAGACTTTTCACCCATATACTTTTCACCCAGCGACTTTTCACCCACGGTCTTTCACCCATATACTTTTCACCCACAGACTGTTCAACCATATACATTTCACCCCTAGATTTTCCACCCAGAGACTCTTCAACAATATATTTTTTACCCTCAGACTTTGCCTCCATATACTTTTCTTCGCCCATGTACTTTTTAATCCATACACTTTTCGCCCAGAAACTTGTCACCCACAGACTTTTCACCCATAGACATTTCACCCACAGACTTTTCACCCGCAGACTTTTCACCCGCAGACTTTCACCCATACACTTTTCGGCCACAGATTCTTCACCCGCAGACTTTGCACCCTCAGACTTTTCACCCATACCTGTTTCACCCATATACTTTTGACCCACGGACTTTTCACCCACAGACTGTTCACCTACGGACTGTTCAACCATAAACCTCTC
>Ga0126342_10013586_pt1 | contig 14400 bp, 14 predicted proteins | sample Cyp1metagenome_FD_92528 | JGI IMG/M metagenome (GOLD analysis project Ga0126342, IMG submission 92528) | Coral microbial communities from Lord Howe Island, Old Settlement Bay, Australia - Cyphastrea 1 metagenome | ecosystem: Host-associated > Invertebrates > Cnidaria > Coral ...
AACCCATGATTTTTTTATGGGATCTCCATTTAAAAAAATAAAACCCACTATATCTCCATAGAAACATCATAAAAACCCAGTATATCTCCATAGAAACATCATAAAAACCCAGTATCTATATGGGTTAAGCATCGGTCCCATGGCTCCCATCCCCTTGGTGACGCTGCAGATCCTGGAGATCTGCAGCCGTTGTCCCAAGTTGCGCGTCTTGCGTCTCGGTTTTGTCCGAAAGGTCGCTGGGAAGATGGCGGGATGATGAAAGTTGGGTTTTTACTAAGGGGAAATGTGGATTTAAGATGATTTAAGATGAGGGAACTAGATGGGGAACATGTGGATTTCACATGATTCTCCGGAAAATGTGGATTTAACTGTGGAAATGGTGGATTTGACGAAGGAAACTGTGATTTAACTACTGAAAATGAAGATATGATGGGATACACAACCAACCATATGATAGTGGGGTGTGTCTGAAAATGGGATATGCCCGCAAAGGGCCATCCTGAGAAAGAAAGTCCTCATGAACCAATGGTTTAGATCTATCATATGTTGATGAATCAATGGCATTGGGGTTTATTTGTGGACTTGTAAATCTGGTTTTCTAGATTAGGTGGGAACATGATTGTCAATACCATTGGGATATAATGGAAAATGATGATAAGCAAAATGGCTTGGATTTATACCCAACCAAGTAGTTAAAGTCATAAAATGAAATGATAAATGTTGGGATTTGTCTTCTGGTAATTTGTAGCAGTTTGCTATTGAATGTGCATGTTTTATACAAATGATTTATTTGCCGGCTCACCCATGAAACATAGTGATTTTCCGTAGCTGTGTGAAATCACCATAAATTATCAGAGGAGGTATGTGGATGTTTAATTCTACAAGTAATGAAAGTGATGAAATGATTAAGAGTTGAGATTCATCGAAATTTCCATGTCTACCTAATAACCAAGATAATTTCCTGATGAACCAAATTCACAAGAAGGGCGCAGGCAAAAAGAAGAGGGATGAGCTCCTCAAAATGTTGAAACCTCATTTATTCTACACATGTGATTCTTTGTGCTTTTGGCCGCATGGCCATACCAAGTGTTGCTCTGTTTGACCCTGTCAGACAGAGCAACACCATGGATTCATGTGCCCATGTTCGAAGATCCTGGAGATCTTCGGGATAGTCCTTGGGATCGTCTACACTGCATGAAATTCACCATCTTTCATAATATAACTGGTTGGTGATATATCTATACTTAATGGGATTATGACCCATTTATAACAACTGGTTGGTGGTTTCAAACATGACTTTTATTTTCCATAATATATGGGATGTCATCCTTCCCATTGACGAACTCATAGTTTTCAAGATGGTTAAAACCACCAACCAGAACCACCAACCAGAATTGGTTGAGGTGATGTGAAGTCAATACACCAGCTGTGTCAAAACGATGCCGAAAAGTTGAACACCTGGAAATGATGGAAGCATCATCGAACTAATTTTCCTGAAACACGACGTGTTACCCCACAAAACATCTAATGTACTGATGTTCACCAGCGTTCACCGGGGCACCCCGGGGTTGAATGGTTCCTGTTTTTGGGCGATTTTGGGCGAGTTCACCTATGGAATAAGCCACAAATCGCAAAGGTTATTACCCTCCAGAAAACTCACAGTTTGCTGTGGAACAGGCCCATTTACTTCCATGATTGGCCTTTTTTTCAATGGTGATCTTTCATCGCTATGTTACAGGGCCTCCGGTAATCAAACATGGTTTGCTGGGTTTAATCGCCCATTTGGATGACTTTCCCACTCAAACATTTATTGATAGGGGATTTCCGCGCTCACCATGTTTGATTACCTGAGGGTAACAAATTATTTATAAATATCCCATTCTTCACAATTATTGGCCAGTATTGACCATTAACCATTCCTAATCCAGGAAATATCCCATGGTTAACAGTGAAAAGGGATGAAATATCCCATGGCCAACCATTAGTAACCCATAGTATTAGCCAACCACTAATATCCCATGGCTACTTGCCATTGGGACGATCCTGGCATCGACGCCTCAAAGGAAGCTCTTCAAGAACAGCATCGACGATACTGGCGCGGACGGCATCGCGCAATTGTGCCAGTCATGCCCCGGCATCGAGGAGCGGCGGGATGACGGGTGGGGTGACCGGGGAGGGGCTTTTAAAGGCCACCAAAGCCCCTATGAAATCTATGGCAATATGGAGATGGAGATATGTGTGTGTGAAGAATATTTAGGACCTCATCCGTGTGCCCACAATTTAGATCATGTCATTATCTATGCTATTGCAATGTAAAATGGGAGATGCCATCAAGTGCCATTGAATGGGGAAGATGATGGAACATGATGAGTACCCTCTGGTAAACTAGCATAGCTATGGAAAATAACCATCTTCAATAGGTAAATCAATGAACTAAATGGGCCATTTTCAATAGCTATTTTGACATAACCAGAGGGTAAGCATCAATATTTTGGGGCACCCTATTCTCAGACAAACCAACAGTGGTTGATCAGTGGCCGTAACTGAGATCACACCTATGAAATGCATCTTTTCTAGCGGCTGAATTCGTGTCAACAAGGAGTTGGGCCACATTTGGAGCACAGCACTATAGTGAACATTCCCACCATGAAGAGAATAGATATTGTGTTGAAATATGGGTGTATGTGTGACACAACTTGCTTGTCTGAGACGGTTTTTGATGGTTTATATCGGTGTATTGCAATCACTTTCCCCATGGATGGCTGCCTATTTATTGGACAAAGCCATACGTTTCCACGTTGAACTGCCATGAACTGCCCCTCGGTTTCAATGGCTTTGACTCGGCTGGACCCATAGATACTGCATGGAGGCCGGCCCATGTTCTCCTGGCCGTGACACGCATGCTGTGAAGTGTCTAGAAGTTCGCTCGGGACCCATGCCATGTGCTATGGATAAAGCCTCATGTTAATAATAAGTTATGTTCTTTACCTGAAATGGAGACATGTATAAATGTACTCCCGGGACTCCCCACCTAAGAAATAGCTTTCTGTTTTTTTTGGCAGGGTATCTAGGTTTAGCCCCGTGTTTATGATGCTTCATCACCGACTGAAGCTATAGAACATCCTAGAACTGCAAAGTGGTGGCCCTAGTTATGAGCTAGCTTATTTGTCCACCTAACTTTATAGTTTCTGAGATGTTGGAAGTTATAACCACCATAAACCCCAGTTAAACATTCGTGGCTAAACTAGTTATGTTTGCCATCTTAGCGATTTGCTCGCTCCCTGGCACTACTTGGACCCTGAGAAACGCCGGGACGGCAGGTACCACAGGACTGACCCAAGTTTAACATAATATGTCGAATATTGTATGTATATGTCTATATCAATATCAATATAATAGAATATAATATAATATAGTATAATATAACATATATATATAACATATATATATATAACATATATATATAACATATATATATATATAACATATAATTATATATATAATATATATAATTATATAACATATATATATGTTTATCATTGCACATGGAATTGTTAATTACTGTGATTAAGAGTTGTTCTCGAGTTGGCATTATTCAATTGATCGGCTATGAACGTCATGCTCACATCGCCATCCCGGTGCAGGAGATTCACCTCAGCCACAACATGTTTACTGCCGATGGCGTTGCCCAGCTTTTTTCGTGGGCTCCGTTGGTCTCGGGATCTAGAGATGGTCAATGGGGATCCATCGATAGGATGCTTGGGGAGGTTTCCAAGATCTTCGAAAATCACATATGTTCACAGATTTTCACCATGGTATGGGCCTAAAATATGATCGAAGATGATTGATTTTGCAGGGTAGGGGTATGAAGAATTATTAAGATCAAATGACCCAATGCTCCATATCCACCTTGTGAAGGAAAAACACTGTGTTCTCAGCCATATTTGATTACGAACGCCCCACGGGTCATAGCCCCAATCATCGTTGAACATAATGTTTACTGGTTAAATCCCTATGTTTGTTGGTTAAATTCTTGTGTTTATTGGTAAAACCCCATGAAGCTTTGAATATCCCAAGTCAAGATCCTTTTGTTTGCTGGTGAAATATCTTGTTTTGTTGGTTAAATCCCTTCTTTCTGTTGGTTAGGTTAAATCCCTATTTTGGTTGGTTTGAACCCCTACTTTTGATGGTTCCCAAGTGCCCCACGTCCCCACATCCCCAGGCCACGGTCATCATCATGGCCGCAGAAAACTCACGCAGCAAGGACACAGCAGCTCGGACTTAGCTGTGACGGACATGTGGACTTAACTAGGGGAACTATACTGGATTTATGCCAAAATTCTGCAGGCACTTCTGAGAGGAAGCCTTGGTCCAAGATTTCGCTGGTTGGTGGTTTGGAACATGTTTTATTTTCCCATCATATTGGGAATGGAAAATCATCCCAACTGACTTTCACTAACTCCATCATTTTTCAGAGGGGTAGGTGAAAACCACCAACCAGTTAGCTATAGCCTGAGGCCATCCCTTCATCCCAGCAGCATCCCTGGTGGCCTTCAGGTTCCATTGTGGTTGCGCTTGGAACAGAACCACATTGACGACGCGGAGGCGGTCTTCCGGCGGCTCCAGGTGCGGGTCATTCTGTGACCATCAAGAAATACCAACAATACTGTTTCCAGTAGCTGGATATATACATACAGATATTATCATATATTTATATATAGAAATAAGTAAATAAATAGATATGTTGTATATTATATATATATAGATAGATAGATAGATAGATAGATTATATATACCTATTGAAACTCCTGTCCAAAAAGCCGCGTCCTGGGCCTTCTAGGACAAGTACAGCGTTTGCCGCCGTATCGACGCAAAAGCCTGCACGTCGCGTACCTGCGCGTGACTTGGGTGAATGTGTCGGAAGCCTCTGTGAATGTGGGGATTGTTGGGGAAAATGGTGATTTAATGTTGATATAATGGGATACAATCTGAATTATATTTATAACGACCTCACCGCGACCGAACCCTGGAATCGTGGTTTATTTGAGCGGAATCATCCCAAAATGGCCGAACTTTTTCAGGTTAGTGAATTGTTATCATTTGCCGAGATCTATGATTTGGATAAATGTGGGTAGGCGATGGAAAACCACCATGTTTAATTTAATTTCTTGAATCTCTCCAAACAAAAGGTAAAGAACATATGAAATCAACCATAAATGGCAATATATAGCCACTTTCAATACCTATGTTAAGTTACTGGAGGGTAACTGTTGGTCTACTCTTGGAACTGGGTGAAGGAAGAATTTGCGAGAAACGTTTTTGTCTTTTAGAGGGGGTCATTTTGCCATGTTGCACAAGTCCTTTTAACTCTTACACTAACTCATGGACTTAGTCCGAACTCAAACCAACTCATTGATTTGTTCCGATCAGTCCACTTGAATGGTCAAGAGACATGTAGACCTCCAGAATCACAAGTATAGAGATACGTCATTCAACATCAGAGGAATCATCCCAATTACAATGGAATCATCCCAATTAATCTGGAATATTTACCTTTTTTTTCCCTCCGCCAATCAAGGATGGCAGTGGAAAATCCCAATTACAGATGGTTTTCCCACTGCAACCTTCTTTGATTACTCGTTTTTTCGAGGCCATGTTTGATTCCCAGAGCCCAAGGGAATCCAAGGGATTTCTAACGATACCTTAGCAAAGCATCAAGGTGTAGGTGGCACTAAATGCACCGAGGAAGAGATGTCTTGTACATCTTCCTCACTTTTGCCTTCAGCGCTTGTCACACGTGCCATGTCATGGCCATGGGCCATTGGGAAGTCATGGCCCAGTTGAATCATTGACCGTTTTGTACATGAAAAATTGGGATTTTACACAGACAAATGGCTAATGAAAAGCATATGGCTTAAATGAAGATGAAAAAAGCTAATGAAAAGCATGTGGCTTAAATGAAGATGCAAATGCTGAATGCAAAGCTGGATTCTGATATAGAGTGCCATGCTGAGTTGCAGTTGGATCTTGTTAAAAGGAACAGTGTTTCAAATGCTGGGCCAATGTGACGCCACTGGGTCATCTTCAAGCTGGGACATATGTCATGTGAGCCGCGTTTTGCTAAAAACGGTTGCAGGGTAGCGACGGATAGCAGAATGCAAAGGTTACCCTCTGGTAATTTAAGAATAGGCAATTAAATATATACATACAGTATATATAATGATCCACTTTTGATGATTGTTTCCTCTTATCTATTAAACAATGATGAATTTACCATATAAAAAATGGTGATTGTCCATTTCGCTTGAACTGTAAGAAAGTGATGTCTCCTGCAATGAGATCCAACTTCGCTGTCCGGCCGCCGAGGTGGATTCACATCAAGACCTGCCGCAATTGGCCAAGACTGGCAATCCGGCACCGGCCCATCGGCACAGGGAAGCGGGTGACTGATGGTGACTGTTTTTCCTTTTTTTGCGGGAGAGTTCATGGAAAAAAACATGAACTCTCTAGGTGGATATCATAGGTGGAGTGGTCTTATCCAGGATGCGCTGGAGATGCAGCTTTCGGATCGGATTGTGTGCAAAACACGTGGATGAAAACATGTGGATAAAAATATGGTTGTTTCACCACCAAGCATGGGGATGGAGATCTAGTGGTTACGGGCAATAGATTCAAGGAAGTTGGCCTGGTTCAAAACAACCTGGGTCCAGGTAAGAATTTTCATAGGTTTATGATGGTTTACTTATAGGTAATGCCGAGAGAGAAAAGGAGACATAGTGAGACTGAAGGAAAGCTTTAAACGCACGATCACAAGGTGGCGCCCCCTAGTTATAAGTTGGTTTATAAACTATAGTAACTATAGACATCAGATATATATATATATACATATACATATATATATGTATACATATATACATATATACATACCAGAAACCCTTAATTGTTGGAGTTGTAAACCAGCTTAGCTAACGAACTGGGCACCACACGGCACCTTCGAGCCCTGCGGGGTGAGGCTCGACAGATGCTGCGACAATTCCGGGACGATTTAGATCGACAGAAGCTGAGCTGCACCATGTGGGGTGATCCTGCAAGTAGCTATGGTCCTATAGGGGTCATCAAGGGTGGTTCAATGGTGTTTAATGGGTACTTAATCAACCATATAATACAGTATAGAGGGATATAATACGCTACATAGGGATATTTCATCAACTATATTGGGAGAGAGCATATTAAAGTCCCCCATGGTTTTTGGTGGCAAATATACAAAAATCTTCAAAAATCCCCACTACACCATGATTTTTGCGGGGATGCGTAGTATTGGGGGCAAGGGAAATAGTGATGTGGCACACCCCAGAAATTGGTGCTGGATTCCATGAGACCTCGGAGCTTTATGGCATCAGGGTGCTTGAGTCAGACCCAGGACATGAGGTGTGCTTCGAACTAGATCTGTACCCACTCACTGTGGCTTTCCACTGCAAAATCCCCCATACCTTCAGATCTCTCACTATAATCAATCATATCCAATCCCCAAATTCGATGGATTGAACCCACATGTTTTGGACAAACCCCTTATATACCCTTATATTGTTATTCCATGTCTTACATCTTTTCTGTGAAGTCCCAACCGTCGCTGATCAAATCCCTCGTAAACTCGCCATGTTTGGACACACCCAGCTGTTCTTGGACAACCCCTCATATTTCCAATTACATTCAATTTCATGTCAGTACATCCCATTACATCTCATTTCTTTCCCACCATTGCTGTCTACCCCAACTGTGATCCGTTTACACTGCCTCCAATTCACATAGACCCTGCCATTAGTCAGGGATTGGACGGTCAGTGTCAGGGTTGAACTGTGAAAAATTGGGGGAGGTGAACATCCACAAGTATCCCAACAATAATCCCAGTAAATATTCCATTAAACCCAAGTAATTAATAATTAAACACGATTGAACCCTGCTTGATATATTTTCTTAAGATCCACACATCCCAGAAACTTGTTTGATAAGAGACCCTGGAATCATGCAAATGTATATAATTATACATATTATATACATATATGCTATTATCATCTATTTTCCCGCCACAGGAAAGGCAAGTCCAAGGGTCGCGATGAGCGCGTTCCATTGGCTGCCAAGAGCGATGAGCAGCGTCTCGGTCCACAGGGGTCATCAAGGGTGGTTCAATGGTGTTTAATGGGTAGTTAATCAACCATATAATACAGTATAGAGGGATATAATGCGCTACATCGGGATATTTCATCAACTATATTGGGATATGGTTTAAGAGTTTAAATTGTGTTTAAGAAGGGTTTAGTAGTATGATATTAGGATATGGCAAATAATATATGATAAAAATCACTTTGGCTTCATAGGAATATACTGGGGATGTGGGGGGTGTTTAATCAACATGGGCGTAGTTAATGGGTCTTTAATAACAATATATATATATGTATATATACATGTATGGATAAGAATTGTATAATTGGGATAGGTATGGGATGTAATGAATTTACATACATATTCTACCCAATAGAAATAGGGAGTTTACTAATACTGATGCTTTTCATGGTCAACCAAGAATAATGGTGACTGGACCTGATTTCACCAGGAACAAGTGCATGTTTTCCGCAAGAAAAAATGAGGAAGATAGTGATGTTCATCGAGAATGTGGCGATGAAGACGTTCACCAACATAGGGAATTGAACCAACAACAATGGCTGGATATTGCCGCATTTGGACTGTTCAACATAATGTTTTGCTTGCCTTGGAAGGTGTGTGTTTTTGAAGAAGTTCCAGTAGATCATGATTGTGCCTTAGATTCTGCTAGTCATTGGATTGGTGGATGGTTTTAAAAAAAACTCTGGTAAACTAATACAACTATGGAAAAATACAACTTTTAATTGGTAAATCAACTATTTCTATGGCCATCTTCAGTAGCTATGTTAACTTATCAGAGGGTATATAATATATAGATATAATGTATAAAGAAAATTGCGCCCAAATGGTTGGTCACATGCGAGGCAAAAGATGCGCAAACTCACTGACGAGGAGGTGGGCGCAAGCGGGGTGCGTGCTAGTCTGCTAGTCTCGGCCTATGAACAATAGCCAGCCATGGACCTAACCATTTTTGATATGCATATATGAGTGTATTTATAATGATATTTATATATATATATATATAACTATCTAATTATATACACAATATATAGATACATATATGGATATAGACTTAATATATGTATACATTGTAGCCTCCAAGAAGATGCCAAAAAGTGTTTCCAGGTTTCCCGCTTTGGGGTTGCTACTGGGCACAGTCCATGGGGTCTTCTCCTCCATGATTCGAGGACGATCGTCTACCTATGATGGCCATCAATAGGGATTCTGATGGGATGGATACTCGATCCCTGAAACTGTTGAAACATCATGTTTTTACCCTCTGGTTATTTAACAGTTCGCCATGGAAGCCATGGCCCATAGAAATACTGTAGATGGTTTACCTAGCTATAAAATGGTGGATCTTTCCATGGCTATGTTAGTCATAACCAGATGGTAGATGTTTTTCCCCCTCCGCAGACCCAGGGTGTCCCAGGCTGTCTGACAATATCCCATCCTCCGCCGCAGATGCATCGCAACGGGCACAGCAACGGGCACAGCAACGGGCACAGCAACGGGCACAGCAACGGATGCAGCGGCTGCGGCTACGATGATCAAAGCACCTGGCAGGCTGCCCAGGGCAGACTGCCGCGACTTGGTGGCAGGCGCCACCCCAAAGTGTGGCCATTTTGATGGAGAAAATGATGGGAACAATGTGGGGGAAGTTGTGACTACCCTCTGGTAAACTAACATAGCTATGGAAAATCACCATGTTTAATGGGAAAAACCACTGTAATTAAATGGCCATTTTCAATAGCTATGTTAAATTACCAGAGGGTAATGGAATTAATGGCCCAGTAATGTGGTCAAGTATGTTTGAGGGTGGTTCTGAATCCGATTCGTAGCACGATGTGGACATTGGCCATTTTGATAGGTAAAATGATGATAAAGCAGAGGATTTCATTCGGGGTATCAGTGCCACTGAAGCGCAAGAAAAATTGCCGGCTAAATCTTGGTGAAGGGTCGTCTAATGGTCCAGTTTTGCCATGAATGCAGAGATATACTACCCAGATCAATCCATGATTTATCAATGCGTGTAAGATAATAGATACCCTCTGGTTATTTAACAGTTCGCCATGGAAAATGGCCCATAGAAATAGATGGTTTGATAGCATGGTGATGTTCCATGGCAAACTGTTAGTCATAACCAGAGGGTAACTCGCAATAAATCCAGGGTGTCCAAGATTTGCCATCATGGGTCTAGGAAAAACAGCTTGTTTTTTTGGGGGTTGAGGATTGATACTGTAGCGTTTGTACCGTGAACCCATGGATTAATGACTCCTGGATCAAATTCCTTGGAAGTGTCAGTGGAATCAACCATTACACTTGAAAATCCAGATGATTTTCCCATTGAACCCCCATTGATATAGGATGTTCAATTGCCGAGTTCGGCAACTTAGCCTAGCTTTGTGAAAGAAACAAGATGCAGATGATCTCTGACCATCGTTGCACCATCCTGTTTTGGAGCTGGACAAATTGGCTTCGATGGGATCAGCGGAGGACCAAGGTCCTGGTGGCCACAGAGGGAGGCTCCGATGAAAAACATCAAGCTCAAAGAAGTCCAAATGCCAAACTTGACCAACATTTGATACAATTTCCAACCATTAAGCGGATGCTGGGTGCTGTTTTTTTTTTCACGAAAAAACGCATTGGCCACTCGCATCTGGGCCTGCCCCACCAAACGCAAACAGACCTCAAATTACCGGAGGGTGATATATTATTGTTTATTTGTTTGCTTCCCTGCCTGTCTACTTTATTTGTCAATATCTGCAGGGATATCAACTGTTTATGGGTTTTTAGGCTGGCCGCTTTTTTGGGAACCAAGCAGCAGCAATGATAAATATCCTCGATCTAAACAAGCCCCGATTTAGAGCACAATTAACCACTGGGTAGAGCACTGCTGTCTCCAAAGGGCCTCTAGGGTGATCAAAAATCAGAACGCATAATGTTGTGGGAATGGCAAAGCATATGTATTGCTGCTTGGTGGTTATAGTATAATGTTTATTTGTTCATTTTCAAGCATAGAAATTAGATGATGATCCCCAATGACGAGCATATCAAAGTATTGTGTTTCTTTTGTGACTAGGCAATTCAGACTGATAGTTATGCAACCCAACAACCAGCTACCAATTACATCTCCATATATATATATATATTTGATAGTTAATTCTATTAATGAATTATATGTGATTAAATCCCTATGAAATCATTCTGATCATCTATGGTCAACCCATTTGTCAACCCAATAATGCATAGTTATATCACATATCCCTTTATTGAATCACTATAATTTGTAACAATCATCAACCAACCACCAGCTGTATATCCTGTATGGCCTACCCGTTCTGCAGCTGAGGCACATCCACGCGGAACAACTCGTGGATCAGGAAAATGCGCAGGACTGGGGCAGGAACTTGCCCCTGTTGGGAGTTGAAACATGTTGAAACCATGGTGCTTGGTGATTTGGATTGTTTTTCATTTTCCCCAAGAGTTGGGATGATGATCCAATCTGACGAACTCATATTTTTCAGAGGGGTTGAAACTATGAAACCACCAAGCAGCATGGTTTCCCCTCAATTTTTCTGGGCAAATCATGGTGACCTCCCTGGGGATCATGGCCAGCATGGATTCGGAAAATCGTCCCCCATAGCTGACATATGCTGGTTAGTGACATAGTTCAATTTACCCAGAAATGTTGCCTTAAAGCAATCCACTGAAATAGCCTTCACCAAGCCTGAGCCAGTCTTTTTATGGCAAATTAGCAAGGTTTTCGGGTTTACCCAAGGTTTAATGGACAAAAACCACCAACCATGGGTGTTGGTGAAATCATGCTCAAGCCCAATTTGTTCATCTTTTCCCCTTTGCCGACCATGTGGACCATGTGTTTTTCCCGACGCCCCCAACCATTGCCACCTGGACAGGACTTCTTTTGTTACCTGTGCCATGGAATATTGTATCTGCCGATGCTGACCAGATGTTCCTGGGACTTTTACAGCAGGGACTGGTAGCGGGCCCTTTTTGGAACCTACCGGATTAACGTTTCGGGGGACTTGCCCTCCCCAAGAATGGGGTTTCCGAATACGTACGCCCAACCCCCTTCTATCCACGTCCACCTCGGGAGAGCGATGCTGGATCCGAAGGCATCCCAAGCTCTCATGGCCCTGTGCTCTGAGGTTCACATTTGTTTTGTAGTCCTTGCTGCTCGGCCATGGGAAGAATGCCGTGAGGACCACTGGCCGGGGATGGGAAGGATGCAATTTAAGCGATGGCAAATGTTTGGAAATCTCAGGTGTTCCTTGCAGATTTTGGCATGAGATGTGTGTTTCTTTTGGTTGTTATGTTGTTTTTCTCCACCAACCTTTGTTGTTATATGGCAGTGTGTCAAAACCTTGTACCCCTGGTGAACATCAAAATAGCTGGTAAATGGATGTTCATTCCCCTAAAAATGGTATTAATAGGTATTGATCCATACCCATATGTTGTCATGTTGATTTTTTTACGACAATAGATGCTGAAGAAAAGCAACAAGAACGTCAATGGGCTGACTGTTCCACATTTGTTCCTCAATCTTCTTGGTGGTGTCAAATAGATTCAAACAGATGTTCAACCACAATGACCATTGAAACGGGATGAAATGAGATGATGATCCCCAATGACACTTGTGTTTTTTATTGCGATTGCAGAAGATGATGTGGGTCCCGGTCTGAAGCATCTGGGGTGTATAGTTGAGTGTTTGTTGGTGTTTGTTTGAGACACCATTTCATGTCTTAATTTATCATGATGCATGGTTTTGCTGATGTCTCTGTTGGAGGCAGTGTTTCCAGACATTGCATTGTGTTTCACCATACTTTCAGTGACTTCGAGGTTTCCAGTCATGGGTCATGGAACGCGCAACTTGGCGAGATGTTTCGGAGGTCCGTTTGAAGGCGCCAAAGCCACTATGGAAATCCATGGAAATCCCCACGAATTTGTGGCTGACATCCACCGTTTCTGTTGAAATCCCACTGTTTTGGTGAGGTAAAAATCATGGAAATTTACTGTTTCTGTGGGTTCAGGCTCTTGGGTTTCGAGATCTTGACAGAGGGAAGTCTAGGTTTCTTGTTTCTGATCACACCTGGTCCTATATTTTTTAATAGATTCTCAATGTTCGATGATGTTCCTTGGTGATCGGTCCCCCAGTTTAAAGATTGGTTGGGTGTTGCTTAAGCACCGTATGCATCCAACGTTGGATTGGATCTCAGCTCAGTGGATGGGCGCAGCCACCCAGCATTTTGCTGGTGATGCTTCACTGGGATTGGTGACATAGTAGGTATCCCTCTGACATATTGGCCATGTTCTTTATGTTCAAAAATGTCATGTCACCAATTGGTGTTACGCAAAAATGATGCGTAAAAATCACCCATCTGTATCTCGGCGTAAAATCGACCATTGTTGCCAAATCCACAACTGTTGCTCTTCAAGCAGCGACGTTTGCAAGTGAAACCCACCAGTGTTCTATGTTATCTGTTCTTGTGCTGATGAAATCAGACAGCATTCTTCATTTATATATATTACTGTATATATATCTTCATATATATATATACAGTATATATATATGATCTTTGCCCTTGACTGAACTCCATGTCTTGGGAAAAAAGCATCTAGCACTTCTAGCGTTTCTGACTGCGAATCTCCGGCGATGGCTTTGTGGTTACCCTCTGGTAAACATACAAAAAGCTATGGAAAATGACCATAGAAATAGTGGATTTACCCATGAAAAATGGGCGGATCTTTCCATAGTTATATGTTAGTTCACCAGTGGGTAAATCATGTTAAACCACGTGAAATCCGACCTTTTTCCGCGCCCCAAAAGTGCCCATTTTTCACGGCCTCGGCGTGCCCACTGAGTCCACTGAGGTCAACGAGCATCAGACGGGGCCTACTTCGAAGTCGTCGATGCAAGCCATGCCGTGCCCCATTTGTGGCAGCGGACTGAAGATGCTTCGGCGACAGGATGGTCATGGGATCTGAATAGGTGGCGAATTTGATGGAAATTGGATGGGATTTTAGTAGGAATTACTGGGAAATTCATGGGAAAATCATGGGAAATTCATGAGATCTTATTAATTATGATATAGTGGATGACGAAACAGCTGGAAGCCCATGGATGAACAGCACGCGCCTCTGTTTTAGCGGTAGGGCCTTGAGCCACAAGTCAGGTGGCGAAACCTTTGGTCAAACCTAATTCAAATGGTGACGTGTCAG
>Ga0126342_10013587_pt1 | contig 14399 bp, 12 predicted proteins | sample Cyp1metagenome_FD_92528 | JGI IMG/M metagenome (GOLD analysis project Ga0126342, IMG submission 92528) | Coral microbial communities from Lord Howe Island, Old Settlement Bay, Australia - Cyphastrea 1 metagenome | ecosystem: Host-associated > Invertebrates > Cnidaria > Coral ...
ATATATATATATTCCCTATATATTCCCATTAAATCCCATATCAATTCACGGGATTTAGTGGGATTTCATGGGAATTTATAAGGGACATATTGGAATCAAGCAACCAGAGGTACCCTTTGGTGTGATCAAAATTTACCTTCCCAGTTTGCCATGTTCGATTTCCGGAGGGTGCATGGGGGATTCCCTAACCCCGGGGGACTTCAAAATCATTCGAAACTGGACATATTTAACGCTTTTCAGGAAACCAACACTCTGTTGTTTTTGGGATATCCCCATTTCAGGAAACTTCCATATGAACATCTACTGAGATAGATATAGAAATAGTCGGCAAAGCAGGAGGAATGATGACATCAGGACTTAATCAGAAAACATCGTGTTTTACATGATATGGGGATGAATCACAGCACCACCACTTGTCTCACGTGAATATCCAGGAGTTTTTCAGCTATTTTCATGTGAACAGCAGCGCGCCAGGTATTTTGTTTCCGCAGCCATATCAGTGTGAAAAGGGAGGATCCAATTTGTTCACGAACAACAAGTTATTTATCACATATATTAATACACACAAGTTTTTTCCACCAAAAACATTGTATTTGATATCAGAATCATTAATATTGTAAACCTAAGAATAAACCATCCCCAATTTAGTAATATTTAACAAGAAACGTGTTGTATAAATGTATAAATCATTCCCAAATAGTATCTTCAAGCTCCAAGCGACCTCACTGCCACATCACTAGAAGTGATTGTTTACGAGTTTCAAACCAAGTTTTGAAATATGTTGAAGGTATTATTTGCTCATGTTTTTTTGGGAATGTTTGTGCGGATAATGTGGCTGGGGTCTTGCGTTACAAATGTCAACCCAGCTCCAAACCATTTACTAACTTCAAGCGTGATCCCTCTTGCGCTCAGGTTATTTTTTGTACTTGACCGAAATGTGCTGTAGCAAACCTTGCTCGTACTTGACCAACATTCAGAGTGAGAGCAAATTTGCAGAATACATCCAAAAACTGCAGAAGGCATCACCAATTATTGAGTTTCTTGGTGTGAAATTGGAGTTTTCTTTGAGATATTTGTGTGTTCTTTTGTGCAGTATACAGGAATGTCCAGTATGCCAAGCATTTATCTTTCTGTGTTAGTTTCTTCAGATGCTGGCTCCAGTTCCCGTAACACCAAGGCTACTCTAGTTTCAACCCTTGTATTTCAACCAGGAAATCAGTTTTTTACTCGTGGAGCGCAAACCCCCAGCAGGTTTCATATTCAGAACTATCATCATGCACCTTGGCAGTAAAAGAAGCAGTCCATCTGTGCTTGCCCAGTTGAAACCACAAAGGTCCCATACTCCCCTCCACTGCATTGCAACTTGCTGCGGACATACAGACAGATTACATACTGTTCACATCTGTACACATTTGTTTTAAACTTTAAATATCTAACCTAGATGATTGGTGTTGAATAGAAGTGTAGAACTGTGTAGAACTGTGTAGAACTGTGTAGAACTGTGTAGATAGTCTTGTAGTTGTAAGCCATGTCATGTTGACACAATCATCTTGCAGTTTCACAGAAAATCCAAGGAACACCGCAAGGATGGTAAGAAGACTCATACCAAGCGGGTAAACACTCACAGCGCTTCTGCAACGTTCCCTATGACTGGCTTCTCTGATGAGACGCTGTCTCCCGATCAAACAATTGAAACTCTGCTTGCGGATTTGGTACACCTTCTTTTTTTTCCATAAAATAGTCTTTAACGGGTTTGCAGCACGTTGTTTCACAATTGTCAGTGATGCTTGGATGGTACCTTTGCGAAGCCATTGTATATATATATATATATAGATATATAATATATATATAAGTCGACAGTCCTATATGGTTATCCATGTCAAAAAACTGTCTACATACATAGTCTCACAGCGATCCTTGATCCCTGCCGTTTCTGCCGCCGCAGATCACCCACCACTACGATTGGTGAATCAACTACGAGTATACCTAGCGGAGATCAATGGTAAAACATGGTAAAGCACACATAATCCAACAATACCCAACATGTTTTTCTATGTCTAAAGAAAGCCACTCCAAACCGTTGGCTTCCTATCGTTTGATTTCCCACCTTGCGCCGATGGGTGAACGAAAGCCTGAGGCGATGTTTCACTTGCTGTACCACAAAGGGGTGAAGGAGGAACAGGGCTTACTGCATGAGACGGTGATCCAGGCAACAGGGCTGGTAGTTTTACGATCTTGTGAGTTGTCACCCAGTTATAGTTGTCAGTTTGTTGGGATGGGTCGGTTTTCTGCAGTCTGGCTGTAGTTGTGAGTGTATGATCGTGATTCTGATTGTGATTACTCCGATAATATCATATGTATACATAGCATATATATGTATACATATACAGATATACATATGTATATATATATATATATACATATACATATATATATACATATATATACATATATATATGTATATATATATATCCTTGACCTTCCAATGTGCCTGGGACACGAATACTTTCGAACAAAGTGCCTGCGTTGCTGTAAAGTGCCATCTTGACTTTAAGCCAAATCACCTCATTGTTCTGTAGATAATTGGCAAGAACTGTGCCATTTCCCTCATGTTCGGCTTCAGCAGAGGGCTATACGCGAGGGACTCTTCAACCACATTTTCTATTACCACAAAGGGGTGTGGCACTAGACAGCTATGAGTGGATGTGCTGCCAGTTGCATGAGGAAATCTTGTACTGTTCACGCGCTTGGAAGTGACCATAAAATCACGTTTTTTTTCGGTCGCTTTCACGCCAAAATCACGGGTTTTCACGCACTCGCACTTATCACGCTTTTTTTGTTGACACCACCAGATTCTCATTGAAGAGTGAAATCAATCGCTGATGCTCCCCCAAAAATGATCATGGATGCATGGTTTGATATGGTTGTGAATAATATTCTCCAGGTGATCAATAGTGAGCATTTTGAGCCTTTCCCACGTGAGCCATCTAATGATGCACAGGGAATGGAGGCATGATCAATCAACCAGTTTTAAAGTACTTTGTAAAAAGGCAGTGGGAAACGAGCACTTTGCAAAGGTGCCACTTAAACGAGAACTGAGAAGTTCAGGGTATATATATATATGTGTATGTATACGTGTATATATGTATATAGTCACATATACATATGTTTTTGTTTCCCTATTTCTCTTCTTCTTCCTTGTTTTATCATGGTTGTTCTTCCTCTGTGGTAGTGCTGCCAAGGCAGACACTGGCGAGAAGAAACTGATCTTGACCTGTCGCTTTCCATTGTCTTTTCTCCCGCGAGATGCAGAGACTGAAGCTCAGCTCCCGGGGTTGCACTTAGACATGCCTTAGGTATGTCTAAAAATGGGGTGATACTGGGATACACCAGGATTTCAATGGACGTTTTTCATGGGGACATGGATATCTAGCCAAGATAGTTATGACACTCCAAGTGATTCTTGGGTTTTTAATCACCGAAAGGTGACCCCCCATGAAGATATCTCCAAAAGTCGGCACTTGCCGAAGGGGCCATGAAACATTGCGGATTTGGACATTCCCCCCAAACATGACGCTGTTCATGGGGAAAACAGTGACATTGTCATTAAGGGTCTTCCATTGGAAACAGTGGTGTTTCCAGAATTTCTATGAAAACTTTTTCTTGACCAGTGACTCAGTGACCAGACAAAAAGTGGGGGATTAAACTTCATTTAACTTGACTAAACCATCATGAAATGGGGAACATTTATATGGCAGTGTGTCAAAACCTTGTACCCCTGGTGAGCATCAAAATAGCTGGTAAATGGATGTTCATCCCACTAAAAATGGTATTAATAGGTATTGATCCATACCCATATATCTCCGCACAGCTATTTGCATCCCGTCAAACGGGACGATGGTCTTGGGTTTTCACGTTTCGTTGACTCACAGATGTCCTGTAGTTGGGGTGGGTTTTTTTTGCCACTGTTTTCTAACTGGCCTACACCGTACATATCTATAATAATTACATGTATATATATATATACATATACATGTTTGGATCATAGTGTTGATGATATATTCCATCATATCTCCATGAAATATCAAGAGCATCCCATAATTCTTGTTGCCAATGTATACATCCCATGATATTTCATGATTCTTCGTTGGTAAATATGCATGGCGGTTTCCTGAAATGGGGGTACCCTAAATCATCCATAGGATTTTCGTGAACTAAAGCAACTTACAGGAGGCTATCGTTTGGGGACCTTCCCTTGGACAAAAATTGGGGGGTTCCATAAATGGAAAATCCCCTAAAATGGTAGGGTTTTAATGGGACATCCCATTAAAACGGATGATTTCGGGCGGGGTACCCCTATTTCAGGAAACCACCATATGTACTTAGATATTCCTGCAAGTTCTCAAATGGTCAGTAGTAAAACACGGCAATTGACAATTCAAATCCACGATTTATAGGCTAGGTTCCCAGCTATAAATCTCCATTTGCTGGGGATTTGCCCAGCCAGCCACGTTTGAAAACCGGATTGTAATTCCATCAATCACCATTAATCGCCATGAATCACCATTGCAGTAATCATCATGAATCATTATTGACCCATTGTTGACCATTGTCAACCACTCTCAACCACTGTTAAGCATGGGTAAATATCCAATTGATTAACCACTGCTGTTTTTTTTACTAACTATTAACCAATAAATTAAACGGTGAGCATACCATATGTCATATGTGCTTCTTATGTCCATCAATCACCATGAATCATCCTTGTATATAATCATCGTTATTGACCATTGTTAACCACTCTTAGTTAACCATTAGTAAAGGTCCCATTTATTATATGACCATTGTTTTCTAACGATAAACCATTTACTACCTACGCAAGTTGCAGATCACCCTGGTCAATAGATCATGTTTGCTGAGATGAAACATTAACAAGTAACAATCACTATGAATCATCATCATCATCATCGAGCGTTGTTAACCATTATTTATCAACCATTATTAACCATCATTAAGCATGGTTAACCATGGTTTGAGGCTAAACACGTAACAAGCAAAATATTAGTCATCATTAATTACCATTCATAACCATTCATTAACTTTAGTCACCATTAATCATCATTCATCACCATTAATCATTATTCATCAGCATTAATCACCATTAATCACCATTAATCATCATTTGTCACCATTAATCATCACTCATCACCATGAATCACCATTAATTATCATTCATGACCATTAATTTTTATTCATCACCATGAATCATCATTCTTAACTATTCACAACCATTAACCATCATTCATCATCACTATTGACCTTAATATTTGTTGCGGTGAAACAACCATTGTAATCTATTGTTGACTATCACTATGACTTCCTATCGATGATATAAACGATTATTGACTATTAACATCTATTAATAACCATTATTCCCAAAATCAAGCCAGAATCAAACCATTAGAAAAAAACATTATTAACAACCATTATTAACCATTATTAATGTCATTAACCATGACTATTAATTGTCATCTGGGGATTAACATTATTAATTCCATAGATAAAACCAATTATTGTCATCTACTAACCATTATTATTCCCCAGGTGACCTTTTCGAAGTTTACCAAAACCTTTTTACCTCAGGTTGTCGCGCTTCAGGGAGGACTTCTATCGGCGGAACACCACGGACATCATGCAGGAGAAAAAAGAAAAGATCCGATTGACACTTGGAAGGACCTGGACGCCATGGGGATACCAGAAAAAAAAACACGGTGACGATTTCGACCAACAAAAATATGGGGATTGAAAAAATACTTACGGATTTAAAAATCCCAACAAAAAAAAGGGGATTTGACCAAGAAAATCGGATAGAATTAGGAATTGCGAAACATAAACAATTGGAACCATGGTAAAATCACCCAAAAAAATGTTAACATGACCAACATAATGGTAAAATCCCCATACTGGTGTTGATAAAATTGGAATTGTAAAAAAATGGTGGTTTTAGCAACACCATCGGGATTTTACCAACAAAAATGGGACGTTTTCCCAAAGACTGAGGTTCTTGGCATCTCTCCCAGATCTCCCAGCCAGTTGCAAGTTGGTACATGATTCTCAGCCAGGCTGCTGGTTGAAAGTTGAATGGTGATGTAACTTTTATGAGAAAGTATTTGTGCTGTGAGTTTGGATGTTATTCGTTCCTTCTCAAGTCGGACTTGGATCCATAGGACATGATATGTCCAACAAGTATCATTTTACCCATATCTAAGTGGATTACGCCCCCAGCTTCTTCCCCCAGTTTCATCGATGATATCTCAGCACTGAGGGATTTTCCACACCGCCAATTTGCCATGGTCGTCATGAGCTCTGCTGGCAGCGGGGATACTGAGACCCCCTGGTGGATGAGTGACTCGGAAAAGTCACAAACGTAATCTAATGATTTAAATGATGGATATAGGATGATATCTATTGCACACACACACATATGCATACTTAAGTATATAAAAGTCTCTGTGAACATTTGTGCTTGTGAGATGGCATATTATGTGTGTATATATACATATATAATTCATAAATGGAGATAGACAGATAGATAGAAAAATCGATAGCAGGGGACTTGAGTCCCAATGAATATTTAATATTGCTCAATAAATCTGCTTGGGATTTAGGCCTTGATCTTCCCCTAAGGCTGGGCATTGCTTATTCACAAGATGAATACAACATGAATACAACATGATGTAAACATGGTGTAAACCCTTTTTAAATAGATAAACAATGCTATTTTCCGACACAGTCCCTGGATGCTCCAAAATGTGATGTTTGAAAAAAAGACCAGAATACATCGCCCACCGCGGGTTGCCTTAAAGGTTGGACCTGGCATGTTCTGAGCCACTTGTGTTTTCTTGGGCTGCCATTTCGAATGTACTTGTCCCTCGGCGACCGCGGGACCAAGGAAGAGACAATTAGCAGTTGGGTAGAACTCAGGATGAATACTTTGATCAAGTTGGCAACAAAAAACAGGAACCACGTGCAGGAACATGTCAATTACGTATGTTTACGGTGCTCGAAGACGGTTTGTCTTCACAAACGAGTTGTTTTACTGCGATGACGTTCGGAAACGAACGAGACACTATTTGGGGGTGCAGTGGGGGTTATTACTGTACTGGATACACTTCACCATAGTTATAGGGGCCCCTCATGCCAACTGATCTGATAGGGGGTTCCCATGGTTCAATCCATTTTTACCACGTGGGTCCTGCACATTTGCATAGGCTCAATTCTTGTTTGCCACGGTTTCTGCAGGAGGGAGGCATACAGTGCTTCTCTGCAGTGATGGCAGTGCGATGGCATGCGGAATGAATTCCCATGGACAATGCAGCATTCCGCCCTTTTCTGCAGGATTGTCGTGCACACAAGTTTCGGCAGGTGGGACTCAGACAGTACTTCTTCGACGTGATGGTCATGCTGTTGCTTGTGGAATGAAGGACTGTGGACAATGCGACATCCCTCTGTTGGACGAGGGTATGTTCTACACCCAAGTTTCTGCAGGCTTTAAACATACCCTAACCTTCCAGTTACCTTTGGGACAGGTAACCACTTCAGTTACCTATGAGACAAGTACCCAAGCATAGTTTTCGGAACCAAGGTTTGATGTAGCGATTGGCACCGTGACAAAACAGGTCGGAACCGTGACAAAACGCGTTGGAAGAGGAAAAATATACTTTGGAACCGTTAGAAAATGAGTGGAACCGTGATAAACCAGTTGCTTCTATTTGTGGTTCCTCGCTGGCAGCCTGGTTCCTGCAAAAACCGTCGCCGAGGCCTAGTTGCCCATGGGAAAGGTTACCAGGAAGACTAAGGATACGTACAGTGTTCCTTCGCAATTATGGCAGTGTTGTGGCTCGGGAAGGAACTCTCAAGGACAATGCAAAATTCCAATATTAGATACTGATACTGGAATGTCATACGCCGGGATTTCTGCCCGCAATTGGAATACAATGCTTCTCCGAAGCGATGGCTCCGCCATTGCTTGCGGTATGAATGATTGCGGCTCAATTGGCGACATTCCTTTACATGAGGGACTTCCATACACACAAGTTTCAGCTGGTGGCGATCATGTAGTGCTTCTCCAAAGTGATTGTATGCCATGTTCCGGCTTGTGGCTGCAATAGATTTGGACAATGCAACATTCCGCCTTCAGACCCCGGACTATCATATACTCAGGTTTCAGCAGGTGCATGTCATACAATTCTTCTTCGAAGCGATGGCCATGCTGTAGTTTTTGGATTGAATGAGGACAGTGCAACATTCCACCACTGGATGATATTATACGCAGGTTCCTGCAGGCGCATTTCATACAGTGCTTCTCCGGAATGATGGCATTGGCAGGTTGCCTTCAGACCTGCAATGATTCTGAACAATGCAACATTCCTTCGCCAGAGCCTGGAATTCAGTACGGTGATCGTAGGCCACATGGTGAAGACTTCCTTATGCAGCTAGCTGCAGCTATGGTGCCTGGAGGTGATACAATCTGACATGCTCAGGCCTGGCAGGACGGAGAATGCTCTGCATGGATTGCGCAGCGTTTCAATGCTGACATCAGTAGTGTTCAACTGATCTTGCCTGATGGACAGTGGCCTGGATCTACCATGCGAATCCAGGTGCTACAGTGGCGGATTTAAATGACCATGACAGATCGTGAGTGTCAGTTTTGCACCAGTCTTGGAAAGGATTTCATCAGATCACCCTTTGCAGATACAACAACAAAGGATAAACACGGAAAAAGGCCCCTGGTGTTTAATGGTTGGTAAATGTCCCTTTTTGATCCTTTTTGGGAATTTTGAACATTACCTTCAAGTATCTGATTATATCCCCAAGTTGGGTGATGTATGGTGATGTTATGACATTTACCAACCAACACCGACACCAACCCCTTTTTTATGGACTGGCTGGTTTGTGGATCCTTCTCTGTCACTGAGGTATTCGAACACTCAAAAGGTGGTTTGGCACGTTCGGAAGCACTTCTCAGTCTTGCCGCAACAGCAATGGCAGAGTATTCCTATGAAGTCTTGGCGCCCTGTCGAAAGCTGCTGTTTGTGAATCCATATCATGAATTCAAATGATTTGCTCACACATTGTTCAATATAGTTTATCTGAAAATCTGGTACTCTACTACCCCAAGACCAAGCAAATATATTTAAATATCTATTTTTGGGAGGTATACCCCAGTTTCAGAAACAGCCATATCCATTGGGAGCAAACAACAAGGGCTGGACTCACTGGACCAGCACTGCTAGGCATCCGGTATTTCTCGCATCATTTCTCTGAATTCATGGTTGATCCAAGAACGAAAAAGCTTGGGAAGATCATTTTCAGACTTGGAATAGTCCTTCCATGTCCTTCCTATTCCTGCTCTTATCAGTATATTCCTTACTGATCATTTGCCCAATGTTTGGTTTTCCAGGAATCTCCAGAGCCCTTAATTCCTGCCATCAACTCGGAATGTCACCCCTCGTACGTAGATTACCACAGCTCCGCATCACCCCCTGCGGTACTGTTGGAGTCACCATTGGCCAATCCAACAGATCTATCAATCCGACTTATTTCGCCTGGGACAAATCCAATCCATGTTAAGTATTCTGAAACTTCTGACCAGATGTTCTTAAATTTATACTCTATATATTACTATATATATAATAAGTATCCATAGTATTCCATCCATATCTAAATTCGCCCACAATTTTTAACTTCCAAACATCGAGGCAACATTCCAAGTCCTCCATGGTGTCCTCCGTGGCGCGCATGACACCGGCTGTGCGTATGGAGTTGGAGCCCGGTGGAGTCCTGCAGATGGTGGAGAAGGTTCAACGTTGGGACATGGGGAAGCCCCAAGAACCAGAAATGAATCGAGTTTTTGGATGTTTTTGGATGTGTTTTTCTGTAATTTGAGCAGGTGTTTGTGTGCTTTATGTTGGTTATTAACCTGTTTCTTTCACAATCTATATAGTTGATTTTCTTTTAATGATTTTGATATTTTTGTTTGAGCAGTGTTCAAAACACCTGTTGGTCGATGATTAGTTTGGGGATCATACTAACCAATCATCCGTTCAAACCCTGTAAACTAACATAGATGTGGAAAAGCCACCACAAATGCAGATCATTCTCCCAGGCTTTCCATAAACATGGTTTCTCCGAATCTGTTCGCATATTTACCCAGGGTAGCGCAGGATGATGCTCCCAACGGACTGATCGTTTCTATTTCAGATGGGCTGAAAGGTGGTGAAGATTTTTCGTAGCAAATGGTGCAAAAAATATGGAAACTCGGAAGACCTTTCTGGTTTTTGGGGGTTTGAGGGGGTTAACTATCCGGGGGTGAATTGATTGGGGGTAACCAGTGGGGTAGAAGTATCACTGTGGTTGATTAACAAAACCTGGTCCATGACATCATGACATCATGAGTTCATTGTTGAGTGGAGCGGGTACCCCCAAGAGTGATTAACTGCAATTATCAGACATCACATACAATTCTCATTTATGATCCAACGATATATGAAGTGGACCCATCAATGATCAGAAACCCAGGGTTGAATGACAATCTGGGGCTTACATTCGACTATCACCTTTCGTGGATACTGCCCCCAGCGAAATGTGATGCAACCATAAGTAACTGCCACCCAAATCACGTTGGAAGTGACTGGGGCACTATATGGCAGAGCATCGAACGGCGACCGCAGTTCTGCACCAGCCCAGCGAATAGAGGGTAACTCATGGACAGAAACACATGAGAAATATATAAAATTATATAAACCGATTTGAGAAAACACAAGAACGTTCGAACTCATGTTAGTCATGTTCGTTTGAACAAGGAAAACATATTGGTTTCATGAATCTCACCATTGTATAACCATATCAAGACTACCATTATTTCCCACCATTCATCACCACCATTCATCGTCACCCCCGAGCCGATTCTTCAGGGTGACGCAGTGAGTCTGGACTTAGAGGTGAGGAATTTCTGGCGGATGGATTTCTGGCGTCCTTTTTTCAATGGGAAAGGACCCGCAATTTCAATGGGAAATATCTAGCAATTGAAAAAGGAAACCAGACATCTGGTGGAATTGTTACCCATCCTAATATTACGGCCAGGCCCTGTGTGCCCGGAAATTTACAGGGACGTTCCGACGTTCCAGGCAAATTTCATGATGATGATGATGATGATGATTGAAGATCTTCAACGAATGTAGAAGTTTGCCGGGGTTGGGAAAATTAAACCCTTATTGAGGATCTTCAATGAATGCAAGAGTTTAACGGAGTTGGGAAAATTAAACCCTTATTGAAGATCTTCAATGAATGTAAGAGTTTAAGGGGGGGTGGGAGAATTAAACCCTTATTGAAGAATCTTCAATGAATGTAGAAGTTTAACGGGGGTGGGAGAATTTATAAGATGTATAGTGTGAACAAAAAAGCCTTGTAATTTACGCTATTCTGGGCTTGGGCAACACACGGGGCCTGTGGGTAATATTAGATACAATTGTAATTTCACCCTAATATTAAACACCCCCCAGAAACTATGGTGGATGTAACTGAAAAACATGGGACCATAAAATGGGGTTCTTTAATATTTAGGATGGGATTAAATTATATTAAAGGGTTTGTCAAAGAAGGGGTTACCCCCAATCCAGTGGCTTATCATAGCGGTTTTTGTTTGGATTTAACAATTTTGGATAAGCTTGCGGCATAGTGACAGACCCAATTTGCCAATGGCAACCATTGGCAACCTGTGTTGGAGACGGTGCAGTGGCTTTCCATCTCATCTACCTGAAAAACATGGGTGTCAACATAGATAGAAAATGATAGAAACACATAAAACTAAAGCAGAGTATATAATCACAATCAGATTTTTCTGTTATTTTTGGAGACCTCCATGTAACATGAAGCATGAACTTTGACCAGCAGCTGTCTCAACGCCGCTAGGCCATGAGTGGATCGATGGCTGTGCTACTTCCCAACTACTGGAACGTTGCAGAGTCCAGCCAGGACAAGCCCCGCAGCCAGAGATGGGTCATCTCGGCTCCCAAAATAGGGGTCAATCGTGGTGGTTTTTTTCGTCACAGAATCACTTGCATGTTTTTGGAAAATTGGTGAACATGGTGATATACAATAGATATGTTCATGAGGCTAAGTAGCTTCACATGTTTCTTTGACTTGCTGATTAGAATAATACCATTGACCATTGTACATATGCAGGTACCATTTGGATTTGTCCAAAGCAAGGATATCTTAAAATTTCAGGATTGATCATGTCTTTTTTGCATTTCATTTTGACATTTCAGGGTAATCGAGCTCTTTCCGAAGCCATTAAAGATATCCCTGTTGATTGATTATAGAAGGTTATACTACATGGGTATCCCTGGGTTATTGTGGATTGTTACTCTTACTACTCTTTGGTAATTTAATACGGCCATTTAGTTTGATGATTTACCTTTCATAAAACTTGTGACTTTCCATAGCTATGTCAGTGTCAGTTTACCAGAGGGTACCTACTTGGGCTATTGGATATTATTACCATTACTACAATCATTGAATCATCCAATTGCTATCATCTTATTACAATTACATACAATATCCTACAATTACTCATTTCAATGATTATCCATATATAAGATGGAATCCTCCCTCTTATCCATATATGGAGGTTTCCTGAAATGGGGGTACCCCCAAATCATCCATTTCTATTTGGGATTTTCCATTGTAAACCATCTATTTTGGGGTACCTCCATTTATGGAAAACCCCATGAATATATATATATATTCCATATATATATAAGTTATATATATATATAAGTTATATATATATAAGTTATATGTATAATCCATATATATATTATATTATACATTATATATAAGAATGGTTCTTGGGGATTATGGCATTCGTATCCATCTTAGTACTTGTCCTCTAAGACGGCCATCGTGTAACACTAGGACTTTTGTTCCATGGAGATGCTGGATTCCAGCGATGCCATGCAACGTGGCCTACCAGGTGGCTTCAGGTGGGTCCACCAAGGGCTACCAATGGCTATCACTAACAATGGATAGTTAACTAACAGTTATAGTGATTAATACTGACTCATAGTGATTAATAGTGATCATTACTGATTGATGGGATGATTAAAGGAATGGCTACCATAAATCTGGGCAAATTATAGCGACCTCACTGCAACCGAACCCTGGAATCATGGTTTTTATAGGGGAATCATCCCAAAATGGCCGAACTATTCAGGTTAGTGAATTATTATCATTTGCCCAGATAAATGTATTTTTTCTCCACCTTTCATATCTTTTCTCTTTACATGTGCTGCTATTTTGATCTATTTTGATCTTTATATGTATGTATTTATATATATAATATATACATATATTTTTTCATATGTATGTATATTTATATATATCACATATGTATAATGATTAATAATCATTATTATTCAAGTGTCTTTTGACCATTTGGGTCATTGTGGATTTTGATGTTCCAGCTATTCACCTAGCTGATACTAGCACATAAAGACATAAACTATACATATATATATATATATTAGTTGGGCAACCATGACATGTGGCTCCATATCTGTGAGGAAATACTTGGTTTGATTTGCACAGGTTGGTCATTTGAGCAATTAACTTTCTTGCGCCTGCAGATCATGACAAACTCCTTGAATCAGTGGGCAGATTGAGCTCGTAGAGATCTGGGTACTCAGACAAGTTGAGACGCAGATCATGATGAATTTTGGTTGCTTGAACGACTAAAATTGACTAAAACAATGGCTGCACACTTTTTTGGTAAACTCTTTTGGGACCTCCTTCCACCCTGAGACTTGGGTCAACCTTGAACCGATTTAGTCAAGTCCTTTGTTTTTTCCATAAATTGGGATGTTTAATGACCAGCAAAACGTTTGAGTTATATATTTGATATCGATGAGTATGTATATTGAGTATATATTGAGTTTAACCAGCAAAACGTTTAATTCAGCAATAAATTGGGATGCTTGCATTGTTTTTCTTGTTATATCTTTGATATCGATACTGTTTGAATGGCTTCTAAGATTCGCCATGTCATGATAAACCACTCTTGATTTGGTGTCCTAGGCTTATAAGATCCGAAGTCTCTAGGATGAAGATTTTGTTTTTTGATTTTGATACGTTTCAGATATGATTTGTTGTTATGATTTGTTTATGGCTTGGTTTTGCTGTTATGATTTTGATATGGTTTCACTTATGTTTTCTGATGTGGGTCAAACTTGTGATTTGAAGCCAACCCATCGGAACCATATCCAAAAAATATTCAAAAATCGTATCAAAACCATATCAAAATCGTATCAAAATCAAATCAAAACCACAAAAACCTG
>Ga0126342_10013588_pt1 | contig 14398 bp, 18 predicted proteins | sample Cyp1metagenome_FD_92528 | JGI IMG/M metagenome (GOLD analysis project Ga0126342, IMG submission 92528) | Coral microbial communities from Lord Howe Island, Old Settlement Bay, Australia - Cyphastrea 1 metagenome | ecosystem: Host-associated > Invertebrates > Cnidaria > Coral ...
AATGTACTGGTTGAAGATCAATGGGAGGAATGGGAAGACTTGTCATTTAGGCAGCAGTGGAGGAGATCGCATCCAAGCTACCTAAATATAACAGTTTTTGCCTGCAATCCCAATGCTGAAGTATCTAAGAACCAGCTAACAAATCTTTGGGGCATACCCCAAAAATGGCATTTTTCACCATATTTTTGTGGATATTTGAGACCTTGAGGGTTTCTTGTTGAACAGATTATTCCTCGTTGAAGCCTTGGTTGGCTCAATGACAGCATACCCGTTTCAAACGGGAAGGGATCAGGCCGGAACGCTCGGCTTTTTGAAAGGTGCCATTTGTAGCGGTGAGATACTGTGGGGCACCAAGCCCTTTTATGCAGTAGCGTTCCCCAATTCCACCCGGCAATACCTCAATGTGGTGGACAAGTCCAAAGCAGCACTGGAGGGATTGTTTGTCAAGATCTTTGGTACGCAACCTCCACCACTGGTGGTGCCCTTCTTGTGAGGTTAAGATGCAGGTTTTCATTTTGGATTCCCAAATCAACAAGTTTTTGTCTCCATGTTTTCCTTAAGTTTGGTTTCCCTGTTTCACTTTGCCCTGCCTTTTTGCTGGCCAGGTATGTGGCAAGCAGAGAAACAGAAACGGTCGTTACGCACCAGCGTTGATAGATGGTTCACTGTTGGATGATGTGTTTATGGATACCATGAGCACAACCTCTAGCCTGCTCACACAACTGTGTCACTGGATTTTGGTACGACAATCAGATGGCAAAGCTACGTCACTGGGTATTGTTTTACAACTGGAGTTATTTTCTTTTCTGTGCCCACTCTTGGAATACATGATTCAAATATTTTTTTCCACGCATCGCTTTATGATCTCTGAGGAGCATTGTCGCTCTGACCTACTGGCTGCTGCTTTTGAAGACACTGCCATCACAGAAACTGAAAATCCATCGGGAGGCTAGGTTGTGGTTGGTGGGTGCCCCTCTGTTTGTACCACTGTTGAAGTGATCGGTCCCCACTGCGTGCTCCCTGAAAGGTTACTTTGGATCTGCAAGATGGCAGACTGCGTATCCCAGCACAGCTCCAACAAGGGTTTCTAGCACCGGTCATGGAGTGGCTTCGGGGTCAGCAAGAGATTGAAAACACTAATCCCGATGTTCAACTTCCACTCTATCACCTGCCAGACACCCTGAAGTTTTAGCATAAGTTTTCAAGGTATTTAGTGTTTATCACTGGGGTTCTGGGGTTGATTTCGTTATAAATGTAATAGACAACTGCTATTTATTTGAATGCGTTTTTCTATAGATAGAATATATATATATATGTGTAAAGTATAATATTTGTACATCATGAATGATGTTTACCATAATCAGAAACCAGAACTTACTAACGGCACACAAATCTGTATTAGGACAGGCCATATCTTGGTGTCTTCATCGCCGCACTGCTCAGCCAACGTGGCGAACGCCATCAGCAAATGGGACCCACACTGGCAAAGATGTCTGCCGAGCTTCTTGTTCAAAACACTGAGTGCTACGCAAAAGCCATTGATGGGGAGATCTTGGCAGAAGCCCGAGACAAGAATCAGGTCATCGACCCCTCCATTTGGCATCATCTTTTGGAATCATGTAGGAAAGGAGAATTCCAGAATGTTGACCAAGGCAGAGAAAAATGTGGAATATCTACCAAGTCAGCTCCCAACTTCTACCGGGTTCCTTGATGTCGATTACTTAACTTACTTATTTGACATGTGTTTCATGGATATTTTCCCTGGCGAAATGTGGTGAAAGTGGTCACTTTAAATCTTGGAGGGCAATTTCCGACCTTTTGTTCGCTGTCATCCAAGGCATTTGTGCGAGCATATCTCAAGAGGGTTTCCATCGATCTGGCTGATCTCAATTACTATCAAGTATCTTATCCGAGATTTTAGAAACATATCGGCAAACATGTCTGAGAGTATCAGCTACACATGCGGTGGGTGCTCTCACTGCAGGTAATGTTCGATGCTGGCAATCCTACTGCGAGCGTTGGAAAGACCCTTGTTGTGGTGCTATGGTGCCCTGAAGTTGAACGCCTGGCATGTCTAGCGCCACAAGTGCCCTGGAAGCATTTAATTTCAGAGGTTCCAGGTTAAGTCCTCAAACAGGGTGGGGCCCTACTTATATAAATGATAGTAAAAGTCAGAAATTTCTCAAAACATTGCTGGATGCTAATAAATACTTGTTTTTTTCACTCGGTGACTCATTGACTCGGCCAAAGTTGTTCAATTCTACATTCTCTTGGATCACCAGAAGCCAATTGGTCACAAGCTATCTAGTGTGTCTCGTACCACGCCCAGCCTTTGACTTCCCTTGCGCCGCCTGTCCTGCTCATGGCTTTCTCCAAGTACTCGATGAAGGGTACCAGTGCAGATTTGCCGCTGTCCAAGAGGATGGCTGAGAAGAGCCTCAGCTAGCAAAACAGTGATTGGGTCTGAACATCTTCACGTTAAGATGGAACTGGCTTGAACATGTTTTATTGCCGAGAGGGTTCCAATTTGATGAATGAGAATGAATGCACAATACTTTTAACAGATAGAACAAATTGGGCGCTTCGCTGTCTAAGGGATGACCCGCTAACAACTCCAAAGCGCCCTGTCAAGAAGCGCGTGCTGGATGCTACGCCTATGAATGTGTCTCCTCCTCATGATGTTCATCATCATGGTGACAGTGATGATGGAAATGCTCCCTCTATGAAAGCTGACAAAGGATCACCTGCTTCCACCAAAGACTTTGGTACTCCTTTGTCAAAGGCTTCCACCATCTATGATTTTGCAGAGTACCAGAACAAGAAGAAAGCGTCTCAAGGTATGGACATGCCTATGGGATCCCGTCCTGACATGTCGGAGACCTTGGACGATTCTTTCTCACCCAATCCTGTCACACCTGCAAAAGCTCGCCCTGGTGAAGAGTCAATGAAGGTGAGCCCGGCAAGCCCTCACACTCCCACACCGAAAGGAGAACCCAAAAAGGCAGCGAAGGAAGAGTTGGGGACACCCAAGACCCCGACAGTGACGACACGTGCTCGCACCCCACAGGCTCCCAAGGCAATGAAAAAATGACAAAGTCACTGCCGGCAGTCCTGTGTGATGTGATCAGTAAGGATGGTTTGCCTCGTGGTTACCATGTCGATGGTCCTGTGGAGTGTGCTGATGATGAGTCTGATGAGGAACAGCCTTTGCTTCTTCGACTTTTGCGTCGCAAAGCCGCCATTGCTTTCGAGTACATGGACTATGTTGGCTACAACCGTTCCTTTGGGAAGAACATCCAGGTCCACAGCAAGCAAGTCTACGAGAGGAGCGAGATGGAGAACCACGGGTGGGTGAAGAGGGGTGGAATCTACCGCAAGCCCAACCAGGATCCACCATCGGTGACTGAGTTGAAGAAGTGGGAGAAAGCACAGGCACAGAAGAGTCGCCCCAGCCCCATGAAGAAGAAGAAGGCTCCGACCTCGAAAGCATCCAAGACGGCCCAGACCTTGAAGAAGCCGGCCCGCGCCAGCCTGAAGAAGGGTGCCAACAGCAGCATGAAGAAGAGCACGGTCATGAAGGCCCACATCAAGAAGAAGGGCAACAAGTAAGTGAGAGCCTCTGAGGGAAAATCTCATTTCCCTATCAAAACGCCCAATGGGCCAGCTTTTGAACACTAGGGGTCCAATACCTTTAGGTGACAATCGGTTTTCACATTAATTTTTGTCGCCACTTCATTTGGACATGTGGCCAGAAGTTGTTTCAGAACTTCTATGAATTTCTTGCTATTGCTGAGTCATTTAGAGTGATCCACAGACCGCTGGCCCACCGCGCTACCTTTGCTGTACAATGTACTGAACCAAGCACGCACCAGCTCCAGCGTGCAAAGAGTAAATTGTGGATGTGCTAGCTTCCTGTGACAGACAGGGATGTTTTTGACCTTTATCACCATGATGCAACATGAGATGTGTCTGAAAGACAAGTAATGAAAAGTATGGTGCAGCATCAACTTAGTGTGATTGCGCCCTTGATCTATGGGAGTGTTTCTGTGCTTCACGTGGTTGATTTTCTTCAAGCGGTCAGTGTGTTCAGCAGTGTGTGCGGTGTGAGTTCTGTTCAGCCCATACATGTATGGGCTACCTGCAGCGCGTGTGCCCGGAAGTTTGCGTGGTGTGGGAGCTAACCCTAGAGAAGATCCTCCACCACCACCTCCCCGTCACGGCATTCCTGCCGGACGACCACAAGCCCCACAGCCCAGCCGTCAAGGCAAGGAAAATGATTGATAAACTTGTGCCTACTTGTTTGAAGGTTGCACCAACATTTAAAAGTTTACATTGGAGTCGAACATCATCAGAATTCATAACGTGTTTTGATTCAAAGCCATAATATATCGAAACTATATCGAAACTCAGTTAAGTTAGTTTCTAAATCTCCTGTCCCTAGCCCCAGCCATCGGTCAGGTGCAGCGCCCGCACAGAAGGCAAAAGCTGCTACAACACGCGGGAAGAAGACAGAAATCGTGTATGAGACCATGTATGACCTAGATGAAACTGATAAGGTCAACTGCCTCCGCAACATGGACAGAACCCAATGGAATCATCAGCTGGTTTCGGGGCTCAAAGATCCAGATCTCACTGACACATGTCAGCAATAGTTACAAAGGGAGTTATATACGCTTTGAACAACCTGCATGTTTTGACCGGAATTGTTTCCAAAGATGAGCTTCTGATTTGCCATACTTTATCAACCAAGCAGCACATGGTGACCAAGGAGGTTTTGGCAGTTCTCTCCCAAATGGATCCCACGGAGCGTCCTTGCATTTCCACCGACAAGAACGGAGGCATGCAAGGGGTGGATGCGTGTGGATGTGTGTGTGTGGGTTTATATAATGGAGATCAGTATGACTGGGTGATATATGTGTGTGTGTGTGTAAAGTTTACATGCCTGATCAAAGTTTGACAAGCTTGAAGAAGTACGAAAATCACAAGTAGTATCATATATTGCATCGTTGACGTTGCCCTGTCCCTGCAGTGAAAGACTACTTCGAGGGACTTGTGGATGAGTACCAGCGTCGCATTTCCAGCAAAGAGCTTGCACCCTGTTGCTTGGATGAAGTGTCATGCACAGTGTCCCTGTGTCATCCATGATGTTGACGAGGGGTATGCTACCAGGTTACCAGGTCCATGTTATACATGAAAATTGAGTCAACTTTGTCACCAGAGCAAGAATAGAATCAATCAAATCAGTCTGGATTGTGTCGGGTCCCTGCCGCCATTCCCCAGATTCATCGAAGAAGCTGATCAAGTGTGTCCAGAACGATCGTGCTGCCAGAGAGGGCATAATGGATTCCTTGGTTGTGTATCCCGGTGACAGGGGCCGCTGGTGCATTTCCAACCGGCAGCAGCAAGCACACCTTCCTAGCAGCATGACACCATGGGATACGACCATTCGTTGGGATTTTGAGACCCTTGACCAAATACTAAAGTGTTTCTGGTGACATACCTTGGGAAAGAATACACTGGACATTTAAAACCCTTTCGGAAAATTTGTGTATGGAAACAATCTTTATTTGGTTTGTTGCTGGCCCTGAATTCTCGACTGCCAGGAACTACAAGCCATTCGTCTCCAATGGGGTCAGCAGTGCTTTTTGTCACACTTTTGTCGACGTTCCAGATCTTTGCCCTACGGTGGCTGAAGCTTTCCATTCAGAAGAAGATGGAGCAAATAGCCGTTTGTCGAGGGGCCGGTCTATGAAGAGTGAATCCCCCGCCCGTTCCCCCCGTTCTGATCGACCTGAGCCGTGGCTAATTTAGATACTGTCCTATGTCGGTCACAATCTAATGTATGGTGAAATCCAAAACATCTGAAATTGAACATTTCCATAAAGAAGTCCAGCTATGTGTATAGATGGATCCTTTTTGTTGGACATAACATATGTCCATCAGTGATCTGTAGGGCTGTAGGGAGTTTCAGATTGTCCATTAATGTTCATTGGTTTGTTCTTACAGTCTCTGCAACTGATATCTTGGCAATGATATATTATAATATATATGTATATATATATAATATTCGAATCTCATAATATTGTGTACATTATGTAATGTATGTTCGAAAAAATCGTCATATGACCTTTATTCATGGTTTCCCCTCTGTGTTTGCAGCTTAGGGACGACGATCGTCTCCGGCCCCATCGGCATGTCCTTCCGAGATGCCACCAGAGTGGATTGCGAGTTATCCCCTGGGTTCTCCACCTTTGTTGGTCCAAAGCAAGGAGCCTTTCGTATGTTGTTGGCTGCCGGAAAATACACATGAAGATTTCATGGTGCAGATGGGCCCCAACAAGAAGACTATGATCAGCTCTCCTGGGCTGAATTACTCCCGGTATGTTCTTGGATTGCAGTGGACAGGAAAGGGGATCAGCCTGGGTGGAAATAGATAATAATTCATATTATCAGATAATAGACTAGAGTGAAATAGAGGGAACCAAAACCCGTTATGAGAATGAGTGTACTTGATGCAATCTGTCAACTACTTAACTAATGTTTTCTGAAATTTATTCGGGAACATCGTGCAGAACTTTTCGTCCATCATACAGTCCAACAGTCCATTGCTTAGGTTGATGACCTACTTGGCGAACAAGAGCGCAAGCGCAAGGGGGAAGCTATGGGATCTCCAGCCAAAAAGGTTTCTAAGGTTGGGGATGGAGCATCCAGTGTGAAACCACCGGGCGCAGCTTCCCCCAAGCCTGGCAAGCCAGCGGCTAAACCAGTTGAAACTAGGCACCATTAATATGATGATCACCCTCAACATACTCTTTCTAAAAGCTAGCAGTTTTGAAAGCCATGGCGCTCTTATGCACTGTTCCTCCCCATGCCGGAGCTCCTGCTCTGAGACATTCCACATTCTTTTGCCCAGGAAATCAAAGATGATGACGAGGTGCCACCGCCGCCACCTCCACCTGCAGATGCAGGAGCCACAGCATCCACACCAGCTGAGCCTAAGGCTGTTGCTATTAATCCCACTCCCCCAGCTCCTAAGGTGTGAGGATTGGGGTGTTGAAAGCCTGCCGAGTATGTGGTCGTAGCCCTCCCCAAAACTCAGGAATGTACCTACCCAGGGGTTGGGGTATGCTAGATTCCGGAAAGCTATTCTGCAGCAGAATACGCATTTGGAATCAAACATACCCCAAACCCAGCTACCCCAAAATTTCAGGGGTTGCCTACCCAGTCAGGGAATTTTACATCGAATTTAAGGGGTGATTTTGAAACATCTGGCTGGGGATACGCCACCCTATGCGTTTTGCAGGCATGGCCAAACATGCACAGTCGAGGCACAAGACCCAGTGCATCAGTCTTAGCTAGCCTCTATCAAAATCTGTCAACTTTATTCTGTATTGTTTGTATTACTACCTGGTTTGTGATTTGTTTTCATTCTTGAAATCGTCACATGACAGGTTGTATCAAGCTTAATTATGTTTCGGTATGGGGCTAGCTAAGCAGCACCGTCTTTTGAATCTGCATCCTCCATCGCTAGCCATCTGGCTAGAAGTGCCAGCTTTGTTTATCATTGTTTTTCCTGCAATGTGACATGATCGAATGATTTTGTTGACGCCCGACATATGTTTTTTCGTGGGACTGGTGTGCACTAGCCAGGATATGATATCCATCAATCTTGAACAGCCAAGCTAGCCGGAGTGGAACGCACATTGGGAAAAGTCAAACCGTCCACCACTTCACAACACCATGATTCAGCCTAGCTCTGTCACTCGTATCTGAGGTGACTGATAGATCTCTGCTTCTAGATGATGACGATCACTTGACAGAAGACCAATTGCTGGACAAACAAAATGAAGCTGAAGAACGACTCATACTACAAACAGCTTCTGTGCCTTGTTTTGGATGGAAATGGTGTATGTTTACTTGAACTTGTGGGTAAACACCAGGGAAACCCCATGAAATAAAACACAAGATGTTAATACCCAGGGCTGTTCAGGACCAGTTGTGTGTGTGTGTCCACATCACTTTTTCAAAGGGATAAACCCCACACCCTTGATGCCTTCCTAGGCAATGGAAGCAGGTGGTCAAATCGACGTAGGTGCCATTGCGCGGCTACGCAAACAGGCGAAAGCTGCACAGAAGGGTTCCTACCAGCAGGTACAAATGCTAGCAAATGCTTTGGCACCAGCTGTGTCTTTGGACTCATTCCTTCCTCAGCAAAGAGCTCCCATGGTTGAACCTCTTGATATTGATGCGCTGGTGCACAAACCTACACTGGTTGTGTGTTGCGATGAGGAACGAAAGCAGAATCTGGATTGAACTCAGGGTGGGTTGAATTCAAGGTGCTTTCATTATATTATTTCCGGTTACCTGGTTCCCGGATGTTGTCTACAAAAAATGGCATGTAAGGGTATGTTTTTCAATTGCAAAAAATGTTTGGTTCAAACCTGCGTTCTTGTGTTACCCGAGGATCAAGTGGATCCACCAGCTGCAATATGCACTGAAGCTTCGTCTCATGAAAAAGCAAGATTATCATCACCGCAGCAAGAATGACGGCAGGTTGGGCATTCAACAGACTGGCCTATGGAGAACATTGGTCTTGTATTCAGTGCCATTTTCTTTTAGGGAATTGCCCATCAGTTACAGCTGGATGATTCAATGTGTAGTATCGCATTTTATACGGAGTTCGCATCAGCTAGGGATAAATCTCATTCAAGTACATGATGATCAATTTATACAGGTTGTGCATAATGAAGGGTGGAAACCTAGTGGAAAAAACGCGAATATATTCTACTGTTCATGATGTGTGTGTATATGCGTGTGCGTTTCACATGACATGATTCCTTGCTTCCACGCACATAAGGTGTGGTAGCTGCTATCCGTTATGTCTTCAGCATCAGCAGGAAGCCTTTTGCAAGCTATGACTTTCATTGCCAAGTTGTGGAATTGGTTTACACATACCTGGAACTCTTTCCACCTGACTCTGCCGAGTTTCTTGCACTGAATATCAACTAATATATCGTTTCTTTTCTAGTTTTTAGACCCAGCGCTGCTCTCCAAGAATAAGAATGTGGACTATTCTCCATGCAACTTATTGTGGACCTGTGTTCTCAACACGTCGGCCCCAAGGTTCAATGAAGATCTCGATGAAGTTGCTTGGGACCTAGGGTTACCTCGATCTACGTCTGCCGAAGACGTTCATTGTGCTCTCAAACAAAAAGCGGAACAGCTTACGCACGCGCAAGAGGTGTGGTTGTGTTCAAACACCCAGACATATCATATTGCAAACACCTTAGAGTTTGTGTCATAATGATCAATGTTCTTTTGTTCAAAAAAAGGGGGAGTCAGGGTCAGGAAAATGTTTCAGCAAATCAAGATACGATTTAAAAACCCCTGGACCAGGTCTCTATGAGCAAGTTTCACGCTTGGAATGTCAAGGTAGGGTCCTTAATGTCTTTGTGGACTTTCCTGAAGAAGGTCTTCAAGTATCGGAAGGCTTTGCTTGGCGGAACGGATGACGACAAGGATGACGATCCAGCCCCAGCAGCAGAAGGTGACACATCCAGTGGCACTGTTGAGCATATGATGCAACAACTGAAAGCACTTCAACGGGGAAAACACACCCTTGAGCTTGCCTGCTGTATCTTCGCTGACGCACGTGTGCGCACGTTGGGGTACATGACTCTCGGAAATTATTCATTTGCAGGGAAGAAATTTTAAGCTTTCCAAAAGTAATCAATAACACAAAACCATAGGGGACTGCTAAAAAAGAGGCTGTCTGAGTGGGGAAGCAACCAGCTAAGGATTTATTTTTCTGAGAGACCTCTACGAGAAGCACACCTTCAGGTGCTATGGGACTCGCAAGACAGGAATCAAAACCGGCAGCAGCAAGCAGGGTGGGCGCACAGGTCTTACTGCCAAGTCATTGCCGAAATTTTTGCCAACGCATCAAAACGAGAAGTCCTTGAAAGACTACACTTGTGTCAGCAACCCTTGGGGGACGAGACTGGTGTACAAAAACAGGACGCATCTCTTTTTGTGACTCTACTTTGCAATATGGCTTCCCAAAGAATGTGGTCCATGGCATACTTGAGTGAGTCTCAGCCGCACAACTGGCTTGGCCTTCTACATGACAAAGTGGAACTTGTGAGAGAGGCATTGGACAAGGTCCATAGAGACGCAGACATTGTTCGGGATGCCCACCGCAAAATGTTGGAGAAGAGCGAAGGAGTAGATCTGGAGGTACTGTTTTGAAAAGCAAGCTTGTTTGGGACTTGTTGGGAGTCTTGACCCACAAAAACAATCAAGTAAGTAGTGCAAACCTTATTTTGAATTTTCTACAGTGTAATGTTTGCACAAGCATTGAAATAGTTTTGTTTTGTATCTTTCAAGACAGCTGTCAGGGATTGCAGAAATGCTTTGATGATTTGTGGTGGCACCGTGAGACATTAGTCCAGGACAGGGAACGCAGAAACCAAAACACTGTTCCTGTTGTTGAAGTTCACTTTTTTCATATAGTTGTGATTGGATGTTGGTTGGTTCATTTATTAGAATGGACACATGCAATCATTATCCGACATCAAAATGCGTCATCCTAGTGCAGACCAAACAGATTGGGAGGAGATGTGGGAGCATGCTGAACAACATCAATGGAGCATAGATTCCATATTTGCCCATTGCTTCAGGCTTGGGGACACCCTTTGCTCGACAAAGGAGTTGATTGAAGATGCCTTTGGGCACGCCGCGGATGCCAAACGGGCCAACAAAAACCCCCTGAAGTCTTTGGCTCCAGAGCGCTTTCACCTGAACACAAGTTTGTGGGGTAGACTGGACAGAGACGAGTGGCCCAAGTTGGGAACAGAGTTGGATGACTTTGGCAGCACCAAAGGTTCAACCTTTTCTAGAAGGTGCAACATTGCGACATTTGCACCAGCTTCAACCGTGTTGAAAACTTTCAACGCAGCATGCCTGAAAAAACCAGGATACGATGTGCAAAAAATGGTTCACATGTGTTGTTTCAAAATAAGGACACATTTTTCTTCAACAGATTGACGTAATTTTCAAAGATTCTGTGCCAAAACTCTGAAACCTCCAGGACTTTCTGTCAGACAGGACCGACGTGTTGTTGAACAAGAAAGCAAAGGGCCCCTACCTGATTTGGAAAAAGTGAAGCCTGCATCAGCTCAAGCAGAAGCCAAAGCAACAGCAGCTATGGTGGCACTACGCGCGAGTTCGATGAATGGTTTCAAATCCTTAACTGGCATGTGGATCGGGAATCTGATGCAGAAAGGGCTCGTGTTTCACGAGGTCATGTTGGGCACCTTCAACCTATCTCTTGGGTTCACAGGAATGTCGGGCATTTCATGGGAGTTGACCCATTTCGTGCATGATGAACAAGACTATTTTGCAATTGCTCCTGCCAGCATGGAAATCGATGACGTTAGAAAGCGTGCATCTTTCTTCAACCCCATTCACGTGTCGGGACCGTCTCGGGCTGAAGTTCTTGAAGAATTTGTTGGCGTTCCAACGGCAGTGTGTTGCTCTTGGCTGACTTAAGCACTACTGTGAAGTTTTGCTACTGTGATCAAATCATTTTGCGTAAGAAGAACCTAACTCACTATTCTAAAGGATCTGCGGGATGCCACGAGGCTATAAACCCAGAACCTTGAATACTACTAATCTAAGCTAAGATTCGATAATTCAACCTGTGGACCCAGTGGAACATCGACTTAGGCTGTACATGGGAATTGCCAACGGAGTTGCGGGAATACGGCTTGGTGTTCAAGAGGGTTGGGCCTGATGAATGTTTGGTTCGCTTTTGGCTGACATACGGTGTCCCAGCCCTGATGACCAAAGACATTTTGTCGATGCTGGTCAAGAACTTGATCTTCCTCAACAGCATCACAGTGACACGGTACAAGGAAAAAAGACGGGTTTCAAGTCGCAAATGTTCCTGCGCGGTGTTTATTTATTAAACTTTGTGATCTCTGTTTTTTTGTTGCTGCTGTTCTTGATTGTGATGGCCAAAACCTTCCCATTAGTATGCATCCTCACTCCTCTTCCAACAAATCTGTTTTTGATCTTCAAGAAGGATTGCAGTATATCGCAGTAGATAGTGTAGCCGAGGTATGCTCTCATCACAGCTTACTTCCCTGACCCCAGTGAAGAAGAACATCAAAAACTCTTGGACAAATGGTTTGACGAAAAGCCCGACAGGCAAAAAGGACATACGGCTGCTTCAGCATACTCTGCCGAGTTCATGCCTGACCTGGTCGGTAAACTGGGTCAGGAACAAGACGCCAAGGATTTTGAGGATTTAAAGACCTACTACGAGGACCAGGCCCGAAGGCAGTTTGTGCTTTCCCGAGTGGGGCATGCCAAGGCGCAAGCTGAGCGGTACACTCCTCAGGCCATTAAAAGACTCAGACCACCAAAGCCAGGGGTCACACTTGTGTGGCAAGTGGAGATTGGAGCGTTCCAAGGATACTTTCCCATAGAGCGTACAGCCTCCACGACAGCAAAGGACAGCCAGAAGCAAAAGACACACTACAGCAGGAGCCGTTCCTACAATCAAAAGAGATCAAAACTCCAAGCCCTCAAAGAAATTGTTAACTGGCTTTGGAAACTTCACGAGGATACAAAGGGAGACGCCAGGTTCTAAATAATTTACTTTGTTTTGTAGATTTGATAAAGCCCACGTTGGAGCCAAGTAATCTACATTGCACTGCTTTCCCAGCCTAAACTCCAATTATTAATCATGTTTTTCCTCGTGCCCCTTGCCAAATCTAAGGACATGTCCCAGAAACCCGGACGAGATCAAATTGAGCAAGCACTTCGCGAGGCAGAAAACCCAGAGGCAGAGATCGACGAAGACAATCCGGATGAGATTCCAGAACATTGTGAAACCAGGGTTGCCAAAGACAAAGACAACACGGCAGAAGATGAACCAGGTGTGGCCAAATCTAATTCTGGTGAGGATTGCAGCAGTTCAGACTCTTCATCAGACAGCTCTGAAGAGACTTCCTCCAAAGAGAAAAAACACAATGCGAAATCGAAAGCAAAGGGGAAGGGAAAAGCGAAAGGAAAAGCAAACGCAAAACAAAAAGGTAAACCTCCCGCAGCGGAGACACCGACATCTGAGAAAGGAGTTTCTTCTTCTTCTTCCTCTAAGAAAAGACCAGTACCACTTGACACGAGCAAACTGATCGATTTCATTTGAAGTTTTAAGGTGTTGTTTTTGTTAGTCTGATTTTTCTAAAAGAGAGGGAATTGGTGTTGTGCAGGAGGCGGGTTACTGTACTAGATACGCGTTTTTACACACAGAGACACCCGCAGACACCCACACATTCCCCACACACACACACAGACACCCACATTGTTACATTGTTACATACATACGCACGTAAGCACATAGATACATACATGACATCCATCATATACATTACTTGCATACATACATCCATCCGTCCATCCATACATACATACATACATCCGTACATACACACATACATACACATACATATGTACATACGTTGCCATTCATGCACTGACAAAGTTGGACCCAAATAAATAAACAAAGACGCACCCCCACACACACACACACATACACACACACACGCACGCACACATAATGTATATATATATATATATATTTATGTATATGCATTTAAATAGTAAATGAATTTGCGCTTGCATTCCATTTACATATATTATTATGTGTTTACATGTGTACATTACACACATAGGATACGTGAATCTACGCTTACATTCCATACACCGCATCCATGCATCCATGCACGCGTATTTCTTGGGACATTGGCCACTAACTAAGGCGGCGTGGTCAGCAAAATTCCTCTGGCAACCCAGTTGCAGCTGGCCAATGGCCCTCTCGGCACCCAGAAAAAGAGGAAAACTTGAGGATTTTCAAAGAAAATCTGTGTGAAAGAGGACAAACAACAGCACTCAGTGACAAAAAAAGAGACTTGCAGCGATATATTCGCACCACCGCAGCATGATAAAACAGCTTCTACCATCAATTTGCTGAAATAATCTAGGTAACAGATCTAAAACAAGCCTATGGAGGGTATGTTGCCTAGATAAACATCATTAAAATCATATAATTGTTGGATTTTAGGGTCGGGGTATGGTCAAAAGGTATGTTACCTAGGTCTTAGAAAGTAGCAAGCTCTGCCAAGCCAGTAATTCAGGAAGTGGAACCAGCTGGACCGAGACAATCTGCGACCTTGGATGGGTCATCCGTAGATGCTGCAATGCCTGAACGAATGCATCCGATGCCAAGTCCAGCCAGATTAGAATCCCAAGAAACAGCATCCGAGAGTTGCGAGCCAAGCCAAGTCGATCTGAACAGTTCCAACCATGGTCCCCGGTTCTTAACCATGTCACC
>Ga0126342_10013589_pt1 | contig 14398 bp, 16 predicted proteins | sample Cyp1metagenome_FD_92528 | JGI IMG/M metagenome (GOLD analysis project Ga0126342, IMG submission 92528) | Coral microbial communities from Lord Howe Island, Old Settlement Bay, Australia - Cyphastrea 1 metagenome | ecosystem: Host-associated > Invertebrates > Cnidaria > Coral ...
CGAAAAATGTCGAAAACACCACCGTATTCTGGTCTCGGTGCGAAACCGTTTTTGGGGTCTGGTCTCGGTGCGAAACCGTTTTTGGCCCCCCCCCCCAGCTAAACCTGATATAGCGACTGCTTATATTAACAAATGTCATTGAGCATTTAGTGTTGCTGTTGCCCCCCAATAAGCACGCCTTCACCGCCAAAGCGGTGTGGGCGGATTTATATGATTGAATATAGTTGTATACATGTATTATATGTGCATATACATATATATGTATATACACGCATAAATATATATGCATATATGTATGTAGACATATCTTCATATATCAAATTATATATTTATATTATATATTATATTATATTATTATATTATATTATATTATATTATCTATATATAATATGTGTATATACACATAATAATCAATCCATTTCCCATAGTTTATGATCTGCAAAATCGCAACTTCCTGGACAGGTCACTCCATTTGATCGGCTTAACAGTTGACTACCATACCCTCGAGTAACTTTACATAACTATGGGTATGGCTTCTAGGGTATCTACTACGGAAAATTGCCCATCTAGTTTTTATTCATCTTGGCTGTTTACCTATGAAAAAGGGCATTTGAATAGGTAAAACATCGAACTAGATGGGCAATTTTTCCATAATTTCCAAAGCAACCATTAGCAACCTATAAAAAATCTATAAAATGACCAGAGAGTAACACAGTGATGCCGTGCCCCCAATCTTGAACCCTTGATGTGGAACCGGGGAACCCCAGGAATTCACCATCCCAATGCTCGGGAAATTTTCCGGCCGCCAGAACTGGGTCATCATCCTGTGCCAAAGCCCGGCTGGTGCTATGCTGCCACAACAGCTGAATGCTCCAGAAAAAACTGCTCCAGAGACATCCAAAAACAGCCAAAAACGTCATCAAATCCCATGGATAGTCCATAGATAGTCCATGAAATGATGCGGAATCCATGGTCAATAGTGATGAAAAAAACCCTGGGCCCTGCCTTGCCATGTCCGCGGTTTCAACATGTTTACCTGACGCGGCATGGCAACAATTCACAACTCTTCGACTTCATGGATATGTGCCAAAATTAAGGACCTGGGGGACCACAGATTGAAGTTTATTCTTAGATCTATTTAGTATTAACATGTATGAACCATCCAATCATTGGGTATATTGGGTTAACGGTTAATTATGACCCAGAGCCATGGAGAAACTCTCAACATGGCGAAAATCTCAAGCACCAGGTCCCTTCAGATCCCGCACCAGGTTCCTTCGCCTTGATCATCACGATCTGCCATCCCCTGTGACCGAAGATTCAAGTAGCCAGCATCTCATTTTGATCATTTTTGCCAAACTGATTTGATCAAAATGTGCTTAAACATGTGGTGATTTTCTCAAAGATCACAGATCATTTTTGCATCTCAAATATTGATTGGTTTTGATTTTTTGATCAACAAAAAGATGGGTTTTCCCCTCATGTTCCCCGTCCAGTTTGGCGGCTCTAGTCTTAGCTCCCAAGTTTGATCCATAACTATACATGCGATAAACTCGATCATAAACCATTTATATTTTGCCATTTCAGAGTTTTGCAAAATGTGAAGTTGACTGGGATTTCCCAGATCAATATTAAGAGATACCGTTCCAACTCTAATACTAGCACAACCTTTCGAACATGGTTGACAGACTGCTTTGGATTCCAGTACTTTACCCTTCACACCTGTGGCAGCAAGGATGTTGTACCTTTCCTGAAACCCTGGAAGTGAACAATTCCCTGATGGTTTTCCAACGGCTGGTTCCACCTTGATATCTTTGCCTCCCGGTCCTCCCGGTGGCAGCACTGCAGCACCCTTTCTAGGCACTCAGCGGTGAAGGAATCGGCCGCGCGTGTTCGCTGGAAAGGCCCAAAAGGTGAACTGCGCGCCCCAGCGCTGCCACGTGGGACGGAGCTGCCGCGAGAACAAATCGGTGACTTTCTGGAACTCGGGATCGGCCTCCTATAGGGGAGATCTGGGTGGAACGGAATAAAAATCCGCATAAAAAAGGTGCAATGAACGGAATCTCTAAGTTGGTATATTTCATGAACTCATTCATATACTTCTTAAGTAGCTCATTCACATACTTCTTAAGTAGCAATGAACATTACTGACAGATTCAACATTATAAACCCCAGCTATTCTAGTGAACTAAACCGACTCCTCAATTCACTGGGATCTTCTGTCATGATCTTATTCAGTATTATCCATGTGTAACTCATGTCTGATAGGTGACTTGTTGCTAAATTCTGATGTTCATTCACAGCAAACAATTCATTCATAGTACCTATCAAAATATTAAATTAGCTTGGATGATCCAACAACCAGCAATCCGGGAAAACTGTATGATTATTAATATATATAAAGTCTATATATATATATAGTAATGTGATCTCCAGCAAATCCTGTCAAATTAAAGTGAATCAATATTCCACCGAAAAGTAGTTGATCATATTCCAATTAAATCTCAAAATATACCCACTGATTAAATTAAGTAGTTGATATAATCAGTACATATCAACTAATCAACTAAGTATCAACTAATCACTATCAACATATAAGATATCAAATATACTTAGATGTTAGATAACCAATAACTATCAATAACTATTAGTTGATATAGTTTGATATAAGATAGAGTTCCTAATGGCTACTATGAATAATACTTAGATTATCCAATAGCTACCCTCTGGTAAACATACAAAAAACTATGGAAAATCACCATGTTTCATGGGAAAATTCACGATTTCAATGGCGATTTTCAATAGCTATGTCAGCCATTACCAGAGGGTATATCCCATTAATATCCCATTGAATCACTAGAACATCCCATTAAATCACTATCAAATCCCATTAAATCACTATAAAGCCTGGCATCGTGAAAAACTCCTGGCCACACACTGCGCCGCCGGAGCCGACCGCGCCGGAGCCGCGGGGACCATCGAAGGGTTCGAAGAGGGGCTGTAGAGTCACCTGGCAAAACTGGCGATGGACGATGAACATGGGAAAAACAAGTATCCCATAGGATCCATGTATGGTATATATGCTAACATGGATCCCATCAATATACCCCAGTCATGTTAGCATATATAGCATACATGGATCCTATGGGGCATGAAATACCCATGAAAAATGAGAGTTCGATGATGGAAGATATATGGGAAAATGATGGAACTTTAGAGGTTTCGAAGATTTTGAACTTTGATAAAAATTGCGGTACCCAATTTTTGGACACACCCATGGCCGTTAAACGCGGACCATCTGCCATCTCCATGGGTTCTTCCGGTATCATCCGGTATCCATATTACATGATGTAACATTCTGCCGAATTATGCCTCAAAAAAACATAAAATATACATGTTTATAGCAACCCCAAAACAGCCAAAGGGTCACCGTGTTTCCAGAATGGCATGTGTTTCCAGAATTGTATTCAACCCCAAAAGTTCAACCATGAAAAACCTGACCCAGTCTTGGATTTGATTACTGTTTCCCTAATATACATATAGATATGCATATTTTTTGAAAAAATGTAACTACAGTAAACATATTAATTAGAGTTATATATATATAATTATATATATATATTGGGTAGGCTGCAGAAAAACGACATTTGTTTTCATCATCCAAGCTCTCATATTGGATTATACATAATTATTGGATTATAACCCCCCAACCAATCATGGTCATCGCGCCTCAGAGAAGCAGAGCCACCCGGCCAAGGCCAGGTCCCGGCACAGATCTCTAGGGCTTCCTGTTTCGAGATCAACGGCGAGCGGGTGCGAGGAGTTCCCCAAATTCTTGATTTTTGACGGATTTCGCTTGAGAATGATTATGATATATATAAATTTCATACATGTATATATATATATATCTCTATAATATATATATATATATATACATCATATATATATACATATTTCTTGACATACAATTTCAGGAATCAGAGAGACCGACATCAGAGTCAGTTGAGTTCTTTGATGCTATGGACACTGCGACTGCAGGGGGCAAGGCACCGAAGTCCAGCCACAAGATCCGTGGCGATGTTTGTAGCAGAAGCTGCCAAATCTCCGCCTCGCAGCGCGAGCTCACCTGCAAAAAAGGATGGAAAAAAAAACAGCAGAATCAGATAGAATCAGCGTAAAAATCTGGTATCATGATGGGTCATGATTCATCATGATGGATCATGATGGGTCATGTAGGAATGGGAACTTTAATGCAGTAACTATACGTGCTGACACCATCATTTCCCCAAGAATTCAAAGGCCACGGCATGTACATATATCTCCAGATACCTATCAACGCATGTTGATCCGCATAACATGATCGTATATGTTGGGATATTGATCACAGATTAACATGTAGACGCATGGAAAATGTGCCATGATTGGATACATATAATACCATGTGGGGTGGGGTCTGTGTTCTGTTTCAACAACCAAATAATTAATCATGCTGATTCAATGTTCATATCTGAAGTTCATGGCAACATTGACACTTCGCCGTGCCGCAGTAACATACAGTCGTGGCCCAAAGGGAATGAAGGCTTGGCATCTCTTGTTGGATTGGCTCACGCCGGCAGAGCTGGCCCGTCTCACCCGCGCAGCGGCGGGATTGTGCCGAGGAGTTCAGTAGCCCGGAATACTCACGGAAACACTAAGAGACGCTACAACAAATTACCTGTATGATTACAAGATTACCCCCTGAAAGATACATATCATTACTATTACCATTTAGGTTGGGGCGGTTTGGGGGGTATCCTCATTGTTCATCATCATTACATACCAGATTCGACATGACCCCTGAAAGATGCATATCATTGCCATTTAGGGGCACGACATAAACTATTCTGCAACAAACAAATCATCTTCTCACGAACTATATGATGCTGATGATGATGATCATGATGATGATGATGATGATCATGATGACGATGATGATCCTTCCCAATCCGGGCAAACGATGGGGTTTGACCGTAACTATACTATGCCGTAGTCCGTAGTCATTTTGAGTAGTCCAGAAAACACTTTGAGATGCCCATCCCTGCGCCTTCAACACCAGATTGGTCGACGATGTCTCTGACATGTTGCAGCTTTGCCTCTCACAAAACGAACGCCTTCATTTCTAGCCAAAATGTAAACGTCATGAAACGTGGAAACGTCACGAATGATACGAATGGAACCTCCATGCAATCCATGCTGGATTTTTCTTCCATGTGCCTCGGTGGATTGGCGAGCTCCTGCAGTTTGACCGATCCAAGTCACATGGCCCTGCTGAAATGGATCTAAGTCAAGCGACCCCTTCGATTCGGAGGATCTGTATGGATCTGTATGATCTATTTTTGTGAAAAAGCGAGACAGAAAACTGAGTGAATGTTTTGAATCACCCAGTTCGAATTTTCGTTGTTTGTCTTGGGATCAAACACCTGTAATTCCACTGCCAAAGAGGTCCAAACGCTCTAAGTGGACACCTCATCAAGATGCGGTCAGCCGTGTTGTTGTTGTTGCTGCTGCTGCTGTTGTTTTTGTTGCTGCTGCTGTTGTTGTTGCTGCTGCTGTTGTTGTTGCTGCTGTTGTTGTTGCTGCTGCTTGTTGTTGTTGCTGCTGTTGTTGTTGTTGCTGCTGCTGTGTTGTTGTTGCTGCTGCTGTTGTTGTTGTTGCTGCTGCTGTTGTTGTTGCTGCTGCTGCTGTGTTGTTGCTGCTGCTGCTGTTGTTGTTGTTGCTGCTGTTGTTGCTGCTGTTGTTGTTGTTCTTATGCCAGCATCATCATCTCCGGATATCTTTGCGGACATACAGGACCGGGACATGGCTGTCTGTGACGATCTGAGAAATGATGAGTCACAAGCAAATGTCAAAAGCACGAGGCCCTCTTTCTAGGTCAACAACAAGCCCGGCTGTGTCCAGAAATAACCCAACAACCAATGGTCAATCATAAAATTGGGGAGTAAAAGTCTGTAAAAGACCTTAATTGGGGCATATTGGGGCCATAATAAGCCGGGCTTTCCATCATATCCCTAGTAAAAAGGCCATCATTGGGACATTAAAGCCCCCAGTTTCAGACACAGACTGTCCTCTCCGAAGATCGATCTGGCGTCAGCATCTGCCGTGGGGTTTCCCCCCACTGGGAAAACTGAAGAATGCAACCAGGGCTACCAAATCTACCAACCAAGGTTCACTATACCTGTTTTGATATGTGATGATTTTGAGTGATAACATGTGATAACTTAGACCTTACCGTAGAATACCAGCGACATGCCATGTTGTCAGATGTTGTCGGCTATCACCACTGTAACCTAAAGTTTAGCAACCAGGGCAGGAAGGCCCAGATTCCCAGTCACTGTCAGTGCTATGTTCAGCAGGGATCAGCAGGACTTGGAACAAGACGAGCCATCTGGTTTCTTTGACAATTGAACATGGACGCCATTCATGGCGATCAGAAAAAAAACCATGGGCAAACGAGGTTTTGAAGCAGTGAAAGCAATTGATTTTCCCCGACATTTTCAAAAACAAACCGTTGCCTGTTGTCCTTGCCCTCTATCAAACATGGCAACGGAACATTCCCCATTGATTTTATATGCGATTCCCGGCAAGTTTGATTACCAGAGGGTAAAGCATTCGCCACTCGTTTTTCAGCCAAGGCCTGAATTGCCACACTCCACGACCAAGGCTGCACCTGACACAGAAAACTCATGTTGCGCTGATAAGGCAACATACCTTTATTTAACATCCTGTGTATCTACAGTGCGAACATACATAGATACTCTATGTTCAAGATATTTCAAGATATGTTCAAGATACATGGTGAATCTCAAATACCTGCCAAAAAAACTAATTTTTAGCTGGTTGGGACATTTTACATCATTTTACCGTTTTACCATTGATAGCAAAGGATTTTAAAGTACCAAAGTATCTAACCAGTCGGTGGACCCAAGATATGTCAACATGTTTCAAAATAATTTGCAGAGCTGGGTCAGCTGGGCTGCGCAGCCAAGGGACGGTTTTCTCTCCGACGTTCTAGGTCCAGTAGCCATCGAACTGCAACGAGCATCCATCTCTGTGCCTTTTTTCGGCCAGTAGCAATCCCCCCAAAAGATAGAAAAAGTAGATTATCCCACTTTGCGACATGGAATGACATGGAATAGCTGTAGTGGCTGTAGTGTATTTTCTATCTTTTGCAGATCAATGGTAAAAAACGGGATAACCTCGGTAACTGAAATCCCACGCTATGGAAAATCCCTGCCATGGGCGTCACCTGACTGGAGAGGGACCCAGTTCCATTGTCTCCCTAGATTTCCCGAGAGGTATTCTTGATTTTACCCAAATTTCCCCCGAATTTTGGTGGTTAAATCATGTTAAATCACCATTATTCTTGGTTAAACGATGTAAAAAAACACCATTGGTGATCGCTATGTCCCATCGTATTCCTACAAAAAATCCTTGGTTAAATCACCATTATGTGGAGGTCTCCTGAACTAGGGGTACCCCTAAATCATCCATTTTAATAGAATTAATTGTCCATTATAAAACATCCATTTGGGGGTATCCCATTTATGGAAACCCCATATATCGAATCATATCTAATATAAACTACAAATATCCCAATTAATGTGGGTAAAACAATGCCATCTGCACCATCCCCCAGTCATCACCATTCATAGGTGGGATTCGTTTACCATTCCCAGTCATGGCTGGTTCATGGCAGTGTTTTACCCACATTAATATCAATATGTTGAGCTTATGATTTGACTTCCTGGTAGATTTGGCTGGAGATTGTTTCAAACTCACAATGTCTTTGAGACCGGACAATTCCCTGTGGATGGAATTGCGAAATCCTGCACCACCTTGAAGACCTTGTATGGTTGAAACCCTATAAATCATGGGATAAAACACCTATCAACTGGTGCAGGATTTCGCAACCATCCACCGTATCAACCAACGGCTGGATCAGAATGGCTCTCCGCCTGCGCCGGTGGCACAGCGCTCGGCTTCGCAGCCTCGAAACGTCCACATGAAATCCACATCAAATTGCTCTCATATTGTTATATTGTTTCCATATCCCTTATACAAATACAATTATATTACATACAAATATATAAGAATATATAAGATAATAATATGTATATATATATATATATTATGACAATGTATAACTGTATAATATATTGGTCATGTATTTCAAGCTCTTCTTGAACTTGATCGTGCGACCCATTGACCCCATTTCCACACCTCCAGCATCAGCATCCGCTCTCGCAGCTTCGCAGCGACATCGGCATAGAAGAGAAGCCAAAAATGACTGTCGTGCCAGTCGAAGACCTAGGTACCAACAACGGGGTCAGTGGGGAGTGGCCATGGCGAATGGCAAGGTTTGATTCAGTCCGGATTCCACTTGTGATGGTTTGGTTTTGTTATGTTCAAAAGATTTGAAATGACGGGGGTTGATTTGAACGGCAATGGAAATCACTTTTCCAATACTTCTACTTGGGTAACACCTGTAATTAATCATCCAGAGTTTAGTTGACATTACTGGGGGTGGAACACAGAATCTAGCTCCAAAGATGGATGACTCCACACATAATCAAGAAGACGTTTCTTGTTGTGTGAGATTGGACGAATTCATTGGCTGCCACGCCATTATTTCCCATGTCCTTCATCTCGGCATTCTTTTTCCGCATTCAGCGAACAAAGATAGCAATGGAAAATCCATTTCGCTCAGTCCCTTCATGATGTCAATCAATTTCCAATGGATATGATTGTGATTGTTTTATGATTATTTTTCCATGGTCAAATTCCCATCCTGTCCCAGATGTGTAGAGAACAGCACAGCGCCACAGCGCCATGGGGCGCGGCTGGCGGAAAGTCCGCTCCACAGAGTTTCCCTGTCAAGGCCTGGGCGTGGCGCGAAAAGGCGAAAAGGCGAAAAGGCGAAAAGGCGAAAAATGCTGGGCACTGGGAAATCCCGCCAGTCATGGAGGTTTCGATTAAAAAAAAAACATCTAGATTAATATAGATGATTGTAGATTATTGTAGATGATTGTAAATGATTGTAAATTATTGTAGATGATTGTAAATGATTGTAGATGATTGTAGATGATTGTAGATGATTGTAAATGATTGTAAATGATTGTAGATGATTGTAAATGATTGTAGATGATTGTACATGATTGTAGATGATTGTAGATGATTGTAGATGATTGTAGATGATTGTAGATGATTGTAGATGATTGTAGATGATTATATACGTTGGTAGTAAAAACAAAGCATGCTGATTGGACAATGTTGATTAAACAATGTTGATTCATAGTGCTGATCTGAGACAAAGTTGGATATCCTCCAATGCATGGCATCTGGGTGTGGAAACATGGGAAGGTCACGAGTTTCAAGAATGATTTCTCACCGCCGGAATCCCCATGATTCTTGGGTCGCTGAATTGCTTTGAGATAGGAAACCCATTGGACTTGGGTTGAACGCATTTTTCCAAACATCACTTTTTGCAAATCTTTTTCTCAACATTTCTCAACCAACCCATGTATTTTCTGACCAGTGTTGACCCTTAGCCAAAGCCACCAAGAGAGTTCGCCATCTGCTGCGATTGCTCCAAATCCTCTGGGAAGCCCTTAGCACCTGCCGGAGCCGCGGCTCGGGATCTGGGTGAACCCAGACATGGATGTGTTTTTTTGGGTTTTTTTCCACGCAAATTGAACACCCCGATTTTTGGAAAAAAACACCACAATTCCATGTTCAACATGTTCATTCAACACTCAACCACCAGAATTTATGGGTTCCCACTGTTAGTCATCAAGCGATTAGTCATCTGCCGTCGGACTGCCCACCTTGGGGACTTCCCAGTGCGATGTTTCGAAAGTATCTCCAGCGATGCGCTTCCGTGATTTCATGTCGCAGAATATGAGCCAACCTAAGTTGCAGAATGCGCAGGATCTGTAGAAGTGGCATTTTTAGGTTGAGTTGAGGATACCCTCTGGTAAACTAACATAGCTATGGAAAATCACAATTTTTAATGGGAAAATCCACTATAAATGGCCATTTTCAATAGCTATGTTAAATTACCAGAGGATAGTTGAGGTATCAACTAACACAACATCTCATCATTTGCAGCGCTGTATCTCCAGTGCTTATATAAATTTATATAATAATTTGACGGGAGCTTGTGAAGTTCTTAAAGACCAGACATGACCAGGCGTCGCCAACAAGATCAACAAGGCACCTCTTTAAAGGCAGGACTCCCACAGTTGTCATCAGGAATAAAATTAATCATCTAACCATTATCTAACCATCATATACCATTAACCATCATTAACCATCATTAACCATCATTAACCATCGTTAACCATTATGAAACCATCCAACATGAAGATTTTGGCAGCCATCCCCTGCTGGTGGCGCGCCAACCGAGAGAGGACACCCACCTTGGGATGCTCGAGGTGGGCAAGAAGATCGCCATATCCTGCGAACTGATAAACATTGAGATCACCGTCACTGAGCGAGAAATCGTCAAATCTGGAAATCCATCAAATCTGATTATAATCATCATTATAATCATCAATTATCATCAACATTCATCAACCCATTTTAATCTGATTACCCTCTGGTAATTTAACGTAGCTATTGAAAATGGCAATTAATAATGGATTTTCCCATTAAAAATTGTGATTTTCCATAGCTATGTTAGTTTACCAGAGGGTAAAATGATTGTGGGCCTAAAATCAACCCATCAACCCATCAACCCTGGCCCCTCATTGGCCATCCTTCCATGGCAGAAGCCGATCCAAAGGTGGCTGGAAGTCATCCGAGACGATGATCGGAACACATCCATGCGCCATGACGTCATAGAGGCGCACGTTGTTGGTATGGGATGAACCTGGTTGGTTGTTTGTTGCAGAAACGTCCAAGGTCAGTGTTGCAAAAACACTAACTGGTTTCTATTCAGAAAGTTCCATTTCAGAAAGTTCCGAAAACGATGTCGAAAAGGACTCGTTTTTCGGTACCAGTTGAAAGAAGGCACTAAGATACCCAAACAAAACACATCAACTAAAGGGCTATCCAACTCTATCGAATGCAGGCTTCGGACATGTTCGGAGATGGTCCACTGTACAACCTGCCGTGCACCCATAGTTTGACTCTTCCGGGAAATCACCGACACTGTGGCCAAACATCAGAAACGGCCTCGCAAAACAAAGCAAAAGCGGGCTCGCCACATCCGTTCACTGTAGTCTTCGCTGCTAGTTGCGAAGGATGTAGAGACATCCTGGATCTGAGATGTTCCAGGGTTGGATTTCTGTCTTATGCGTTTTATGCGTTTCCGAGTCTTATGTGTTTGTTCTATCTTTTTGTCAGGTTCGTGGAAGTAAACAGTATCAGGACGCAGCCAGAAGTGATACTCTAATCTTCGATGCGGGAATTCTGTGATATGGACCCTGTGGCGGAATCCAATAGAAACCAATAGGGAATTGGTGAATTTCCTGGTACAACAACACTATGACACTATGAGTGTGTGTATATATATATATTATATTACCATCTGGTTATTTAACATAGCCATGGAAAATCACCATTTGTAATAGGTAAACCATCTATAAATGGGTCATCTATACCATGGCTATGTTAGTCATAACCAGAGGGTTTTTCTGTATCAGTTTTTCCTCGTTTTTCTCAGTCAAGTCTCGAAGCCTGGCTCGTTGGCGAGCACCTTCACGATCCTCTCCCTGGAAAATTTACTGCACATCACAACAGAATTTCACCGTAGCTTTCCGACATGTTCAAATACACGTCGACTAGATCAGATGAGTGGCAAAATGTATCAACATGTGGGGATGGGTCAAAACCCTGGCACCTAGTGAACATCAAAATAGCTGGTAAATGCATGTTCATCCCCCTAAAAATGGTATGTATAGGTATTGATCCATAGCCAGGTATCAACATGTGGCAAATGTTTGAAAGTCATTAAGCATCATTAAGCGGCATCATGATGAAGTCAAGCATCGCGCAGTGTTTGACTTTGCAAAAGAACTGGGACCAGTCCTAGTCCTAGGCTTTGAGACTATGCAGATCTGACGATGCGGTTTACCTCATGAGTGTCGTTCTGTGTCTAGGCCCTAGTGATTGTCATCATGTCAGCTTCGAAGATGACATTTCATGTTTCTATGGATCATCAAATATGTAGAAAAAGCAATAGAAAAAGCCATGTTGAACAATTGAATAACCAATAAGACAAGTTATAACCCAAAGTTCTATCCATTTCGTTGGATAGAAACACTATCAATGTATACCATGCAAAAAAAACCGAACAGAGAAACCATGACAACCCAAACCCACCTGGCACAACTGTTGGGCGAACCCGCGAAGAACGCCACTACGGGGCGCCCTGCACGGAACATCGCACGGAAGCCCACGCCAGAAAGCACAAAGATGAAGATTTTTACATCATCAACGGCATCAACGGCGATTAGCCCTTGAAGAAAGTTAGTTAACATGATTATTGATACGTTATTGATATATATATATATATATACATAATATATGGTTCAAATTTACTTAACCTTTTTAACCTGAAAAAAACAAGAGTTCATTTAATATTTAAATATAATGGGTGATGTCCCCTTAAATCTATACTGTGCAATGCAGTGCGCACTGCTGATTGCGAACAAAACACCCGCTGAACTAACATAAGACCCAATTTTTGGGTTCTATCAAGTTCTATGTATCTATCTATCTATCCATCCATCTATATATATATATTATATATATATCCGTTTTTCAGTGCTCATTCAGACATTGTGACAGAATGATTTCTCCAAAGCCTTGCCATCAAGAGACCATGAAGAAAAAAATCGGTTCTTTTCACCATGAAATTTGAGACAAGTTTTACCCAATTTTCAGCCCAAAAAAATCCAAAAAATCCCCATATGGATAAAAGTTACCCATTATCAAGTATAATTCAAATATATATTGGTAAATATAAAATCCCCATTATAAAAAAAAACAGATATTTTTCCAATATGTTTCAAACATAATTCAGATATTCCCATGATCAATTTCGAAACATATTGGAATGATTAATTATCCATTCAATCCCCAGAAGGCCTCCGAATCTCCTGGAACGCGGATGATGGGAAAAGCGCGAGGGGATGGAAATCACCGAGTCTTGGACCCGGAAGTTTCCTCCACGGGAACGCGGAAATCGGCCAAAAAATGGAGAGATTTCAAGCAATTTTAGCAATTTGTTCAGCGAATTTCAGCTGTCAACAGATTTCAGCTATCGGCCAAACTCAGCAAATGTCAAGAAATTCAGCAGAATTCCCCGAATTTTGAAGAAGGTTCCAGCAGCATCCATCCATTCCACAGGTTCAACAGCGCAGATTATGATAGATTATGCAATGCCAAAGCTTCTGGCCGGGAACATGTGATTCGCCACGGCCACCGGTTCAGTGTCCAGCTTCCAACAGTCAGGGCCATCCTGGGCGAATGCTGGTCCCGAGTTCCTGGAGATGTGAAGAGAAATTCCTGCCATCTTCATCCACCTTCATCCATCCTTATCCATCCTTATTCATCCTTATCCATCCTTATTCATCTTTGTCTGTCTTCATCCATCTTCATCCTGTCCCTATGAAAACATATATTCACAAATCACTTAAAAACATTGTGACTACATGGTCGTTACGTTACAGGAGAGCCATTCAAAGTTTGGCTTCTTCGTGAGTTGACTCCTGATGAATTGCGCACGAAACATGGGCATGTCTCCACCAGAGCCTTCCCCCCTTGATAACCTCCGGTAATCAGCTCCTGGCTTGCTGGAAAATCACCCATTTGTAGATGATTTTCCCATTGAAACCGGAAACCTCCGGGCATATCCCAGCCGCGTTTGATGACAGAGGGTAAATCTTCTTCACCAACACTGTGGGGTAGTTCACGGCATTTACAACTGGACAACCACCCACTTATAAACGGTTATTTCATGTGATTTCCCACTTATTATCCAGGCTGAACCAAGAAGTATTGTTGCTGAAATACCCATCCCATTTCTATCTAACAATATCTATTTCCCCTTGAATATCCCATTGAATCACCCTTCGTTCTGCGTTGGCAGTGCACAGGTTCTGTGAAGAAAATCTTGGCGTCCTGCATCCAGGTTGCACTCCTGAGAGGATGATTTGATTCATAGGCAGGAGATCTTATGAATCATCATGTGAACCATATAAGTATCAATGCATCTAAGTAGCTTTGATTCATATATATGAGCGATTGTGAAAACCCTAGGTTCACGGAAAGGACATCCACAAATTTGGGAAGGTCCCATCGCTTACCACACGTTTGTACAATAATGATATATGGTAAACTTGGGGGGTATCGC
>Ga0126342_10013590_pt1 | contig 14396 bp, 12 predicted proteins | sample Cyp1metagenome_FD_92528 | JGI IMG/M metagenome (GOLD analysis project Ga0126342, IMG submission 92528) | Coral microbial communities from Lord Howe Island, Old Settlement Bay, Australia - Cyphastrea 1 metagenome | ecosystem: Host-associated > Invertebrates > Cnidaria > Coral ...
AAACGAACCCACGGTGCGCGCATCTTTTTGGCGCAATCCCAAGGCCCACATTGAGCCGTCATGTACTGCAGTGGAACACATCCACAAAGGACCTGAAGCCAGGCCAGTCACCAGCAATTCACAGATTCATATGGGTTCCCTTGTTGGCTAAAAGATCCCATGTTTGCAGTTTCCACCAGCATTGCTCCAATCAGCCTCAACAGATCTCCGCAACGGGACGGCGCTTCCATTGGGAACGGGACGGCGAGGTGTCGTTGACTGTTTCGAAGGAGAGCCTCTTTTACGAGACCCTTGGCCGCCGCATGTTTGTGAGAGAGACATACTTTGAGGCTCTTTGAGGTCACTTATTTCTTGTGTAAACCGTTCGAGACTTGGGTTTGGTTGTTTGGGCTACTTTTCTAACCAGGAATCGAAGCATAGACGATGTGCTAGAAAAGACATGATAAGGCAGATGATTTTGCCAGGCTTTCGTTGTGTACAAGGTGAGGCCCACCAGATATGAGTTGGCGTTTCACAGCCCATACACTATAGTTAGAGCCATAAACCCACAGTTGTGTTCGCCAACTTAGCTATCGTTGAGGGGCCCGACCTTTGTGATTGTTGGTGGTCTTCCTCCTGTTGACTGTAAGACTGTAAGATACCGTAAGCTTCCTGGTTTCAACTTCAGCCCCGGACTTGAGACCTTGAGACGGGCGAATTTTGGCGATCTTGAGAGGATGTCTGTTGGCTTTGCCCCCGAAACGGAATCAAATGGTTGAATTGCATGGGATGATGCAGTTGAAGTTGCGATCTATGACTGTTTGATTGGTACAAGGGTCCCCCCAGGTCCAAGTTGCTTTCCAACCCCCTTGAACTATTCGCCTCTAAGGTGTCTCAGGATCATAATCTCGCCAGCTGTGTCCCCCGAGTTGTTGATACACAGCAAGAAAAATCAAACAGCGGAAACATATGGCAGTGTGTCAAAACCTGGTACCCCTAGTGAACATCAAAATAGCTGGTAAATGGATGTTCATCCCACTAAAAATGGTATTAATAGGATTTAATAGGTATTGATCCATACCCATATCATCATATTTTGAAATTGTTCATTAGGCGTCAAGCCCCAAACGGCTATTTTGGATGTGTAGAAAAGGATTAGGTCCCTGAGAAGATTCTGGATTCAATTTCTACCTGAGCTTGTTGAGGCATTAGCAAGAGAAAAATACCATGTTAAGACATTCATGTTCCAAAGAATTACATTCAAAATAATCTAGAATTTTACATCCGTGGCCTTCCCAACATTTAAACAACCAACGTTTTTTCCCGTTGCGAGGACGGCGCCGTGCTCGAAGCAATATGGGATTTCCTGGACTACCACCAATGACAGAACCACGATATTTGGCCGCCTGAAGTCTATGAGTGGTTTTGGTGTAGCGGTGAAGGTTCCCAAATGCTCTCAAAAATATGTCGAATACAATGTTGAAGACGCGGAACCGAAACCAGTGAGATCACATTATGAATTTTGCAATGTATGAAAACCTTGCTAAAGGGAAAGGTCACATGGAAAGCAGGTCGGATCAAAACTGCATAGATCTGCACGCTGAAAAAATATGGACAAACTTTCAGCATGCCTGCACTTGTATAATGTAGTGTTTTATCATATTCATAATGTGAGTTTTTTATGTTACATGTTTTAAAACTATTATATATAGTATCTACTCTGCGTCACGATATTATTCGTATGTAGGTTTATATTATATGATCCTTGAGCTTCCATATCCCAAGAAAAAGAGGGTTTTGCAAAATATCCCACTTTTCAGAGTGAACACCCAGTTTTCCTTTGGCTGCATCGTCGGCGGCTTTTGACGCTGGGTTGCTGACGGGTTTTTACGGGATATTTAAGCGTTTTTACAGGATATTTACGGGTTTTCGACGGGTTAGCAAAACCAGGTTTTCCTCCAAAAGCATGTTTTCGGTGCCCAAACCTTTTTTGTTCCTGGGTTTTGGCTCGAAAATCTAGTTTTTGTCCCGCAACCCACTTTTTTCCAGGATATATACTATATTAAATGTATTTATCAGCTGGTGAGAATGTGCCAGTACTTTTTCAGCCTTTCATCGTTCCGTAATTGCAAGCTGCGTCTCTTTTTTGTTCGCATCACAAGCACCTCCTATAGGCCTGCTTCTTCCTATAGTCGTTCCCCTTTTTCGGAACTTCGCCCCCGGCGCGTACTTACCCATTTAAGAATGGCTACTTGGAGGGTCTGGTTTAGAATCGGGCGGTCCTGCCCAGGTTCAGCCTTGAACTTTGGCCAGACGCTGCTGTACGACACCAGCGACCTCGCAAACCCCAAGATGGTCGTACCTGGAAGAACTGAGCAGTGCGTCGTTTCATGTGTATGTAAACTGTCAACACATGGAGTGGATATAAGTGATAAATGATGATTGGTTATGATTGTTTCAGGGGATTATACTGCCATCATACCAGTAGTACCGCACAAGGCGGTGGCGGAAGTTTCAAAAAGATGAAGCCTATAGGAGAGGTTGGCTGTTGCAACTCACGGATGGCAGATCGAATCCACTGATGAACCGAAAGGTGGTTGAACTATTCTCTCTTTCTCTCTCTTTCTCTCTTTTTCTCTCTCTTTCTCTGACTATCTACCTACCTACCTACCTACCTATATTTCTTTCTATCTATCTATCTGTCTGTCTGTCTGTCTGTCTGTCTGCCTAGCTATCCATCTATCCATCTATCCATCTGTCCATCTATCTATCTATCTATCTACCTATCTATCTACCTATCTATCTATCTATCTATCTATCTATTTGCAAGATTGAAAACAAAGCAATTCAGCGAGACGTCCTCAATTTTTGCACTTGACAGCATCAAAAAACGAAACAATTCTGCAAGACTTCCTTATTTTTCGAAGTTGACAACATCAAAAACGACACAATTCTGCGAGACTTCCTTCAAAAATGGAAAGTTGAGTGCAGAGCTGACGGCCTCGTACCAATGCGTTTTGCGATTTTTCCACTCCACCTGTCTAGAGTACTGCGCCTGCCACGAAAAAGTGATGCCAGGTCATACAAAGTGTTGCACCTGTCGCGCAAAATCATCTCAGCAAACCTAAAGATCTGATGCTCCAAAACGCAACCCTTCTCAGGAAATCAGCGCCCTGACCTCCGAACATCTCTGATGAACATGTCTCTTGTACTGCGTCTGGCACGCAAAATTTATCTTTGCAGATCCTCTTCAAATGTCCCACGCCTGCCATCGTTTTTGGAAATGCTACAAAACCCTCACGTTTTGCTCACTTCTGACAAGGTGCACAATCCCCCAAAAAGTGGTCCGAGCATGTGGTGCTTTTAACATTTTGACTTCGAAATGTGCTTCCCGCCACAACAGCGTGCACTTTTTCGACATCTCAACTTCCAAAAGTGGTCCAAACCTGTGTGTTTTGTACATGTTGACTTCGAAATGTGCTTGGCACCACAACGGCGTGCACTTTTTCGACATCTCAACTTCCAAAGGTGGTCCGAACCTGGTGTGTTTTGTACATTTTGACCGAACCTGGTGTGTTTTGTACATATTGACTTCGAAATGTGCTTCGCGCCACAACAGCGTGCACTTTTTCGACATCTCAACTTCTACAAGTCATCCGAAGCTGAGGTGTTTGGTACGTTTTTACTTCCAATGTGCTTCGCGCCACAACGGCGTGCAATTGTTTATCTCTCATCTGGCCAGCTGGCTTCGCACCCGCCGCTTTAGCGAGCCTACTTTTCGACCCTCCGGAGCCACAAGTCGTTTGAAAAACACAGTGTTTCGCGACTTTCCTACCTTTTCGCGCACCTGGATCTTCTTTCTTCTGAGACTTTCTCTTTTTTTGATCTTCTTTCTTCTTCTCTTCTCTTCTCTTCTCTCCTCTCCTCTTCTCTTCTCTTCTCTTCTCTTCTCTTCTCTGACTCTTCCCACCTCTGCTTTTCATTTGTCCATATTATTGTCGGAAGTTTGACTTCTAAACAGTATTACCGCACAAGGCGGTGGCGGAAGTTTCAAAAATAGGAAACCTATAGGAGGGGTTGGTTGTTGTGAATCCCGGTCGGCAGAGCGAATCCATCAATGGACCGAAAGGTGGTTGGAATGGCGAATTATCCATTTGTCTATCTACCTATCTATCCATCCATCCATCTATCTATCTATCCCTCTTTTGTGTCTACTGATCTATCTGTCTGTCAGCCCATGTTTCTCTCTGTGTTTCCATCCATCTGCTTAGCTCTCTATCTGTCTTTGTAGCCGTCCATCCATCATCCCATTTTTTGTCTATGTATCCATCTGTCTATCCTTCTTTCTATTTCCCTCTTGAGATCTGTCCATTTCCTTGTCTCTTTGTTTGTCTGTCGTCTTGCGGTCTATCCATCTATCTAGCTGTCTATCTACAACCAACAGCAGCATCCGCATCTACACAACAATCACCCTGACATCACCGGTGGCATCCACACTGCCAAGACATGGGCCCCCCAAAACGTTTGCTTACAAATTCCCGCGACATGTGGAAGTGCAATTGATACCGTCAAAAACAAAGCAAGTCTGCGAGACCTGCTCAATGTCTAAAACTTGACAACATCGTTTACGCAAAAATTCTGCGAGACTTCCCCTATTTTCGAAGTTGACAAGAGCAAAAACGAAACAATTCTGCGAGACTTCCTTATTTTTTCGACGGTGACAACATCAAAAACGACACAATTCTGCAAGACTTCCTTCAATAATGGAAAGTTGAGTGCAAAGCTCACGGCCTCGTACCAATGCGTTTTCCGATTTTTCCATTCCACCTGTCTAAAGTACTGCGCCTGCCAAGAAAAAGTGATGCCAAGTCATACGAAGTGTTGCACCTGTCGCGCAAAATCATCTCAGCAAACCCGAAGATCTGATGCTCCAAAATGCAACTCCTCTCAGGAAATCAGCGCCCTGACCTCAACAGCTCTGATGAACATGTCTCTTGCACTGCGCCTGCCACGCGAAAATTTAGGACATGCTACAAAACCCTCACGTTTTGCTCACTTTTGACAAGGTGCATACTCGACATCGCAACTTCTAAAAGCGCTCCGAAGCTGAGGTGTTTTGTACATTTTGACTTGGAAATGTACGACTTGGAAATGTGCTTCGCGCCACAACGGTGTGCAACTTTTCATCTCTCATCTGACCACATGGCTCCGCACCTGCCGCTTTAGCGAGCCTTCTTTTCGACCCTCCGGAGCCACAAGTCATTTGAAAAACACAGTGTTTCGCGACTTTCCTACCTTTTCGTGCACCTGGATCGTCTTTCTTCTGAGACTTTCTCTTCTCTGATCTTCTCTCTTCTAATCTTTCTCTTCTCTCTGCCTCTGCCCTGCTCTGCTTTTCATCTGTCCATACTGTCGGAAGTTTGACTTCTAAGTTTCCTTCGATCATAATCCATTATGGGATTTCCTATGACCAACCAAGTATAATGAAACGACAAAAGGTCTTTGAACGCTGCTCAAATATGGACAACTGCCATCATGCAATGAGGGGATGCTGTGGAAGTTGTTATTTTGTTTGAGTTTGATTCACCAAAATTTGGCAAATTCATGTGTCATCAGCCATCGGTCAAAAGTTGGCTGGAATTTCCTCCTTGACCGGCAGATGATCATACCGCCATTCACAACAAATATTACAATGGCAAATATCATGATTTCCAACAATAACAATGGTGAGATGACCATAGCATACCATAACCATCCATAACCATCCATAACCCATATATACATCAATTTGCACAGCTTTGACTTTGACACATATGACCGTGACATGATTGCAAATTGTCTGCGGGTTAAAGCCTCTGGTTTAGAATGCCCCATAGTGGTTCATTCTTAGTCGCGAACTCACATGGATATGGGCCCGAATTTAAAGCTCCAGGGACCAATATTTTGTCTTTGTTAGATTGCAACAAACGAACCCATTTTCGGTACTTTGTCCCTTTTAGTATGTGTTTGATTCACACCTTGTGATGATGATCAGTCATCCAATCCGTTGGTACCCTAGCCCTTTCAGTTTCTGGTTTGCAGCCCATACTTCTGATGGTCGCGTAGCTGTGTGATAATCCCTAAAGTTGGTCGATTGGGATCTATGTGAATCATAGAATTCAGCCACAACCATGGGTCAGGGGTACACTTGTGCATCAGTTTTGGGCAAACCCATTCGATTTATGTAGGAAACCCATAGGTTTGACTGCATTCTGCGCGGGGTCCTTAGATTGTTTTCCCTTCAGCCGAGCCTATCCAAATATGGGAATTTGATTGACCCAAAATGATCTACTTTCAAGGCCAACGGCTCTAGATCTTGAACATGACCATAGAAATTTACGTTTTCTCAGGTACTTATGCCATGTTTTGACCCTTCCCACATGATGGTGGAGCAGAGCTGTGGGTAGTTGATTCTGTGATTCCTCAAATCTAAGTTTGTTGTGAGTTTGGTTGGGATGTTGAAACTGAACCCGTGAATTCGGCCTTCAAGAACCACGCTAAAAACTAGTAAAGTACGGTGACAGCACCCTTTCTGAGCAAACTAAACCAGTTGTCTTGTTGAATATATAATTATGCTATTTGTCTATGGCTGATTTAGCCCGCCATTCCTTGCTACATCCCCTTGTCTGTCGGTTCAACCCCCATGTTTCATCCTGCCTCAAGTCACCAAAGTTGCTCATTTTACCAGCCATACCACGTTTGGCATACCCCATCCAATAGATATCCCATTGAAGGCTGCAGAACAGGAACGACTCTGATTCCTCAGTTTCTGTGCCAACCTACCCCAACTTGTCAGTTCCGAATGGGTCAAAAACGGGGATTGTCCCCATGTTTCACCGACATGAATCCCACGTATCCCATGTATCCCATGAATCCGGAATTCCTTTGGCCTCAGAGTAATCCCATCTCTGGTTCATATTCAACACCTTGTTCTTTAATATCTGGGTCTTGTCCTCTACTAAACCATGATTTTTTGGGGTGATTCAAATGAACGGAGAACGGATGATCGACTCAGGTGCTTGGCCCTGCTGCTGGTTGCACCCAGGACTATTCCGCGGCGCCCAACGCCAAACCCATCCCGTTCCTTAGCGCAGCTGGAAGAGGTGCATGAGGCATTGTCCAGGCGAGGGTCATAGCGGTTCTCTTGGAATACCCTTTGGTAAACTACCAGAACTATGGAAAATCACAATTTTTCATGGGTAAATCAACTATACATGGCCATGTTCAATAAAATATTGTGGATGGTTGCGAAATCCTGCACTAGCTGGTGGTTATGAAGGTAACATAAGGTAACTATGAAACACTGCTACTATAATGGGATCATAATGGGACAAACCATCTACCAACTGGTGCAGAAATTCTTCCATCCACGGTATGCATCACTTGTAGTGAAAAATGAGCCATTGTCAAATTTCTTGGGTCGAGTGGTTTTGTCCAGGGGATGGTCTTCAATCCCTTGGGGGGTCATATTTTTAATAGCTATGGGGATGGATTTACATATATTTCCATTGTGGGATGGATGACGATAGCCGCCATATACAAGCATACACATACAGTGTGGATCATTGCCTGGAGTACCACCTGGGTGAACGTCTTTTTGTTGAGGATGTTCAGTGTCGACAGCTCATGAGTTTAGGTTGATGTTTAGGAACTGATGCTTGGAGCGATTGAAGACATGAAGGCTCCTAAACACTTGACTCACTTGACACTTCATAACAAATGTCAGGTGCGGTCTAAGTATTTGGTTTAGCAGTGGCTGTTGCCAGAGTCTTTCTTCAAAATGTGTGTTTCTTGTGGAATTCCCTGGCATCTTGCAGGGTACGAGTACTTGCAGTACGCATACATGTGCTGATGTAACCGTTACATTAAGGATAGTAAGGCCTTGAAATCCTATCGTTCGCGATTCAACCACCCTGCCTGCATGGGTACTTTGGTTCACCAATTGCCTGATTTGCCGCGAATCCCAGGCGGGTTTGGATTACCAGAAAATCCTTCGTTGAGTTCGATGCTTTCCCATACGGATAGATGCCCATGTCGTTCGGGGATTTCGGAGGAAGCCAAGTTTACTTACAAGAGGGTAATATGAAATTATATCCCCATTCTTGACGGTGAATATCCCATGAACATTCCAAATATTGTTGGTAGTTACTAGTTACAGTCAAAACCCTTTACCAGCTACAGATGGTTACAAATGGCGTTATCATTCCACAAACGGGCTTAAACTTAACTTGCAACTGGTAAAGGACCATAACCATAACTATTTATATATCTATATATACATACGTACGTACATACATACCATACATTTACATTACATTACAGTACATTGCAGTACACAACATTACATACATACAATATATATATACCCTTGTTCCCAGGATGAGTGGTTTGCCAGGGCAAGTTCTAGGTGCCTCGGGACGGCCTCGGCCGCGGGTGTGCTTCGAACTCAATGAACGGTGAAAAGGATACCATCACGGAGTATGGAAATACGGCCACATGCACATACTACCATACGTACATAATGAGATTATATAATTCAATTGGCCTGGGTGACGGCGCAAATTCAAGACCCATGCAGGGGACCATTGTGCTTGCCCATTGTCAAGCTAATGGCTGGCGAGCAAGCTCCCAATTTTTGAAACTAGCTTGAAATTTGCTCGTGAATTCAAAAAAAGTCCCCAACCATTGTGTTTCCCAATTGATGTTTGATGAAATTTAGCATGAAATTTGCTTGAAATCACATATCATTTGTTCACTCGTCAGGTGGCGCCGGGACCATCACTGCGAATCTACATCTCGGAAGTCCAGGGCAACAAATCACGGTCCAGCTGGACTCGGGATCACAGAAGTGCCGCGGTGGCAGTGGCAGATTCGGCTGGGAGATCTGGAAAAAATTGAAAGAAATGGGAGCGTTCTATGGACTTCAACACCCAACTCTGCACAACCACTATTGAAATTGGGATATTAGAAACCTATAGAAATATGATTGGTCGTTTCAGAGATATGATATTCTACTTCAATTGAATGTGAAAGGCGATTGAAACTACTGGAAAGTAAAGATGTAAATCCTGGCTTTGGGTTTGAAGGAACAAGATTTGTGGAGGCTTCGGGGGCGAGAAAGTTACCAAGTTGGGATTTCCAGACTTTCCAGACCCCGGAATGTGCAAATGGTTGGATAAGGTCATCGTATTCCTTGGGGAGATGGACGTCAACCAGAGAGTAACAAACACTGATGAATTACTTGGTGGCGCATCCCGCAAAAAGCAAGTCGGTTAGTGAGTCAAAACCCTAGTTACCCTCTGGTAAACTAACGTAACTATGGAAAATCACATTTTTTAATGGGTAAATCCAGTATAAATGGCCATTTTCAATAGCTTTTTGTATGTTTACCAGAGGGTATGAGTTAGTGGATTAACACGACTTTTCCCAGCAACAAAAGGGATATTCAGCCAGCGGGATGAGCCACCAAATAGGGTGTTCCTCCTGAATAGAGATCATTTTTCTGATCGTCCCTGACCCACATTGATCAACAGCCCCAGGCTGTTTCTGATTCCGGGATTGACTTTATGGCAATCCCCGAAAAATTCAAGACGCTTGACAGCTGGAAATTGTCCTTTGACAATATCATCTACATCACATCCTACTGTTCGGCATCTTTTGTGGACCTTTCTTTAAACTTCATTGTCTATATATATATATATATATTATAATACATATATATGAACATGTTCGTTATGCCTCATTTACATGGATTTTATAGGGGATTGTCCCCTCCGGCACGGGATGATTCCATGTCGTCATGTCCCTACGAAAAAGGCTCATGGGCATCCATCAGACCTGCCGCAACTTGGGCAATTGCTTCATGGTTCAGCCTGTGGCTCGACTTCTGGAAGCTGTCGTGGGGAACCATGGTGACCTAAAGACCTAACTTGTGAATCCCGGATGATGCTACACTGGTTTATGAATTCTATGAAATCTATGAATTCTATGAATTTGGGGTTCACGAAGGAGCGGGAAGCTGTTCATTACGGAAAGTGACGTAGCGCAATGATCCCAGCCTATAAAGAATCATCAGGGTTGGCAAGCTAACCTGCGCATGCACACCTCAGCCATGATCGGCCCCAGGTTTGGGGGAGACATCCCCAAAATGGTCACATGTTTCAGCTTTGTGAATAGTTATACGTATAATACCCTCTGGTTAATAGCCATGGAAAGATCCACCATTTTTAAGAACGGTAAACCGGTAAACCATCTATTTCTATGGGCCATCTATACCATGGCTATGTTAAATAACCAGAGGGTATTTATATATATACAGTATATTATACGTATCCTTTCATCCAGATCCTGCAATCACCAAACATGACCAAGTCTGGTGAATAGATTTCATTTAGCCAGGTACATGTTTGATTTGAGTTGTGTGTATTGTCATTTCTCCAGTTATTGTGTTTATTCATTGCTTGGAAGAATGTAGTTTGTAATCCATATGGGTTTCATTTCAAAATCCTGTACGCTCGTATGTCAAACTTCGCAAAACAAATACCATGGTAGTTAAGACTGGTGGCCTGGAGGTATGAGGTAAGAGATAGGTTGAATGGAATGTTGAAGTGTTTGATGGAGAAATTAATTATTGATAAGTGTGTTTTTTTCTGAAAATCCTCTTTAACTCGTAGTTTATTTCAAGGAAACATTGTGGATTCAAGCCGCAGACAAGAGTCGTGTTGTCGTTCAGAGCGTCCTGGGTCGTCTCAGTCTCGTGGTCTTGAAAAGGAGAGTATTCCATGTTGTATTTCTTGATTTCACCTTTAGTGTGTTCGATCTCACTGATGAATTACTTGGTGGCTCGTCCCACGCTTAGTAAGTAGGCTAGTAAAAGCCCTAGTAACAAGTGGATTGACTCTACTTCTCCCACCAGCAAAACCCAGGGATATAACCTACTTAGGATTCGTGGGATGAGCCACCGAGTATAGGAGACACATGTGCACATTTCAAGTTGTGTTCTGTCTTTACTTGACAGCGCGAACATTGTTTGGCAGATGTGACACCAGTGAAGCAGTGGCATCCATATCATATCTACGGAATGGCCCATGACTGAGCATGCAAAATAAAAGCCGTGTCATTTAGATGATCAAGATCTATATGCAAATATATTAAGATACATCAACATATATCAAGATCATATCAGATATGTATGTAAATCGATTTTTATGTTTACATTCAAAAATAATATATATATATATATATAAGAGGCCCATTTGTTTGGGGATATTTCAATACACTTGCCAGAGCGACTGTCCAGGCGGGTCAGACGACGGTCGACACTCGGCTGAGAGTTGATAAAGATCTACCATACCTGATGCCGACAGGGCCACCCAAGTGGCTTGAAAAGACTTTGTTTGGATATATATATATACACATACACATACATATATATATATATATGTATTTACATATATTTATATATACATATATTTATATATACATATATTTAACCTATATACATATTTATATATATTCATTTATATGTATACATATATATATATAAGAATTCCTGCCAGATGTTCTGACATAATGAGTTTAGACAGCATGTCAAACTATATTTGATATGTCAGAGTTTGTGTCCGGATAAATGTCACAAAAATCATTCCGGAAACACGCGTGTCGGAATAAATGAATACTTGATGATAAATGGCGTAATCTATGTTGCGACAAATGTTAGGGTATGTACATGTGATTATTTGGTCAGGATGTCTTTTCGGTGTTTGGGATCTCGCAGGGGTAGAATACTTGCAGGTGGTGCTCATATCCTCTCGTAGTATCCAAGCAGATTGAGAAGACCTGTTTGAAGACCTGTTTGAGGAATTAGGCAAATCACTCGCACATGTGACCAATGACTATCTTCTAAGATCATCCCACTGTGGTAGGGTAACCGTTTGACCGAATATGTCTGCCTAACAAGTTGGAAAAATTACCGTTATTGGATTTTCTTGGGAACAAATGGAGATATGATTCGGAAATATTGCCAAACTGGTTATAGTAATCATTATTGGCAAACATGTTTCCATGAGATACAGTGGTAAAGTATTCAATAGTTACTGAAAATGGTTACCCTACCACTATTAGTGCTTAATATGACCCAAGGGATAGGATCATGGAAATCCAACCATGAACTAATGAGACCCCAGTAGATTTCAAGAATCCGATCCCCTGTTGATATTGAACACCCCATGTATGTTCCTAAAATGGGGAGTACCCCCAAATCATCCAGTCATTAGACCATTTTAGTATTGAAACGCGACGTGTTTTGGGTATCTCTCATTTTAAGAGACCCACTAGTATACATAATGAATGATCACCAGCATAAATGCTAGGCAAATGACCAATACGCATGGATTAAGAAACCTCCATATACTCAGACTTTAAAATATGTGTAAATCCACTGCAAACAACCATGGTTTCTGGGGGTTCCTTCCCCCAGCGATTGGTTTCGCTTACAGGCTCTGGTGCCAGGCACAGACATTGATCAACCGCAGTGTCAACAGCAGAAGGAGGACATATCCGCAGCATTGCAGTGCCATGGCTGCCATGGCTGTGCAGGGTGGAACTTGGACCGGTAAACTCACAGTTAGCTATGCCCATGGCCTGGAAGTGCATGTAGATTTGATTTGACAAAGAGTCGTGATTTTCCACAACAGATCCGCCAAATCCTATGTGTTTTCATTCTCACATTGTTTGAAATAGACATGCCATTTTTCGAAATATGTTAAGACGATAAAATGTATGTAAATGTTATAAAATGACTTAGAATGCGGGGAAACCTTCCAGAATTTCAACTGTGGCATGTTTCCCATTTAGTATATAAGAATAAAATATGTTCAAAACTTGGGAGGATCCCAGATTGTTTGTAACAATTTTCTTAACGGAAAGTTTAACAAAATTTTAAGTGGAAAAATGTGTGGCAAAATGTGTGGCAAAATGGATTGCCACATGTTTTTCACCATCATTGCCACAAACCCATGCTCGTTTATACAGCCCCCATGTCAAATCATGTAGAGAGGCATTGCAGGAAATGAAATAAATAAATAAATAAATGTACATACATGCATGCATACATACATGCATGCATGCATACATACATACATGCAAACATACATGCATACAGGCATACATGCATACATGCATACACACATGCATCCATGCATCCTTGCATTCATGCATCCATGTATACATGCACACATACATACATGCATACATGCATACATGCATCCATACATGCGTACATGCGTATATGCATACATACATACATCCATACATGCATACATACATCCATACATGCATACATACATACATGCATGCATACATGCATACATACATGCATGCATATGTACATGCATACATGAATACACACATGCATACATACATGCATACATACATGCATACATACATGCATGCATACATACATGCATACATGCATCTACGTATGCATCTACGCATGCATCCATGCATCCACGTGTGCATCCACGCGTGCATCCACGCGTGCATCCACGCGTGCATCCATGCACCCATGCATCCATGCATACATCCATACAAGCATACATCCATACATCCATACATGCATACATGCATACATGCATCCATACATGCGTACATGCGTATATGCATACATACATACATACATGCATCCATACATGCATACATGCATACAGCATACATGCATACATGCATACATGCATATATACATGCATACATGCATACATGCCTACATGCATACAATGCATACATGCATACACGCATGCATCCATGCATCCATGCATCCAAGCATTCATGCATCCATGCATCCATGTATACATGTATACATGCATACATGCATACATACGTACATACGTACATGCAGACATGCACACATGCACACACGCACACACCCACAAACGCACACATGCACACATGCACACATGCACACATGCACACATGCACACATGCACACACGCACGCATGCACACATGCACACATGCACACATGCAGGCATGCACACATGCATACATGCATACATGTATACATGCATACATGCAAACATGCATCCATCCATCCATCCATCCCTCCATACATACATACATAGATTTACATACATTACATACATTACAAATTAAATGGCGTTATCATTCCATGAACGGGCTTAAAATTAACTTGCAACTGGTAAAGGACCATAACCACAACTGTACATTTATATATATATATGGTCTCGTGTTCCGTGTTCCTAACCCCCCCCACCCACCCACCCCAATGGTATGGGTCCCCAAGTAGCACCCCCTTCCCTTCTATTTGCAAGCTATTGGCAGCATTTCTGAGGTCCAGCCTCGTATTTGCTAGGTCTTTGCAGC
>Ga0126342_10013591_pt1 | contig 14396 bp, 15 predicted proteins | sample Cyp1metagenome_FD_92528 | JGI IMG/M metagenome (GOLD analysis project Ga0126342, IMG submission 92528) | Coral microbial communities from Lord Howe Island, Old Settlement Bay, Australia - Cyphastrea 1 metagenome | ecosystem: Host-associated > Invertebrates > Cnidaria > Coral ...
CACGATGCTAGCACGAGTCACTTTTGGCTCAAAATAGCTCAAAAAGTACTTTTTGAGATGCCCAAAAATCCCTACAAATTAATCTCCCCACAAGCTGGTCGCCATTCCGAAGTTTGTGAATATACATATTGTGTATCATTATATTTCAATGTATATATATATATATTATGTATTATTTCTATAACATATATATATATGAATTGTTTCAATGGGGCTGTCTTAGCACATATATGTTCATGCTGCAATGTACGAGTTCTTTGTGCATACATAATATTACATTATCAATTCTGTGTATATATATATATGTATATGTATATGAATATGAATATGTATACGAAGAGAGAGACAGAGATAGACCAGATTTGATAACATTGAATGGAGGGATGGATAGATGGATACATATGTGTATGCAAACCATACGACTTAATTAAATATAAACCGATATCCGATGAACTTGGTAAGAAATCCCATCATCGCCAGGTGGAACCTAGGCACGCAGTGCCTATCCCTTTTTGCAATGACATTTGGTTAGCAACCATGACTGGTTGGTGTTTCTACATGTGCGAAATTTATGTCTATTCTCATCAGGGAAATAGAAACAAACACAAAAAGAGATAAGGATCGCCATCTTCGCTTTGTTCTTAGGATTCCAAAACAGGATAATCCCCAGAATCTTGAGATCTCCCGGGTAGCAGTTCTGTAAGTTTTCCTTGCAGCGAGCGATCGCAGGGCGAAGAGGAGAACTATCAAGACATCCCGGCCCCTTGGCCCTGCAAAAAGGGGCGCTGGTCAACTGGTCAACTGTGAGGAAAATGGAGAGTTACCTATCAGCAACGGAGAGGTGTGTGTACATATAGATATATATTATACTATATTATATATATATAATATATATATATATATTATACTATATTATTATATATATATTATACTATATTATATTAAATATATATGAGTGTATATATATATACAGATATATCATAGTATATTTTTTTAAACCCAAATCATATAGAAGGTGTATATGATGCAAAAAACATAGAAATAGCCCCCTGATCCACCTCTGAACTCGCCCGTTTTGGTGAACTCTGGAAGTTTTTTGTTGTCCTTCGGTCATCTAAAACGTAGCTCTGGAAAATCACAATGTTTCAACTTTCAAATCATCCATGAATGGTGGATTTTCATCCATTTTCCATAGCTATGTTAAATTTCCAAAGGCTATTACCAGCCCTTACTCCCAGGTTGAGATGTTCCATATGGTTCCGTCACAAGCAGACATAGACAACAAAAATCGCCCTTTACTGGAAACTACTCTGCCAACCCGCGGTTCATACCATAGATAATGGTTAGGAAGGGGAATCTTCCCCAAAATGACCGATTTCCAGAGCAATATCGTACTTTGCCTAGTCAAACGCTTCAAGTTTCGACCAGCCAATGACCAAAAATGACCAAATGTTTGGTTCCTTTACCAGTTGAATCCGCACGTCTGGTTTCATCGGTTTCATCGGTTTCATCGTTGTGTCCTTTCAAATCCAATGGTTGGTTGAAGCGACTTGCCCTGCATGGCCATTGGGGCAAATGATGATCAACCATTGATTTTCATGTTTGTGGATTTTTTTGATTTGGCCAAAATTTGGCCGGAACATTCAATTAAGATGATGGCTAATGAAATATCTCAAAATTAAGTGGCCATTAGGAAGCAGTGTGTTTTTAATCCCCTTAAAATGTTCAGACAATTCCACCTTTGCCTTGGTGAAAAAACAACAATCTTAGGTCGTTTGGGGTTTGTCCATCAAGGGGTAAATCTGAAGTCCAAGAGGTCTCTCAAAGGCTCATTTTTCCCATTGAAATTGACAAACAAACCATGTTTGGACAACCCCATATATGATATCACTATAATATGTGTATATATATATATTATATCATATTATAAAGCACATATATATATATTATACCATATATATTTTTCGATATACATATATATATGATATAAAGCACGACATACACCCGTTTAGTTCTATGTATGATATATATATATACCGCTCTATCCCAGTATTGCGTTTGTGTTATACTTACCAAATTTTACAAACCTCATACCCAAATGAAGAAAATCCATAGGTTTTTCCAGTTCAATCCAGGTTGTTTGATGGTAAAGTCAGTTTTGTTTAGCCTTTTTGATCTTTTTGGGATTCGATATCCCATAGGATCCATGTATGCTATATATGCTAACATTTGGGGTGTATTCATGGTAAATGTTACTATATAGCATACATGGATCCTATGGGTATGGGAAAATACCCCATATTTATACTAAAACTACCCAAAAATATTTCTCCCCCTGAAGGGTACAGGAAGGGTCCACAAGTTGGCTGCTCACACCATTTATATATCCAAGCGTACGCATTCCTAAGGACTCAGAGGCCGACACGCAGCCGGCGCCATCCGAGGAGGCTACAGATCTATGCAACATCCCCCTTTTTTTGGGTCCCAAATGTGAGTAAACCCCCCCTACTAAACCATGGTTTCTGCCGGGTGTTTGATGGCGGCTAGGATTTCGTAAATCTTTTGCTATACATGGGGATAGGTACTAACCTATCCCTCTAGATGTCAGGAATCTTTTTTTTTGTTTAATATTTTTGAAGAATCTACAAGGGCATACCCTCTGGAAATGACTAACAGTTTGCTATTGAAAATGGCCCATCTATAGTGGATTTACCCATTGATAGCATGGTGATTTTCCATAGTTTTTTGTTAACGTTTACCAGAGGGTACTTACTGAACGTCTTAAATGATGGGACGGTTTATCACATGATGATCCATTGAGGCCGGCATCATTATGCGTTGATTATCCAGTCGTTATCTATTTATATTCGTTGTGCACTATTTTTTGAAATTGATGGTCGAGGTAAACGCTATTCTCCATTGATGATCCATCTAAATACAAAGAATCATTGAGAATCATTGACTTGTGTGGATATCATCCCTGGTTGGTGGTTTGGAACATTTTTTATTTTTCCGTATATTGGGAATAAGAATCCCAACTGACGAACTCATATTTTTCAGAGGGGTAGGTCAACCACCAACCAGATTACTATTAATCATCCTTGACCATATTTTAACCATATATTAACCATATAATAACCATATATTAATCATCATTAACCATCGTTAACCATTATTAACAGTATATTAACCAACCAGATCCAGTATAGAGAACCAACCTTTGTCCCAGTTTACTCTTGGGATCCGCAGAAAACTCTCAAAATGATGTGGACCATTGATGATCTATTTAGGTACCAAAGCCATATATCATCGCATTAGTTGATCATATACTATGATATATAATTATAGCCCATTATATATCTATATCTATATACGTATGTATATATATATATCCCGCATATCCCCATGATTGTTGGTTAAGTATGGTTAAGTTCCATAAGTCCCCTGTAATTGCAGCAGCACAGAACCGGGCCAAGCCGGGTCACCCCTGGCAGACCTTCAGCGCTTGGGACCACTATGTGAACTTCAGCGCTGAGGCACGCCCGAGAGGATCACAGTAACCAAAAAATGGGGAAGTAACCAAGAAAATCATGATGGTTTGACCTGTAAAAAGGATGCTTCGGGCCAAGATCCGAATTTCACCAGCAAAAAATGCTGCTACCAGCAGAAACTGCAGTTTAACCAACAAATCGGCTATTTTTCACCTGGTATTTCTCCACAATGTGGATTTTACCCCAACATGCATTGAACAATGGCTGTAAGCCAATGCTGGGTAAGTGTACCCACCAAGCCCTAGTGGGTTCTGGTGGTTGTTTCAGCCCTTGATAAGGCAGGGCAAGTGGGATTGATGGGGTCGCCGCGATTGACGGGGTTGAATCCTATGATATCCTATGATCATGTTTAACATGCTGCCAGGTGAAGCATAGTTCGTTAGGGGGTTCCCTGTTCACTTGCCACTTTTTAGCGCAGATATATATATATATATATAACCCAAGGGATAGCTGAGGATACCTGTCAATCCACTGAATTCAACATTCTAAAAAGGCTGCTGGGTTCCGCTCCCCTTGCTACTGATTGAAAAGTGCCAGTTGTGCCTGCCAACATTTCATGGTTTTGGACAGGTAGTCTTACAATCAAGAAATCAGGGATCCATCAACAACCTGGTTGGTGCTTTGGAACATGTTTGCTTTTTATCGATATATTGGGAATAATCCCAACTGGCGAACTCATATTTTTCAGAGGGGTAGGTCAACCATCAACCATACAAAAATTGTTTGCGGTTCACCATGGTGAAATACATCAACTCTGCATCCAAGTAGGTTTGGTTCAACCCCAAAACCATCGGTTTGCCCTTATCAAAAACTCGTGCCGCCTATGACTCAGGAAACCAACATTTAGTTGCCAGAAACCGTTAAAAACCACATTACCCATTGACTGGTTGGTGGTTTCACACATTTTGTATTTTCCATAATATATGGTATAATCCTTCCCATTGACTAATATTTTTCAAGATGGTCAAAACCACATTCCCCATTAAGATTGCATATGATTGCCATGAATTGGGATGTAACGATCCCCCATTACTTAGCACACCCCATCTTGTTGGCTGTATTTTAAACCTATATGCCCCATCTTTATCCATGAATTATTCCATTAATGTCAATCAACACTCTGATTATATTCCGTTAATGTCCAGTAATCACCAGTTAATATAGTGTAATAATCACCATTAATCACCATTAATCACCATTTATCACAATTAAATGCCATTAAATCCCATGAAATCACCATTAAATCACCATGAAATCACCATTAAATCCCATTAAATCCCATTAATCACCATTTATCACAATAGTCAAGCCCTTCCCGCGAAAAAGAACAACGAACCATGGCCGTTTTTCCCGCGAAAAACAGGGCGTTGCCTTGGCTGAGTCCTTGGAACAGCAGCGCCTTGCCAAGCTGCAGGTGCTGCATGGTGCTGCCGTTGTTGAGCCAATGTGAAAATATGAAAACCATGATGTTGAGATATTTTGGAATAACTACATTTAATGGGTCTGGGTAAATTATAACGACCTCACTGATATTGAGCTTTTATGACTTTCCATTCAGTTGGGAATCATCCCAACTGATATTGAGATATTTTGGGATAATATTAGCTATAATGTGGTAGGTTGGGATAAATAATAGTACCATAGCTGTTATCTTCAAGGTATATCGAGATATTCTTAATGACTACATTTGCTGGGCCAGGTGGTTTGGAACATGGCTTTTATGACTTTCCATATATTGGGAATCATCCCAACTGATATTGAGATATTTTGGGATAACTACATTTAATGGATTAATGATGGATAATGTTGGTTAATGATGGTTAATGATGGGATTAATAATGGAATTAATAATGGAATTACTGGTTGGTGGTTTGGAACATGGATTAAGACTTTCCATATATTGGGAATTTCATCATCCCAACTGACGAACTCATATTTTTCAGAGGGGTAGGTATACCACCAACCAGTTTAATGAGGATCTAATGGTGATTTCATGGTAATAATAGTGATATAACCAACCAACCAACATGATGATACAGTATCTACAAGGTGCCCCCCCCCAGTTATAAATTGGTTATAAGCGCATTAACTAGTTCGATATATCACATAAACCATAGTTATTGGAGTTATAAACCAATTTAGCTATCTTGGGGGCACCACCTTGTATAATTAAATCTATAATTAACTTGGGATAGTATCTATAACTAACAAGATAGTGGGATTGATAATCGATGATTTTAAGATATTGGTGGTTGCGAAATCCTGCACCAGTTGAAAACAGTGGTAAACATCCCATTATTTTGGGGTTTCAACCATCCTTTTGGTGGTGCAGGATTTCTTCCATCCACAGTATTTTGGGATAGTATCTATAATTAAGATTAGTCAACCAGCTATGGTATTATGTTTATTGGATATGATTGGGCTACCTAATTTTGACTCAAGGCGCATGGTGAAACGATGGTTACAAGAATCACCAAGGTTATATTATAACTCATTTTGCTTATAGTTGCTATAACTATATATAGTGCCACTATAGTATACCGTATTATGGTGGTTAATAAGTGCAACAAAAAGTACTGAGAATAAGCAAGGTAACTGTAATCCATAGGTCTTAAACCCATTTTTTGACGCTGGAAAGCCCTAAGGTTCCAATGGTGAACTCGATGTGGACAATATCTTCTCCAGAAGATGATGTACTGAAAATTATTCAGGTAGATATGGAATTACAGGTACACCAAAATGTAGCATCCCCTGTTCTTGTCAAATGTCGATAACCCAAGATTGATAAGGTTATGATAGATCTTGAATTTGGGTTTATGATAGATCCATTTGATCAGACATTGACAAGAACAGGGGATGCTAACATGTGGAGGGGGTTTGAAAGGGTTTAGATACAAGGAAATAGGGTACTGTACAAGAAAGACGAGGTATATTACCATCCAGAAAATCATTGTTATTGATACCCTCCAAAAAAGAATGACTGCCATCCAAATAAACCATTTGGACATGGGCAAACACGTTATTTCAGATCTTGATGCTCAAGAGTGATTTTTTGTTGGTTTCGGCAAACAAACGGTGAACCATGGTGTATATTTTCATGCAAAAATCAGTGTAGCAATATCCGGCCATTCCGCTTCGATTTTCGACCGTCCAATGATCAACCCAGAATGGTATGCCATCCCCGGCTCATATGAAACACCTCCATTTGTTGGTCCCGACATGTGCGCAATTATCCCCCAGGCCCCATGAGTTTCTTCTGGGTGTTTGATATGAACGATGGGATTGGTTTCATGATCTTCGACTGTACCGGTCGAAGGCTGTGTTACTTCAAAACACAAAAACACGCTGTGAGAATTCTCACGAACCAGCTAGTATATATAAAGGTCTTTGTTGAGTTGACTTCAGCGACAATTTACAGAAATCCCAGAGATTGAAGAGGAAAAACCATGGTTTCTTGAGAGTTTTGGAAGCTCTTAAGTCATGAAGGTCATTAAGAGTTCTGGGAGTAAATCGACCAGCCCCATGGATCTCACGGTCCAGGAGAAAAAGGCCCAGGATGTGCGAAACTGAGTCTCCAGTTTTGGTACGCTGACAGCCCAACTTGATTTGATGTTTCTGGTTTCATGGGACCTTACACAACTCATTGATGGTTTCAAAATGTTTCAAATATGGGTAATTGGGTATGGGTCAAAATTTTGCTAAAACCTAGTAGTATCATGTAGTATCATATTTGGGGGAATAAATGGGAATAGCCACCCATTAACAAGATACTGTATTTTAGGGTACCTAAGGTACCAGGGTTTTGACCCATAACTCCCATATTGGGATGCTGACTGCTGATCCTTCCTGACTCAGTTTTTTCAGCGATAAACCCACCAACCTGCGGAAAGCGGCCAGTAATTCGGGTGCGGCTATGGAAAATCACCATTTTGATAGGTACATCAATGGGCCGTTTTCCATAGTGATGGTAAATTACTGGAGGTTTTTTAAGCTAAGAAAACCAGAGGGTATCCACCGGTAAACTAACATAACTATGGAACATCACCATTCTTAATGGGAAAATCCACTATAAATGGCCATTTTCAATAGCTTTTTCTATGTTTACCAGAGGGTATCCACCTTCGGACAAGCCGATGTTTTTTTTTGGCATAGAGATTTCAAGCCCATACAACTGGGGTGCTCCACGGAGGGGATGACCAGACCCAACCACTTTTTTTTTGGGCTATGTTTCATGTATATATATATAATTCCACCATAAATATATGATATATTGGGTTTTTATAGATTCCACCACATTATATATATAATATATATATATACAGTATATAATTCCCACCATACATGCGGTTTTTTCTCAGCCTGAGAATTTTTCACGTCCCAGGAAGAGCAAGAGAGGCTCACCTCTGGGAATCGGGGCAGGTTTTTTCCGGAAAGTTCTGCTAAAAAGAAAAGACATCTGACATTTGCGGCTGTAAATTCATATATATGGTGTGTATATATATATGGCATATATATGGATGATATATATATATATATATATGGATGTTATATATGGATATATATATATATATGTATATATGACACATATATATATATATATATGGATATTTAAGAACACGGATATCTGACATTTGAATCCTATTCAATTAATACCTATAGAACGGATATTTTTATGGGTATTAATCTCTTTAAAAAAAATCACTATGTCCCCATGAAAAATATCCATCTCATTGAGACCATGGATCACCCAATGTCCGTTGTTGAGCATCTTCCCACAGCATGGCCAGTATTCCCCATGAAGCCTCTGGTAAACATAGAAAAAGCTATTGAACATGGCCATTTATAGTGGATTTACCCGTTAAAAATGGTGGATCTTTCCATAGTGCCATAGTTTATCGTTAATGTTTACCGGAGGGTAGTCTCTGTAATCAGAGGTGACCATGTAAAATCCCCATGAAAATGGAGGGTTCAATGGGACATAGGAAAGTATGGGAGAAACGGAGAAACCACTTTGGATGAGAAGTTCATCAAACTCAACGAATTATTTTCCAGCCTTGTTTGAGTACCGGATGCGAGTTTCTTTGGCTTCCTGTTCTTTGTTTCTCGCGTAAGACGCGCGTTGTTTTTTCGGAATTCCAAACCATCAGCTTAGTCGCCAGTCGACTATCCTCAGGTTGAACTCCCAGCGAAACCCAACTGGTTGGTTTCCCACATGGTTTACCCTATCCAAAACAATATAAATCACTGGTTGGTGGTGACTGGAACCATGGAATTTTGAATGACTTTCTATATATTGGGAATTTCATCATCCCAACTGAAGAACTCATAATTATTTTTCAGAGGGGTAGGTCAACCACCAACCAGATCATCATGGTTCACAAAAAAAGGCCTCCGCCATTGACAAAGCCAGCTGTCCTGTTGTCCCTTTATCGAATCCCCTTTTTTATGTGGGTAAAACAATCATAAACCATCCCCCAATTTCACCAAATAAATAGGTGATATAAACCATCCCCACTATAACCCCATTACCCTCTGGTATACTAACAGTTTGCTATTGCAAATGGGCCCATTTGTAGTTGATCTACCCATTATATAAACATCTTCATTTTTCATAGCTAGGTTAGACCCCAAATGGACCCATAGATATGAAAAATGCACATGTTCATACCCATTATGTATGTTAGTTTACCCCATGTTTCATAGCTATGTTAGTTTACCAGAACTAGACCCATAAACTAACAAGATTCTATTTTCTACCCATAGGTACGTGTTTTTTCTACCCATGGGTATGCTAACTTCCCCATGGAGGCCAGAGTGTTCCTAGACCATTAGGATACGTCCGTCTCCAGGATACGTGGCGTCAGCGAGCAAACGCCTGCAAAGGTGTGCCCATACCGGAGATAACATGGATACCGGGGAGAGTTTGGGGATGCCTGTCAACTTTCCCTTTGGAAAACATACAAAAAACTATGGAAATCACAAATTTTAATAGGTAAATCATCATAAATGATCTATAAATGGGCCATTTTCAATAGCTATGTTAAATAACCAGATGGTATCTATACTTATTCCGACTTATCCGATGTTTATCCATTTATGGAATCTGTAAAAAACATCTTACAGTAGGTAAAAAGGGCAAAAAATAAATGTTTCAAACATACCGTGTTTTCACGGGTAAATTGTGATGTTCTGGGTATGTTGGGTAATCGATCCCATGTTTCCACCCTTCAGAGTCACGGTAGAGATCTACCAGTCTTGGGCAGCGGAAAAGCCCAAAAATCTCTGAGTGTTTTTTTTTTTTCCGATGAACAACGGCCATAGAATTGGAGGAATACTCCATTTTCAGACACATCCATATGGCATCATCGCGCGCAATCACTTTCAATGGCCAAAATGTGTTGCATCTTAGCTGCTTAGCTCAACAAAAACACCAACTGTTGCGGGACGCTGCGGCAGTTTCAGCATCTGCAGGTAGATGTGGACATCGCTCAAGTAAAGCCGAGACTTGGCTGCTCAAGTGGTGGAGTTCCATGTCAGGGTGGCCGATAGCCATAGATTTCCTGTTGATAGCCATTACATGCCATTACAGTAAAGGAATATAATTCGGAATGGTATTTGATGGTCTCATTTTTCCCCATAGAGATTATATAATATTATATACACTATTGTTACTCTTGCACTACTGTTCTTCCACATTGTAGAATCAATATGAATCAATGATATGGTGAGATGGGTACATTGGTTCTTACACTGTCATTCCGCTTAAGGGATGGACGTCCACCAACATGGCTATCGTTACGATAGCCATGATGGTGCCTATGCGTGCCTTAAAGACCCCATGAAATACAGAATATAAACATATACAAACGAATTTCGACTGGGAGAAGATTAGCTTCATGGACTGAAATCAGGCTTGAATTGAGCATGCCAGTTATCAATTGCCTTGTGGGAGACGAAACTGTGGTAGTCTAGCCTTAGAGTTGCTGATCTGTGCAAAAATTGAACTGGAGGTGTCCTAAATTGGGGTACCCCCAAATCATCTTTTGTTTATTTTTGTTTGGGGGAGATTTTCCATGTTTTTTTTTACCATCCAGCTATTGGGGCAACCCACAAATCATCAATGGAAAGCTGTGGAAAATCTATGGAAAATCTATGGAAATCTATGGAATGGAAACCTATAAATTTCCCATTCCGGGGGGTGAGATTTCCGGAGGGTCGCTGCGGGTCGATGGCCCAGGGGCACAAGTTGCTGTGGCTTGCAGTGAGAGCCGCCCGGAGCTGCCCTTCGGCATGGCCGAAGGTGAAAGTCAGGGGGACCCCCCAGTCATTGAAACAATTTTTAGACCAAAGTAATTACCCATCTCAAGGTTATGTGTTTGGGGAACCAAAGGTTTCGAACGTTTAAAAAATATGTTTCTTCGTATTTGCTGAAGCCATAAAAAACCCGTGATGGGTTTCCGAAAAAAATCGTGAAAGAGCCATCGAATAGTGAGCACCGAAAAAAAGTTGCAGCGAACAAATCGCGGCTTGGAGCTCGTCTCGGATGCAGATCTCCACTACAATTCGCTTTTTTTTGGCAACGGAACGTGACGGAACGTGTCAGATGTATACCTTACACACAATTAGATGTATTATACCCATAATAATCCTATTTGATTATATGATATTATATGTATATATCTAAAGACATCATCGTGCCTCCGTATTTTTTTACAGGTACAGTTAAATGCAAGTGTATGTACGCACATATATTTGCATCTAGCTACATCTATCTACGTCTATCTACGTCTATCTACATCTATCTACATCTATCTACAAATAATATATATATATATATAATTATATTAATTTAACCATGATTAAGGACTTATTAGCTTTAACCAATTTTAACCACGATTCGTGGAGCTCTGCTTCTTCAGACCTCCGCCGTAGCCCTAAAACAAAACCGCCCAAAAATGGCGATTCAACGCCCGTTTTCTGCGAGTTTCCAGACTTGAAAGGCATATAGGGGTTTCCTAAGTCATAGGGGTACCCCTAAATCATCCATTTTAATCGGATCTTCCATTATAAACCATCCAGCTATTGGGGTACCTATATTTATAGAAACCACCATATCACTCTGGTTCTGGCACCTCTGTGTAATTTGAGGGTTGCCCTGTAGTAAACTAACATGGATCTATTTGAAAATGGGAGATACTCTCCAAATGGCCTTTCAATGGGAAATACTGTGATAAACATTGATAAACTACAGGATTTGGGTAGATAGATATGCAAAATCAACCAGAAAGTGTAGATCATTTTCGAATGAGGAACAGCCATGGATGTCCGTAGCGTTGTATCTTTACTTGAGGGTACCTAGATACCTAGACCTAGGGGCATCATGTTGTGCTGAGGCCATCTGTTTTGAATTCTTTCGAAGCGGATGTTGCTCCTTTGATCATGCGCATCCTTTATTTAAAATTTAGTGTTTACATCCGAGAGTAGTTGTCTCTACTCTCCTTGTCCAAAAAATGCCTCAGTCTTTGTAGTTTCTCAGCCTTGTGACCTGAAGAACCATTTCTGGCAGAGAACAACATCTTGCTATAGTGGGCATGACGACTGGACTGTGATTTTGGATGCTCGCAGCGTTTGGCGTCCATGGGTCCAAAAACTGGGCCGGGCTGGGTCGATTTTTGGTGCCCGCCATGCCAGTCCGAATCTTTGCAGATCTGACGTTTGGCTTGAAAGCTTGCGGGGTGGACTAGCAGATGGATTCCTATTTGGATGGTCACACTGTCAACCCCTCCGTTTCCATCATTTCCATAGCATGGGTCATGGATTTTTCACTTCACGCATGTTGGAGACATGTTGGGGTCAGGATTGTGCTGTAATTATCCAGATCTATCCAGCAAGCAATTTTTCGGCATCCAAGCCATAAGCACCTGACGCATCAGGATACAACTACGAAGCCATGGAATTGCCTGCGGTAAACATAGAATTTTAGATGTGGAAAAACCCATGTTTTTTTTTTCCCTGGAACAATATGATCTAAAAATGGTGGAAACTCCACATCTGTAATAGTTTACAGGAGGGTAATAGCTAACAATTAACCTGGTTGATGGTGACTGGAACATGAATTTTATGACTTCCCCAACCAGATTGGGGATGATGATCCAATCTGACTTTCATATTTTTCAGAGGGGTTGAAACCACCAATTAGTAACAATTAAAGGTGCAATAGACAACAAAGATGGTGGATATTGACAAGCACATGTATTACGTTGAGGTTTATGAAATCAACAGTGCCATTTCTGGCCTTTCTTAGGAATCCTCAAGTGGATGATAAAGTAGCCCATCAAAGAACCGCAAAAACCAATCCGGAAGAAGTTTTGGAGACTGATCACATTAAAGTTGGGACCGCAACCCTGTAGCTCTGTAGTCCACATCATTTTTAAAGCTGTCAACTGGATGTTCATCCCTCGAAATATGGTATTTCAATGTCAGAGTCATAGGTTTTGAACTATCACCAAGTTGAAATCAATGTATATGTAGAGATGATGTTCTTAAATTCCCTTTACAAAATGTCCCAGAACTAGCCATGTTTGACACAAAGACACCGGGGAATACAGAAACCCAACGTGGTCGCTGGTCGCCGTTCGCAAAGATTCCCAACGGCAGCACTTTTGGCACCGACCCCACAAGTTGCCCGTTCAACAAGGGGATCAGCGACGGCTGCCATCGGAAAAAAAGAAACTGGCTGGTAAACAAACATAACTATGGAAAATCACAATTTTTAATGGGAAAACTCACTATAAATGGCCATTTTCAATAGCTATGTTAAATTACCAGAGGGTAGATTACATATCTACCAAAGAAGTACTGCCAGTACTGCAGATATTATGTTGTAAATTTGAATGGTTAAAACATGTTAAACCATGTTAAACCATGTTAAACCTACCCAATTGAGATATGTTCTTGTTGACTCAGTAGTTTCGGACAACCCGCAGCTCGGCTTTCTGATTAGTTTGCCTTGGGAAATTGATGATTGCGATGACCGTGAACATATCATGTTTCTATCTCGGAAGGTTTTTTTTGACTTCGCAATAGAAACCTGTTTATGTGCGAATGCGAAAGTTAGGTGCTGTCGAGACAATGCATGGATAACAGAGAAAGTTTTGCGCACAATCTGCTGGGATGAGGCATGTGATTCAACCTGCATATGCCATGATGCAGTAATCCGTGAGTATAATCCGTAGATATCCGTAGTATATAATGATCATAATGATATCACTATGATAAAATTATATGATAGTATTATACGCAATAATTTTAAGGCAAGACTATAATCCGTGATCATCTGCAGGTAGTGAGTCTTGCCTTCAAACAAGACATTGTTGCTCAGCACAGTGGGTTCCACGTCAGATCAACTTGGAGTTTGCGAAAATTTCACCAAGGTCACATGTTATTTCGCCAAGAATGACCTTTACCAGAAAAACACAGATGTCTGTAATCTTTGACATGTAATACATTTTTCGATATTAATATTGAATCATATTACTTATATTATATTATATCATATCATATCATATCATATTATATTATATTATATCATATTATATTATATTATATCATATCATATTATATTATATCATATCATATGATATTATATTATATCATATCATATCATATTATATCATATCATATCATATTATATCATATCATATCATATCATATCATATTATATTATATCATATCATATCATATCATATCATATCATATTATATTATATTATATTATATTATATCATATCATATCACATCATATCATATCATATTATATTATATTATATTATATTATATCATATCA
>Ga0126342_10013592_pt1 | contig 14396 bp, 17 predicted proteins | sample Cyp1metagenome_FD_92528 | JGI IMG/M metagenome (GOLD analysis project Ga0126342, IMG submission 92528) | Coral microbial communities from Lord Howe Island, Old Settlement Bay, Australia - Cyphastrea 1 metagenome | ecosystem: Host-associated > Invertebrates > Cnidaria > Coral ...
AATCCGTCACACCAAGTTTTGACTTCAGAACTTGTGTGACGGATCCTGACTCAAATCCGTCACACCAAGTTTTGACTTCAGAACTTGTGTGACGGATCCTGACTCAAATCCGTCACACCAGTTTGTTTGTCAAAAATTTCAGGGTCACAAATCCCGATGTAGAGACAAGATGCCATTTGTGACGGATCCGAGGTCGGATCAGTCACAAATCATGATTGATAAACTAAGGGGCCAAACCCAGCAAAAAAAATGGGAGTCAGTCAGATGGACCAGCCCTATCATTTGTGACTGATCCGACCTCGGATCCGTCACAAATTCCAAGGTTGGCAGTGCTTATTGGTTGTGACGCTTTCCAAGGGCCAAAGTTAAGCTGGTTACAAATATTTACAAATATTTGACTCCCAGGGGTGACTGTTTTGCAATGGGTAAGTTAGGCTGTATCTGATAAGGTTTCAATGGATTCATGCTGTGGGTATCAATCATAATAAAACTGATCCCCAAGGTTGACATAGTTTTTGCCTGCGGCAATCCACTTTGGGGGTCACCCGTTCTTAGCTTCATCACCGTGGATGATGATTTAGGTTATCCTTTGGGATGTTGACCGAATGTTTTGTGACCAATCCTGGGTCAAATCAGTCACAAATCATGGCCTTAGGGTTGATAGTTGATTTTTTAACCTGCGGCAATTCACTTTAGGGGTCATCCGTTCTTAGCTTCATCACCGTGGATGATGATTTAGGTTATCCTTTGGGATGTTGACCGAATGTTTTGTGACCAATCCCGGGTCAAATCAGTCACAAATCATGGCCTTAGGGTTGATAGTTGATTTTTTAACCTGCGGCAATTCACTTTAGGGGTTGTCCGTTCCTGGCTACATTGTTGTGTGCTGAGATTTTTGTTATCCTTTGGGATGTTGACCCAATGTTTTGTGACCAATCCCAGGTCAAATCAGTCACAAATCGTCGCCTCGGGGTTGATAGTGGCTTTTTTAACCTGCGGCAATTCACTTTAGGGGTTGTCCGTTCCTGGCTACATTGTTGTGTGCTGTGATTTTGGTTATCCTTCGGGATGTTGACCCAATGTTTTGTGACCAATCCCGGGTCAAATCAGTCACAAAATCATGGCCCTAGGGTTGACAGTGGATTTTTTTGCCTGCGGCAATTCACTTTAGGGGTCATCCGTTCTTAGCTTCATCACCGTGGATGATGATTTAGGTTATCCTTTGGGATGTTGACCGAATGTTTTGTGACCAATCCTGGGTCAAATCAGTCACAAATCGTGGCCTTAGGGTTGACAGTTGATTTTTTAACCTGCGGCAATTCACTTTAGGGGATGCCTGTTCCTGGCTACACTGTTGTGTGCTGTGATTTTGGTTATCCTTCGGGATGTTGACCCAATGTTTTGTGACCAATCCCGGGTCAAATCAGTCACACATCCGGGCCTGTGTTGCAGCCGCGGAGTGCTTTCACAATTTGATTGGCAGGCCGCTTTGAATATGAGAACCAGGCCAGGAACCCAGTCATTCTGAAGCCCAAAGACTTTTGAAATAACTGGCTATTGCTTTTTAAAGACCTTTAACTACCAGCAGGATTGTTTCGGCCTGGATGCGGCCCAGTCTTGAACTCAGCCTGTGTGGCAAGGTGCATAGTTCAATGGGTTTTATGTTTTTTTTCGCTGCCTTCAATTTTGATTTTCTGTCGCCGTCCCTTTAAGTGCACGAGTTGAATCCGATCCGTGCCCATTGAAATTTCACTTCCAGGCTGTGTTCTGGCTGCAGCCAGAAGCTTATTTTGCAGCTGAATTGTGCCTTTTGTGGCTTTGAATGCGAGACTTGCTTTTGACTTGAGTCTTGCTTTTTGACTTGAGTCTGCGATGGTGAGGCTGCGAGTCTGCCAAGCCTTGCTGACAGCATTCAGGAGAGAACGGCAGTGGCAAACGCTTGCCCACAAGTTTTTTTTTCTGCTCTGCTCATCGTGTCTCCCGCCTTGTCATTCTTCAAAAAGTCAGCTGCCCTCGGCACTGGAGGTGGAAGCCATCAACTTTCCAAGCTCATCATGGGCCCCTGAAGGTGGAAGCTCAGTCTTTCAATGATGTTGCATTGTCAGTATAAGCAACACTGCAAGACTGTCCACCAAGCATTCCACGATGTAGGGGACACTCTGGTGCCCTGTGGTTCCGCAAAAATCTCACAATGCAACATGAGATTTCTCCATATGCCTTGGCATGCTTATTAATGCCACATAAGTTTCAGCCAGTGGCCAGGCCACTGGAAAGTTGCAATCCCATTTGAGGAATACTTAAACCACATGAACCACATCTTGAGAATTACGAATGACTGTAGGGAGCTCATTTGCATCACTTTTTGCTAGGCTATCGTTGACATAAGATTAGATTTGTTATGCGTTGTCATTGATTTGTTGCTGCAGGCCAGCCCATGGCCAATCTTCGAAGGAGTGAAGGAGCAGGGATAATTGAACTTGCCGCAGAAAAAGCAGCTTTAATCCAGTGTGGCTGCGAGTTCTGGGGAGCTTGATGTGGACTTTCTATGTCAACAAAACCCGTCACTGATTTTCCATTATCATTTTTGCTCTAGCCCCGTGACTGGGGAAGATTTCACTTGCCTTTGGCGGCAGCCATGCCGAAACGTCTATCAACAGGATCAACAGCGTCAGGTGGCGGGCGTGCAGCCAAAAGAGTTGCCAAAAGCAATTCCAAGGAGAGTCTTGATGACCCGAAGGTGGCCCACGTTCGCCGCATTTGCGAGTGGCTGTTCGTCTGATTTTTTTTTCGCAGTCAAACGAGTCAAATAGATGTAGATAGAACATTGACATACCTTTCCAATCCTTTCCATTGACTGTTATGGCCCAGGTTCATGACAATTGTCGTGCCACAGGGAGGGGCCGATCAATATTTGATGAAGAAGTACAGAACCAAGGATTGCGACCTGTGCGCAAGAATTTTGAATTTGATGTTGACACTGCAATGCTGTGCAGTTTTTTTGTAGCTGGTGTTGACAGGAAGAGCTTATGGATTTTGCATCTTGGATCGACACATGCTTCCCAGCCAGTGGAAGGCCGGATGCTTTTAAGATATATTCTGATTCAAACATATGCAGTGACACATCAAATTGAAGTGACTTCAAGTCACTGTTTGTAGCAGTCGCGTTGGTGCAGGATCGAATACAGTCCTGACATGAGCGTCGGGCCGAAATACTTGCGACCCTGGCAGTTGTCCTTTCGTTCAGACTTTGGATTGGCATCAATGGCAGATCCCTTCGACATGTGTACTTTGATGGAGCTAATCTTGACTCAAGGGTTTCGTGGCTGTGAATAGAGGCATCGTGTATTTTGAGCACGTGACAGGCTTCAGATTTAATGAACCCTGTTTTGAGATGCCGGCAGCTGTGATTTGTCACAGCAAATCTTCAGGTTCAGGACAGATGCCAATGAAGGAGGAGTGGAAAAGCTGAGTGTGACCGTCCCCAACAAGGCTTGGCTGGAGACTCCCTACAAAGAGCTTGCCCCGCTTGTGGAAGGTGCGGGCTTCCTGTTGGGAATCATATCAAATAGCTTTCGGTTCTGCAGTCAAATTACTGCTTCATGCTTGCCAATCAAATTTGATTGAGCGCACAATGAAGTCGGATGTTGCCTGAAAGATCTGGAATCAGGCATCTTGCCGCCCTGGTCCGTTGGCTTCATCAAAGGGTGGAGACGAAGCCTTGCCATGTTGATTTGCTTGGAGGGGGTGAGAAGCTTGGGGGTCGAGCTTGCGGAGTTGACCGACAACTTCAAGGACAAAGGGTTTGACTTTGGATGTCAATGGGTTCGCCCTGATTAGGCAAAGTTTGTCTTAAGGTTTAGGCATAGAGGAATGAAATTGAATGTGGCGAACCTTCCAGGAACAAAAAAAATTTTGCCCTCGCCGGATAGGCGTCGCTTCGTGTTGTTCATGGAGCTGTGGGGAGATATTCCACATCCAAAGAGGCTATTTGGGCAAGCCGTGGAGTCCTGGACCAAATTCTCAGCCTCTGTTTTTTCCTTTTGCTGCATTCCATTAAGCTACAGCCGCAAGTCAAAATCATTGATTGTTTCTAGCCAGGAATTTTAGGTTGTTGCTTTTGGCCTGTAGCCTGAAGCTGTGATTCCCAGATGGGTTCATTGTGAAAAATGGCCCCAGCTACTGTCTAGTAGTGTTGCTGCTCTTTTCCATAATGAGTGCTCACATGCGGTCATGCAGTCGTTTGGTCGTCTCTCGTTTCGGGGTGTGGGGGGATGCATCATCATCACCATCATCTCTTTTTCTTCTTCTTCATCATCATCATCATCGTTATCATCAGAATCATTGTCATCACGATCGTCTTCGTCATCATGAGTGCCATCATCATCATCATCATCACCATCATCATCACCATCATAATAATAATCATCATCACCATCATCATCACCATCATCAGCACCGCTATAGCATCAAGACCACCATCATCACCATCATCACCATCACCATCATCATCATCATCATTATCATCATCATCATCACCATCATCACCACCATCATCATCACCATCATCCTCATCATCACCATCATTATCAGCATCATGATCATCATCATCATCTTCTTCTTCTTCTTCATCTTCATCATATTCAGCATCATAACTGTCATGCTTGTTACATCAGTCAATCTGATTGATTGCTGCCATCGTCACCATCATCCTCCTGCTCCTGCTCCTGCTCCTCCTCCTCCTCCTCCTCCTCCTCCTTCTCGTCCTCGCCACCATCATCGCTTTACATCGCCTCACCATGACAATCACTGTTGTTGTTTTCATCCTTGTCCCTGTCATCGTAGTGTCGTAGTTGTCACCATCATCATCATCATCATCAACATCAACATCATCATCATCATCACCATAATCATTATCATCACTGAATCATCACCATCATCATCACCATCACCATCACCATCATCATCACCATCATCATCATGTCATCATGTCATCATGTCATCATGTCATCATCATAGTAGTCACCATTTTCACCAGCATGCTTGTTTCCATGATCATGCTGGTCACCGTCGTCGTCATCGTAGTCGTCGTCGCCGCCGCCGCCGTCGTCGTCCTCGTCCTCGTCCTCGTCGTCGTCGTCGTCGTAGTTGTCGTAGTTGTCGTAGTCGTCGTCGTGGTCGTTGTCATCTTTGCGTGTCGTGGCCATTTTTTGGCAAAGGTCATCAAAATCATCTGTCCCAAGGTCATCATAATCTATATCGACCTCAGTCTCCTGATCTTGAGGAAGATCCCCGCAACTAGCAATTGCCACCCTCATGCCATTGTTTTATGTCGTGGGCTGCCCACAGTTATTTTTACTCTTAATACAAATTGTTTTGAGCGTTATTCAGTATTTGGTTCGAAGCACTTCCAAGTGTAGAGTGGTGCAAATCAGATATTAGGAAACATAGTAGATATACAGACCCTCACGTGTCAGGTGAAAATCAGCCTGTAGCCCCTCCTCCGTCCTTGTTCCTCTGTTGTCCTCTGGGCATCCACAGTCAGTGGCAGTTTGGGCACGAATTGTTCTTTTCATTTTTGGCTTGGGATTGCAAAAGGGGTTTTAAGAGGGAAAAAAATGCTACCATAGGGAGCTTGGGCTCAGGCTGGGCACGCGCGGATATAATGTCTGAATTCTAAATGACAGAAAGAATGCCAGAAACATAGTCAAAGTATAACCGACGTAGAATATGTCAGATAACTTTAAGTTGCCAGAAAGAATGCCAGGTAGAATGTCAGAACGAATGTCAGGTAGAATGCCAGCTCATGTGCCAGACTGAGAGAGCAAACGTTGGACAGAATGCTAGATAAAATGTCAGATAGAATGCCGAAAGAATGAATGCCAGATAATGTCAGATAGAATGCCAAATGTATGTCGACAAGATAGAAGTGGAAGGCCAGATAGAATGACAGAATATTTGACGGATAGAGAATGCCATTAAAGGAGCCCAGAAAGAATGTGAGAGTGAGTGAGATAGACTGCCAGTTGGTGGGGGCACTCGAAGAAAGTAATTTTTGCTTCCGTTGGAAACATCATGGTTGTAGCAGGTATATCAAATCAATGGCTGTTTGTATTCATTCCAACCCAAAAGCTGTGGTCAGTCAATCTGTCAGCTTTTAACCATTTACTGCTTCATTAGCAATGTTTACCCATGGAGCGGTTCTCGTGAAAAAAACGTGAGATGTGGGCGGGTCGGTTCAAAAAGGATTTTCACATGATCATAGCTAACGTACTCCATCGTTTTTCGTGTGGCGAAAAAACCACGAAATGCTTCCTCCCTGTGAAATACTTTCTGTGGGGAAACCTCATGGGTGACTGTCAGGAATCACCATGAGTTCTACAGCAACACGTCGTCCACCAAACGCCATGAATTTTATTCGGCAACTGGAGATACTGAAGAAGAGCGGCGAGGAGTCAGACTTCACAGCCGATCGTCTCCTATTTTTTTTTTCATGCGCATTCAATTCATGTCTTGGGCCTGACGCCCGCCTGAGGCTTCCAGTCAAAAGCATAAGGGGAGAACAAAGGTAGCATATGACATTGCAGAACAATTAAATTACATGTATGTTTGAGATCAAAATCCAAGGACTGGCACAACGCCACAGCAGTCGCACGAGCTTTTCAAATTGGAGAGAAGGAATCCAAGTCGGTGTGTCACCTTCAGACTTGCATTCAGAAGGACATGGTGGCAAAGCTTCGTGAGAGTGTGCGCACCCGTGGCATGCGACAGTGGCTGACGCATGACTTGTTGGCGGGTGAAATGTTCAATGTCGGGTGGAGTTCAGGAAAGTCGGGCGCTTTGATTCCATGGCAAGGGGAGCTCACGAACCTTGAGGACAACCAGCTTGTTTCCCGATCAGGGTTTCAGCATGCCTTTCAGTTTTTATAGTTTGATTCCTCCAACGTGTTGCTGTGTTGCCATGTCAAAAAAAGATGCCAAGAGTTTCACAGTCTTCCGACTTAAGGCCGAGCTCTTTCTGGAGCGTTTGGAAGGGGATTGGGATCGTGCAAGCTTGAAAAAAGCGTGGCTGTACCGTGATGCTTGGAGTGTGCACGCAGCATGTGGTGGCTTCAACGCCATCATCGAGCAGCTCAAACAGTCAGTGCCGCAGAAGGACTTCCGGGAGGCTTTGCCAGGACTCGTGGAGCAGTTCAGACTTGGCATCCTGGATGGGGACATCGTCACCTTCTTGGAAACAACTGTCCCTCCAATTTCCTTGGAGCAGGTGCCTTTCATCAGGAGCAGCAGCGGGCCCGGCTGGGATTGAACATAGGTTCAGGGCGGCACAATGTTTCCCACCCCTGTTGTGCTTTTTTCCCATACCTGATTTAAACAAGAGGTGTGCCAACACGATTGTTGATCACAGCTATGTTTGAACTTGGTGCGGCCAGGAGTATGATCACAACTGTTGAGCAGCGGAAGCTGCGTGAGGCCCAGCAGACTGAGCGAGAACTTGCAGAGAAAGTGAGCCAAGCTACTGTCGAACATTTGAGGCACACTTTCGCAAAGGACATGGCTGTCTTGTCTGCGAGGGTTCCTGGTCAAACACAAGTTGCCCGAGAAGCTGCCCTTGACAAGAAATATTTGTCTGAGCGACAGAAGAGCCATGGCCACATACATTCACTTTTTGCATGAATCGTTTCATTTTTGGACTTGGAATGATGGCACAATTTTCACAATGTTTTTTGGCCAGCTGGGCTGTGCACCAAGGAAGGGACAGGACTACACAAAGGACTTCATGGACTGGAAGTGCAAGCTGATCTTCCCCAAGACGCAGGATCCCAATGCAGCTGGCAACCACTTTGCGGAGATCGCTAGCTTCATTTCAAAGTGGACGTCGAAGGAGGGAGTTTCCCGGGTGTTACTTGTCCTTCTGATTGTGTGTTGACATCATTATGGTTTTAACCTGACATAATCTTGCCATATCTCTCCGACCTATAATTCCAACACTGTTTCAATTTTACATGCATGCGCCCCTGCAGGCCAGGCTCTGTTAAGTTTTACCCTTTGACATATGTTTCTGATAAACCTTATAACCCTAACACTAACTATTTTACCCTGACATAATATTAGCACACCAAGTGATTCTGATGTTCCGTCACCCTGCTCATTCCACACCGAGGTTTGTGCTGTGCAGTTTGGATACCTGCGTTTGGCCTCCCAATTCTGCTTATGTGAGCAACTGCATAGCAACCCTGGTCAATGTCCTTCAAATGTCTCCGAACAATGCCGGCCATTGTCAGCTTCCGGTGATGCAGTCACAGACAACCACTGATGCATGGATCAAACACAGGCGTACGTTGGAGGACGCACTGAAGAAGGGGAGGATGGACATCACCACAGGAGTGGCCTTGACCTTTGACAAGTCATCGAGCCATGCGAATGACAAGAGGTGTGTGAATCACCCATGCCTCTTCGTTACAGCCCTTGACCATCAGCAGGCCAACGCTTGGTTGGGCGCCGCTGCGGTTTCGAAATGTGTGATTGGGCCTTGTCAGCTCATTCGTGTCTCTGACATGCAAGGCTTTGACCCAGACAACAGATTTGGTGCTGCAGCACGAACGGAACAGTGGCCCGGCTGTTCATGGCTGTTAATTTCTTCATTATAATTTGTAATTTTTAATGCCTATTATTTTACTTGTAGCATTCAATTGCAAGCTTTCGGAACTTAGAACTCCATTGGCATTGAGAGGTTGATGTCAGCACATTGTCTCAGCAAACCATTGAGCTCTTAAGATGTTCCCTTTTTTGAGAGCTTAGCTCTCTCAGGTCTCTCTCTCTCTCTCTATTGTTTGCCATGGATCGTGAATAAACAATGGCAGGAAGGGCGTGCAAGCTCATTCGGAGGTCATCGCCTCCTACCTGCGTGGGATTGACTGGCAAGATGGTGACGTGGCAATCTTTGCTGATTGTTTGGCGAACAGGCCGGATTTCTTCTGATCAAATTAAGACAAAATAGGGTTGAAGTCATACCTGTAGCAAACCTTTAACTCTCCTTCCCCTATGATATGTTTTATTTGGTTTTGTGTTGGGATTTGAAAAATGTTTCAAGTGGTCATATGCCTGGACATGGCTTTTTGCCTTCTTGCAGGTATGGTGAGTTTGGACATGCAGTGCTGGACCGCCTCCTGGACAATACAATTCGGCGCCCACCGCTGTACTACATTGGCTGCCTTCGGGAGGACCAGCGAGATGTTGCTGCGGCCTTGGAGGAGAAGGTGTACAAGCATTGGGATTCTTCAGAATCTGCGCCTCCAGCCCGGCGGCCAACTGAGCCAATTTCGGAGCCCTCGCTGGAGCTGTTGGGTTGGAACAGTGGTGCCCCTGTGTTCCCTGAGAACCTGCTGCAGAAGTTTTCTGAAGGGTCAAATGCTCATGCCGATGTCCTTGCCATGAAGAAAGAACTTGTCCAAGCGTTTCCGGATGCAGGACGGCGTTCAAGTCAGCGATCTGAGACAAGCACTTCAAGAGCCGCGCCAGCAAGGGCAGCTGGCCGTCCAGACTTTGGGATCGATGGCGGTGTTCTGCCACTTGACACCGCGAGGATCATTGAGAAAGAGCACATTGCGCAAAGCGCCTTCGATGTGGCAAGGAGAAAATATTCAAGTTCCAAAAATAGTAGGTGGTTAAAGTGTTGTAAAAATAGTAGGTGGTTAAATGGGTATGTTTGTAAGAATAGTAGGTGGTTAAATGGGTATGTTTGTTAGAATATAGCCCTTCATTTTTGAAAATATTATCATGTCAGCCAGTCCTTGTGCCCTGTAGGAAAGCGTACTGTCCTGCTTCCCGCGGCAAGCCAGCTTTGGTCATCAGCACCGACTTTGGCTTGTATGTGGGGAATGAAAGCGACCAAGAGATGCAGCTCGTTGCTTCGGAGCTTTGTGGCTTCAACACTGGCTCGTTTCAGCAGAAGGCCATTGCAGGCCGGCCAGGTCACTAACATTTTCAGGAAAAACACGAGTTTTGGTCGTCCTTGAATGGACATGATGCCATGGCAGGACTGGGCGAATCCGAGCTGGATGGGATCTGCTTCCGTTTTAATTCGGACCTTTCTTTGATTTCGCACGAGAGGAAGATTTACTGCATCTCAGATTTCCTTCACCATTGCTGCACAGTACATGGAGTGGCAGAATTTGAGTTTGCCAACCACCAGCTCATTCCCAAGATGTACCCGACGGACCGGGCTTTTTTTTTGGGGTGATTCGGGACCAGACGGACACTCTGTGTGTGTCTGTTTGTGCTTCTGTGTGATTCAAGATTGTCAGATGATTTTCCCCTTTCCTGGATTCCTGTTCCCTTTTTTGGCCACCCCTCTGGCAGGAGAATGCCGATGCAGAGCAAGTTCCTGTGCCACATCGGTACACGTTGACAGCTGCCAGGAACGGTCTCTGCAATGTTTTCATGCCAAACTTGCTTGGCCCGGGCGATGCGAACTTGAGGCTCGGGATCAATGTGGTATCATATTTTGCAAGCCTGCAATTCAATCCGAGTTGATGGTCAGATGCTGCTTCAAACTTGCAGCCCATTATATTATTAGGTCCTTACGTCCATTGTCAGGCATGCTACGATCGGGGCTGCATTTTGTGGCCATATGGACAAGTTGCCGCGTGGGCCTGATGCACAGGTCCTTTGGGAAGTGCCTATGAGACAAATTAAATCCATGCCGTGTGTCAAGTCTTACATGCTTACTTAGTTAGTCTATACATGTTTGTTTCTGTTGGCAATGTTCTGTTCAAGTCAAATTTTATTATTTGTGAAACCCAAGGTAGATGTGCAAACGGGAGCTGCCAACCCAAAGATCATTGGGGTCAAACCGAAGCTCTACCTCACAGCTGGGATGGTCCTCCCGCCGAGCACATGGACCAAGCTGTGAGTGGCTGTGAGATGTGATAGCCTTCTTAGAATCTTCCTTAGAAGCGTGACCTTGAACCGCTGGCAGTTCGGGAGTGGTTGAAAACACATCCCACAGTTCATGTACAGTAGCCCAATTCTTCCAGTTCAGTTCATGCATATCATAATATAACTATTGCATTCACCATAGTTTTTTTCCGAGAGAATGGCCAGCTTGGTGTTCACTTCGTATTCGTCAGTCATCATCTTGGGAGGTTGTGCTCTGTCAGGCCACCATCATCATGACTGCAGGTATTTCAGCTCTGATTTATTTTGATCGCTTCCCGGTTCCGGACCATGAGCATGGCTGTTTTTGCCAACGTGGAGACTTTGAGTGAATCAGATCAGGATGCCCCCCCGATGCAAAAAAGCAAGGCCAAGGCCAAACCGAAGAGTCCTGCGGCTTCTGTGAAAGCCAAGAGCAGCCCGAGCAAGCCGAATCCTGGCCCACAGAAGGCTACTAAGTCTAAGTCCGTTCTTCAGACAGGGTCGAAGATGAAGAAGCCGGCTGCTTGCGTACGCAAGCGCCCAGCTGTGGCTCTTGGAGGAGATTCTGATGGCAGAGTTGAGCCAGGCACTACCGCTGCGCTTGGTGAGGACAGTGATGGAGGTGTTGAACCAGGTGATGATTCTGGTCTTGCTGCTGTGCTCAAGCGCCCAGCTGCTGCTGTTGCAGGAGATGACGGCAGCAACCCCGGTGATGAACCAGGTGATGCTCCTGATGGTGCCCCGTCATGCAGCAAGCAGCCGAAGGTGAGCTGTATCTACCTCTACAAATCCACAGGGAAATTTGCTGTCAAGCGCGATGGAAAGCAGATCTTTCAGGCAAACCATCATCAGTCAAACATTGTTTCTCAGTCTGGTTTGGAAGCGCATTTGATTTCAGTCATGTTCGATCCAGTTTCCAATTTCTTTTCTGATGCGCCAGGTGGGTGGCAACCATGTGAATTCTGACAAGGCCAAAGAGATTGCTGACTTGGCCTCAGTGACATTCCTCTGGCATGATGATGTCCCGTTCAACTTAAGACTGAAATCTTATTGATGCTGTTCTGTGGTTGAGGCCATTGGCCGCAAGTACCTGATGTTGGGCAAGAGTGATCATTTTGTCCGAGACGTTGTGGCCAACTTCTCAGTTTTGCCTGCTCAGCAGCGTGTTTCGTGACTTGTTAGTTCCATGTTCTTTATTGTCCAAATTTGAGGCCACAATGCAGAATCAGCTCGTTGCAGGCTCATTCTGAATCAATGCCAGTGCAATTCATTCCAACATGGGCTGGGTCAGCAATTAATTAATTTTGATTTGCTTTTTGGGTGGAGGCCACGATCTCAGAGACCCACATCAGAATCAGCCACCAGCGGAGATCACTGCTGCTGCTGCTGAGCAAGCACCTGAGCGCTCCAGTGCCACTGGCTTTGAGGACGCCGAGGTTGAGGTCGAAGTTCCTGATGTCTCAGTTGAGGACGGCACCAAGGAGGGAGGAGAGGAGGAGGAAGGAGCTGTGGATGAAATTGTCGAAGCCCCTGCAGACTCTCAGGTGGCTGAGGATGTTGACTAGATGACTAGAAGCCACTTTCAAGTTTTGAAGAGCAGCCGTTGATTGCAACGGATGTCAATCAGTAAAAATTTGGTTCAGTGGCAGTGACAGCTTCTGGCTGACAGACATTTGTGTGCGCACTTAAGACTTCAGGGCTGAACTGGAAAAGGTGTGCCTTGAGCGACCGATAGTGTGGCAGCTGTGTCCTTGCTTTGGATCAGAACTAAGTAGCTCAGCATGAAATGAAAGTCGCTTTGATTTGGGTCGAATTGCGCCCCGCACTTGGTTCAAAGCAGTTGGCCATTCGCTTTAAATCTGTGAGATTCGGACTGGCCTGTCGATATTAATGTCCCGAGAGAGGACCCAGTATTTTCTAGAAATGGTGGCTTGTGAACGCATTTGCCTCAGCTGCTACATGGGTTATGTGAAGCCTTGGCTTTGCAGGAGTCAAGCCACAACCCGCTGCTGTATTTACTTTGTTTTTGTGCGCTTTATTGCGCAGTCAAAGTGCATCAAAACGAATGCAGGACAGATTCCTTGAACCTCAGAGTGATCGCGAAAGATTGTGAGTGTGAGCAGCGCACCGTTGCTGAGATTGAGGCTAAGTTTGGCGAAGTGTTGCTACTAGATGATGTTAATTTTATGCCTCGATGTACCCCTGTGTCAAAGAAAGCTCACGAGTAGCTGATACTCCCACAATGTGCAAGGCAACAGCTAGCTGACTGACTGGCAGCCTGGGCGGGGAAAACCATGAGCAAAGTGTGCGGCGGATTCCATTTCAGTTGCAAGGATCCAGCTCGTCGAGTGATCAAGTTTATTTCTAGACTAAGTCTAGTAGCTTAGTTCATTTCATTTTATTTTTGTGATGCAATGATGTCAGTTGACATTCTATGACTTGACATGTCAGTTGATTTGCTGTGCTTGTTTGTTGTGTTGATGCGGCGTTGTTGTGTTCGTGTATAGTAGATAGTGGGTTACTACCACTTGACGTTTGTGTCCCTCCTCCTGTTCCTGTCTCGACTCTATGTCTGTTGCCCTCTCAACGGTACCCCCTGTCTTGTTTGGTCTGGTTGAGTCAGCAGCATTGAGTCCCAAATAGATAACACATTGAGTAATGGTTTGCACATGCCACCCAGAATCCTTATACTATACATGTTTTATCTCTGGGTCGCGTCCCAAAGGCTATACCATCTAAATGTGTTCAAGGTGTTGATGCCATTCACAAATCAGCAAGCGTGGGCCATCCATGGCTTGGGAGAGTAAGAATTGACAAGAGCTTATGAACAAATGGGAAGGGCCTGCATTCATGGTCTGGAGGAAGCCATGCGATGCTGTTAAGAATGTGATGTGTATAATGTATCTACATATATATAATAATAATGATAATAATAACAACAATAATAATAATGACTTAAATAATGCTAATCGTTAAAATCATACTAGTAATAACAATAGTAATTGACAGTAAATAAGCAAAAATACGAAAATAGATAAATAGTAATACTAGTCATCATCAATCATAATAATGATCATAGTAATAGCAATAATATATGACTGGCTAGTGTTTGGCAGGCCTGGGTGGGCAGTGGTCATTTCTTGGTGTGCTTGGTTAAATAAGGCAAAGCAAATGCCAATTTTTGGCCCAAGCAGTTGGTAATTTAATGGTGTTGCCAGGTGGAGCTTGGCACTGAGGGGATAATGATTGTTGTGCTAATGGGTGAAAGCATTGACTGCTATCGCAGCAGCTCATGGGTAGGCCAGAGTTTGGCAACCCAATTCAATTTGGCAACCCAAATGCAAGGCAAACCCCTTATTTCCGCATGGACCTTGTCTTCATCCTCCCTTGTCAGCCAGTCGTTGAGAGTATTGTGGTAGGTACGGACGTACGCTCCATCGACAGTGAAGCTATTCTCCGCTTCGAGCCGCTGGAGCAGC
>Ga0126342_10013593_pt1 | contig 14396 bp, 12 predicted proteins | sample Cyp1metagenome_FD_92528 | JGI IMG/M metagenome (GOLD analysis project Ga0126342, IMG submission 92528) | Coral microbial communities from Lord Howe Island, Old Settlement Bay, Australia - Cyphastrea 1 metagenome | ecosystem: Host-associated > Invertebrates > Cnidaria > Coral ...
CGCCCTGGCATCCCTCGGGCTCCGCTTCGTTTGTGTGGCAGGCGTGGGACAATGTGCACTGCCAAGGGGTCGGATGTACGCCCTGGCGTCCCTCGGGCTCCGCCTCTACCGGCATCATCATCATCCGAGGTCGCAGCCACCCAATGCGACGAAGAGATTTGAGCCGTTGTTTGCTCCGCAGCAGTCAGTCGGAGACTGGTCTTGAAGCGTGTTGCTGATTTTCCTAGCTCCGCGTGCTTGGGGAAACTTGGCTGTTCCGAAGCAAGGCATGGCCATTTTTCAACTCAGCTCATTCAGATTGATTGCTTGTGAGTTTATCATGACTTGTTTTTGCATGCTGCGTCTCCTGAAACCGAAAACAACAGGAAAAACTGGGTGGCCCCTTGCACCACAACACCCAAATGAAAAAGACAAATATGATCATAGCAAACAATTTGAGAGCTGCGCAGCAAGCAAATTGAATCGGTAAACGCAAGAAATTTACAACGGTAGCGGTTTCCCCCGGAAAGATATACTTGAGACGATGTTGCGAAAACAAAAAAAAACTTTCCTGCGCGCAGACACGGAGCCGCTGTTTGGAACTGGGCGGCGCACGGGTCCCGCATCAAGGAATCAGAAAGGTTGCGACTGCGCTCATTGGCTCATCACACGACCTCTTCAAGGTGTTGGCATGGGGCCCAAACAAACCCCAAGCAGAGCCCGAACTGCTGCATTGACATTGGCACCCAACGACAAGTCAAACCATGCAAATGATGGGGAATCTCATATCGCTGAAGACCAGGCCTCGTCCCCTTCTGCAAGTAGACGATCATCCCCTGTGAGCAGAGCTTCTCTGCCATCACATTGGTGGGTGCTGAGAAATTGTAGCAATTTGAAGGGAGCAAGCTCTTGAGAGACGGTCAAAAAGAAACTCTGACACCGGTCGGGGATTTATGAAACGCACTAACATCACATCTCACGACTTGATCTGAATGTTTCATATTACCCCTCTGCAAAACCCGGATGGATCCCAATTTGCCAATGGCGGAGCCTTCGCGCTCCAAACCAGGCGGATTGACGCTGACCAATCGCTTCCATTAACTTTCTCACAAGTTCCGAAAATATCAAATGCCTCGGACATGTCATGATTTTTGGCTGGGTAAATCTTGCTTTCAATGCAATTTTTGATAGTTCACTCCCATGTTCCATGAGCCCAAGCAGGTTGTCACTCCAGCTGACTTCAATGGCCACCAATCTGCTAGTAGAATGGTCCCCCGCGAAGTAAACATGGCATTACACATGAATTTAACTAGATTTGCAAATCATGTGGAACAACTGGGAACCGAACCTCTCAAAGCTCAACACTTTTAGCCGCAATCAAATCCTCATGCTTAGTTCAATCTGGTATGACTCACTCTCACCGCCAGGGCCTTACAGAAACATATAGACATAGACGAATCCCATCTTAAATCAACGAGGTTGATATAATCAAATAGCTATAGCATTAATACAGATACTCATCAACACGAAGGGGCTGTCAGTTGCCACCACCAATCATATGACCAAGCAGAAATCAAGCATCAGGAGCCAAAGGCTCAGGTCTAGAAAAAGAATTGCTGCTGTGAGGCCGCACATTTGGCGGAGAACTCACGGTTGACAATGAACGGTCCGTTTTGAGGGAATCATGGTTACGTGTGGGTACGTATCATGGAATGGGTGTTCTTCACACTTCTTTCAACGTGGTTATTGCTGCCTATAACCGCTTTCCCGACAGCTTCTTGACTGAAATCGCTGCCAAATTGACGACGCGCTGGGTCCGTTTTGCACACGGGCCTCGTTTCGTCACTGCCCAATTGGCCAGGAATTCTGCGAATTATTCGAATTAGGGACTGCCTTTCACGGCTCCCAACCTACAGAGATGTTCAGCGCACTGAACTCAAAAAACTACAAGCAGCTTTCGTTGATGGCCACCATTTTCAATCAGGATGGTTTGGGTTTGTCCTTAAAAATAGGGCACAGCATTCCATCCCAAGGTTATAACATGTTCCGTCCAACCCGGACGTTGCTCCACACTTACAATCATCATCGTCATCGTCATCATCATCATCATCATCACCACCAGTGTCAACTCATGTGGAATGGGGTAATACCATCAATTTATATGTCCTTATAGTTAACAGGGATTATAAATCCGCCACCCCCTATGACAATTATGTTGGATGGTGTAACCACATCAACTTATCTTCATAAGGGATAACAAATCCACCACCCACCTCTGGCAAATATGTTGAATTGTGTACTCACATCAACTTATCTTCAAAAGGAATCAAAAATCCACCACCCCCTAAAACAAATATGTGAAATGAGATGATCACACCCACTTGTTTTCATAAAAGATCAACATCCGCCACCCCTTCTGACAACTATGTTGAATAAGGAATAACATCAACTTGTCTTCAAAAGGGATCAACAAATCCATCACCCCCTGTTACAAATATGCTGAATCTGATCATAGCATCAACATATCACCAAAAGGGATCAACATATCCTCCACCCCCCTGTGGCAAATACGTTGAATCTGATAGTAACATCAACTGATTTTCAAAGGGATGATGATGACGGTGATGATGATGGTGACGATGACGATGACAATGAAAATAGTGGTGATGACGATGATGATTGTGATGATGATGATCATCATCATCATCATCATTGATCACATATACATCTAGATATTGAAAATCCACCGACATGGCATTTCAAAAATACGCAACCCTTCCGCAATTCCGGCGCGGAGCAACGTCAGGGTTGCACCGAACATGTTAAAACCATCATTTTGGATGTGTCTTAAAATGTTGGACACCGCAAAATCCCATGGTGCATCATCTTATCATCAGTTCTCTATTACAATCGCCATTTAGAGGTATCCCGCGGTATGCTCCTTTTGGACCCTACATGGGATTATATATCCCATCAAATACAAAAAATATCCCCATGGATATCCTGTGAGGTATTTACAACTATCATGGTCAAATCTCCAATAATGATCAGCAATCAACACCCATCAACACCCCACATAAAACATTACCTTCCCAGAATTTCGCTATAACCGGAACCCACATTTTGGGGATGTTTTTGGGATAAACCATGGATAACCCCATGCTACATCCATTTTTCAATGGCCATCTTCCTTTGGTTTCTCGAATTTATCCAAGGCATGGAGGTGGCGTGCCCGGAGTCATGGGCATCGGCGTGTTCATCGCCTCGGGCTCGGGAATCTCGGGAATGACATAGGATGTGAATAAAGATAAACTGATATAAAACTAAATGTAAAACTATATCTACATCTAAATATTTATGTCTAAATAAATATATATATATATATAATATATAACAAAACATTTATAAAACTATTTTTGGCTCCTGCATGTGGTAACGAAGTTCGTTGGGGCAGAGCTCTAAATTCAGAAAGCTTGGCAATCAGTCTTTGCCAATGAAATTGCCAAAGGCACGAGCATGCATCTGTGTACATCACTCCAAAAATGCCGATGGTAACCTGCCGTACTCCGTACTGGCATCAAATTCTTCTGTGCACATGTCATGCAAGAAAGCCTGAGCAATTGCACGGCAGAACCCTGGTGGATATTCTTTCAATGGCGAGGTCTTGAATTTGCCAGATTTGTCCTTGCCAATAGAAGCACCCTGCGGCAGCCGACTTGTGACCAACAATGTGGTTGGTTTTGCAGAAGGGGCCCCAAATAGTCCCTGCAATAATCTTTTGTGCAGTTGCAGCTTTTCAGTTCTCAAAGCCCAAGTTTCAGCAGTAATGAAAATGTTTTTTGGCTGCTGGATAGTATGTGGGCACGCTTTGTGTAAGCCCGAATGCAACCCGGCAACCCATGGTTGATGCTCCCATTGCATCTGGGGTAGCAGGCAAAAGCGAATGCTTGCAGAGTTTTTGGCAATTTGTGTTCTATCATGCTGCGTAGCTCCTGGTCGGATACCAGTGTACATGCGACTATCAGTCCACTCAAGCTGGATAGCTGTGGCAGCACGATCTGCATGAGCATTACCATGGTCAAATGGCCAAAGCACTTGTGAGTGGACACAATAAGGCAGAAACTATTGAGGAATTGCAACATAATCAATACGATGCTGGGTCAAACCATCAATGGCAGTCCAAGTCGCATGATCACCAACACGTGCATCCCCGGTACTGGTACAAAATCCCTATGGAAAATAGTCTTAGTCAGTCAGTCAGTCAGTCACTTGGATATTTTATTATTAAAATTATTTTATAATAATATTCCATTCAATTTTCTATTGATTTATATCATTATTATCAATATATCATTTTCCCATTGAAAATCCCTATGGAAAATAGTCTTAGTCAGTCAGTCAGTCAGTCAGTCAGTCAGTCAGTCAGTCACTTGGATATTTTATTATTAAAATTATTGTATAATAATATTCCATTCATGTACATGATCCACTCAAGCAGCCTAAGGGAAGTGAGGTCGTAGTGTTGAGACTTAGAGAAGTCCAGATTCGGCGCACAAACAAAACCCACGTCACTAAGGGCAGCAGCAACCTTCCCAGCACCTCCACAGATCTCAACAAAGTCAAATTACAGGAGCGGGGCCTTCCACGGGCCTTCACAAGGCTGAAAAACCTCAGTCTGCTCGTCGAGATCATACTCACCGATGTGCCGGAGGAGTGCACGGAAAGGCTGGTCAAGCTGGGTATAGCTCCCCCTCTTATCTGCATCAAGCCAAAGCGATTCCTGGAGGCAATCCTCAACTGGGGCTTTCACAATGGCACCTTTTTGATTTGAGGCATCGGTGGCAAAGATCTCAGGGAGATAGTCAACGGCCACATTGCTCACAACCAAAGGGGCTATCGAGGCAAGCAACACAAGTTCCTGAGCAACACTGCGATCAAGCGCAAAAACGGATCCCACATCACGCTGGCATTTGGTTGAGGAAAGGAAAAATCCATCAATCAGGGAGGACCAGCACTTCCGGAACTGCAAAACAGAAACCCAGTTTCCAGCTACTCTTGTGGCAACACCAGCTGAAAGTCCAGGGAGGCAGGCCGCACGCAGTGAGAGGACAGCGAGCGCAAGGCGTTTGGCAAGAGGAGAGCCCACAGGCACAAATCCAAGCGTAACATTCTTTTGGCAAGAGCGCACCTCTGCCCCTGCAGCTTTGAAGCATGTCTCGGCTACAACATCTTTCTCAGGTGAACCCAACAAGGCTTCGGCATGGTATGCATGTCTGGCAACCTCAAGGCTCCGAGCAGACTGGCTCTCTTTGGCAGGGAGGTTCAACGGTTCGGCACTGATGGAGCAATCATCAATCACAAGTGCAAGACCCCCAAGTGATCCCCCTTGGAAAAGAGAACGGAAGCAAGGATACACATCGGAGGGCAAAATCCCACGGCCCTTGACTGGCAACCCTCTCAAGTTATCCCCAACAGCTTCCCGTCGACGTGAAACCTTAGAGAATCCATCCTGCAGGGAAGTCCATGCTCTTGTGTCGGCAAAATCAGAAATTGGGAAACTGAAGGGCAACATGTTGGTACGGGCCCGCTCATCAGTCACGGCAGCTTGATGGTAAAAGTCACGCCGATCCGTCACAGACCCCCGCAGGCAGTGAGCGAACCTGGGGAGCCTAAGCATGGCAAGCTGTTGTCCCTGAGGCAGAAACTTGGACGGCCCGTTGACACGGAACTCAGACATGTTCGGCAGTCGGCGGTTGCTGATCTGCTTGTCTTTTTCAGGGGACTTGTAGGCATTAAAAACCCTTGAGAAATAGCCAGGCACCAAAGGGGATTCAGCCAAAAACAGCAAACCACGGACATCCCACAGAAAAAGCAAGCTTTAGGAATTCATCTGGCTTCTCAGCACGGAAATTGGGGATCCCATCGGAGGGAACAGAAAGCGCCGTCAAGGTACTTCTCCATGGGCCAAATGCCCGCGCCTGACAGTTTGAGCCGGGAGACATCAAGTGAGCGGTAGGGGGCAAGCTCAGGATGATCAGCAACACTGCACAAGCCAGGATCCGGATGGAACTTGTGGTGATCTACAGCGAGATAACCTTCAACGATCTCTGGGCATGCTCTCAGAAAAAATTCAACTTGGAACAACTGAGCGCCGAGCTCAGGGCTGGTTCTACCGGGGCACAGAGGAAACGTTTCCCAGGGGTCCACACGCAGTCAAGTCCACAACCGGTCAAACACAAGCAGCTGCTCAGTTGATGGGGACCTCCGCAACTCATCCAAGGTGGGCCACCTGCCAAGGAAAAGAAAGTCCAGAACCAAAGTCCAAACATTCAGAAGACGAGTCTTGGCTAAAGTCCACAGGCGACGCTTGGAGAGACGCGGGCCACTGCCCTCAAAACAATCCAAAGACGGCAAGGGAAGTGGGAAAACTGCGGAAGCCGTTTCAGCAGAACGGCGCTTGGCAGCAAAGGAACTAGCGAGGCAAAAAGCAAACTTTGTACGAGACCTCAAAATCCAGCGAGGCAAGCACAGGGCCCACTGGCATAGGCTGATATTTTGGGTGAGAGGGTTTGGCTCCGGCCCACTCTCACTCGGACCTCCTCCCCGTCGGCTACGGCTTGGGTTCCTCCTCCTCTGCCTGCGCCCTTCTTCTTTGGCTGGCCTTTGGGCTTTGGGCTTGGATTGGCATTGTAGGTGTCTCCTCCGCTGGAGAATAGACCGTGCTTGGACTGGCTTGTAAGCTCCAGGCGCTTGGTGGTGACCACATCCAGCTCCTTTATAGGCCAGGGCCACTGTCACCCATCGTTGGTCGGCCAAAGGGGAAAACGCCCTGGCTGGCGAGAACGTTCATCTGCCTGTTGCTGAACACTGTTGAGGGTGGCTCAGCTCGAATCGGCCTTGATCCAGTGCGGCCTGATCGATGGCCACTGCAAGGAGGGCTGTTTGGTCTCTGGCGGCTTGGAAGTTCAGCTCTCTCACCTTTGCAAAACTTCCAAACCTCTTGAGGTACCGGCTGCCGCAGATGCCCCTGTCCAAGAGCTCCTGAGGGCTACCCTCCACTGATGCCGTGGGCTGCATTCGTCTGGCCATGGCAGCAAGCACTGCTGTAAAGAAAGTGCCCTTTTGCGCCGCAAGCTCGTTCTGAAGGCGAGCCCTGCCCTGAGCACCTCTGGTACTGGCTGAAGCTGCTCCTGTGCTGAGCTCTATCATCGGACCTCCAGAGGTCTGAGCTATCTGACTGACGACTGCGCAAGAACCGCTTGGGCTAAATGATCTGAAGGGATATGCTGCTCCTGTTGGGGCTTCTCCTCCTGCAGCCCCAAGAGATCTGGAGGCTGAAATTGTGGCGATGACAAGAGTCCCAGTGCGGCAGGAGTCTGGGTCCATGGAGCGTGGTGAAAGACCTGTGTGGCCAGGACAGCCGCAGATGAAGGAGCACTTCATGATCGTGACCCGGACGCCACACAAGGGAAACTGACAGTTCAAGAGTCCCGGGGTCGTTGGAAGGCCCTCGGCTCATGCAGATACGAGGCAAGAAGACGTGCACGGGAAGTCAAGGCAGGAGACCTGGCAGAGGATGGTGAAAATCCAACGGAAACAAGTCCAAGGGTCGAAATCCACCAAACCAGGAGCACACAGCACAAGACACCACAGAGCCAGCCGAACAAAAGGGAAAAACCAAGAAGTCCGTAGGATGGCTGGGTGCAATACAAAGGGCAACCCAACCCCCAAAAATTAGAGGTTAATCCCTCGGCTATGAGGCCAAGGACCGCGCTAGGGGGCATGAGGCTTGAGCCCCGCAAATTTCAGGTTGAATCCTTAGTTTCATATATAACTCTATATATATATATAACTATATATATAACTATAAGCATAGGATGTGAATAAACAGATCGCCTTTTTTCCTCTCAATTTATGAAGATTGGATGGTTTCCGAAGAACTGGGGTGCAGTGCCTCGACCTCTCCGGTGAGCTGGGTCTGTGGCAAATGCCTTAAGCCAGCAGGCGTCAGTGACCAGGAGGTATCCACTTGTGGGTGGAATATACAACCCTTGGTGATATTATATTTTGGGAACTTCGGAATATAGACATAATATAGATAATATATATATATAACCAAGTTCTTCTTATTTCTTCTTCTGTATAGATATGTGTGTGTGTGCACTAGCTCTAGATATCTCTAGATACACATTTCGATCCTGACATTGGCACCTTTATCCTTCCAAAGTCAGAAAGAATCCGGTTCTCTGCTTGACAAACACAAGTCCTTGGATGTCCTGTCCCGCCTAGCAATGTGGTTTTGAAAAACCGTTGAACAATGGATGAATTCCAGTGCTCTCTAAAATGTTCGTCATTAGAACCACCAGGGAATAGTTGTGGCCCCATGGATGACCTTCCCTCACTGAGAACCCAGGCCCCACAGAAATCTGCCGTCGTGCCAGAACCACTGGTGCTGACGTCACCACCTGAAACAAAAAAAAATCGCCGTACGCTTCACCCTGTGCCGAATTTTGTGGATCCATTGGTAACCCGTTGAAAGGAGACCATTTGTGGAAAGCCATTGCAAACTTGGACCCCAAATTTACAACGAAAAGCACTCCAAAATCTGGAGGTGACCACTATTGCTTCTCCAAGTCACAGTCGAAATTCAACCGGGCAACCTTTTTATGTCTCAACAAAACTGGTACATCAAACGAGATTCACATGATTTCACCACGCCTGTGCCACAGGCTGCGCCACAGGCGTCAACTGAACGGATGCCACAGGACGATAGCTGGCCAGGTTGGAAAGGTCCGGCTCAATAGCGCCTTGGTTTGGTCACAAGGCTTTCCCAATTGATGTCCTCTGAAACATGTGTTACTGAACTCTACTGCGGATCTTGGAATTACAGTATATGGAATTATGACCTATTGATGATTTATATTGATGATTTAAAGTGAGCATAGAATTCCCATCAATGGTGATGAGGCATGATCTTACTTTGTACAACGACGAATCATCGAGGATCTCGAAACCTCGACTTCAGCCACCAGACCACTCCAACTGCGCGTCACGCGCAATGGGGGTTGCCACGATCCGGTTGGGACAGATGGAACGCCTCAGCTGTGGCCTCTGGCAGTGAAAAATCGGGATGGGCCGCATTCGCCCAGCATTGAAAACCATGAAGCAGTTCGGATTGAAGCATCAAAAATGGAGTTTGCACACCCGAATGAGGTATACCCTCTGTGGTATTTAAACATTGCAGTGAAAGTTGCCCACTTTCAAGAACATCGACATATCATCAATGCTACAGGGTACCGCTTTAGGAACATATCCCTTCAGATCGAACTTTCGGCCCTGCAAGTTGAGCCATGCCCCATGGATGTTTCTTAAAGTTGGGAACTCCCAACATGCACCAAACTTGGGGTCGGTTTGAATTGAGCAACATTTTTCTTGAGGTCTCCAGCCCCAGCATGGTTGGAAATGCAGGAAACCATTGTTTTTACCTCAAAAATCGTGGACACAGGACATTCCTGCACTCGATTGTGGCCCTCCCAAATCGACCACATCATTTAGGGGCATTCTTGGGTCCAGAATCCCGGTTTGAAGTATAATTCCTTCACCCTGATATTGATCATTAAACATCTCCCCAAAAACCATGGTTGTTGTTGTGTTTGATATGTAGGTAAATCCATGGTAAGTCCTAATATTTTATCAGAGTCGTTCTCTGATAACATATGTTTTTTAATCACACGACTTTCCAAAAACTCTTCAGCCAAGCCAAGCTGCCATTCAAAGAAATGCCACGGTGATTGATCATCGAGACGGCTGGGAAGGGCCTTGTGTTGAAATGTTCACAGGTTGGATTTTAGGTCGCGTCATGAATTTGCTGGATTGCCTAAACCCTGGAATGCGTCCATTATGACTATGAGACCATGAAATGATGGATTCGAGAGTTTCCATTCCTGGTAGTTCTATACATCCCATTTTTGCTCGGTCTTAAACCAAGAAGGTGACTACTCGGACTACTCGAAACGTTGGATAAGATAGTTCATAATTACTAGAAATGCTTCACATCGTAGATCAAAAAAGAATCATAGCCATATTTTGATGATTTTCAGGGGTAAATGCGGCAAATGTCCTAATTGATCATAACATATCATAACACTGAAAGGCATCTAAAATCTCCCAACAAATATCTTGGCAAAATCCCCAACTCCACAAACCCATCTTGCCGCCACATGGCGTGAGGTGCGTAGACTCTGATGACCTGGGTATGGTCGGACCATCAACCAGATATTTCATGACCATAAAAAATATATGATGACCATTGGTATTGGTGGGTTTGGTCATCATGTTCATCAAACATCATCGACCATTATTGTTGCGTTGATTGCGTTGAAACCCTGAAAATTAACCTCTGATTTGGATTGTTCATGATTTTTCCATGATTTGCCACATGTCTTATCTTCATCAACCAGTGTTTTTCTAAACAAAATAAAGACTGATCCAATTTTTTCTGGTCGCGCATCCCGTTTTCTGGACACAACTTGAGCAACCCTGCGGCACGGGCACGGCCACGGCCAAGACAGGTGTTGCTTCAGGTTTCACCTTTCGCATTCAACATGGGAATCTGCAGAGTGGAAGTTTCCCAAGTTATTTTCAACATCGTATCACTTTCTGTAGATATGTTCAGATCGTTAGTAAGAACTGATTACTGATTACTGTAAGGCAGAGTAAGGCATGTTAAAATGATCTACCTGGTTCATGTTGCAAGCTTGACACAAATGCCGTGGTGGAAGGACCTACCGTTGCTCTCAAAGCGTGCCCAATAGGTCTCCCCTCGTAGAAATAGTTCTCCCTACTGTTTCAATGGGTTTTACTTATCAAGGATCACATTTCAAACAGTTGCAGGGTCAGGGTTGCTACCAACACCCCAGACTCATTAGGGGTTTAAATTTGTGAAAACTAGCTAAAATCACCGTGTTCATCAAGTTTTCGAGGAGCCACCCGGGCAGTTGTGGCACATACCCTGCAATCAAACATGGTTTGCTGGAAACAACCTCCATTTACTTCGATAAATCCCCCAGGAAAATCACCATTTTTACAGCTGGTATGTAGAAACCATTTCCAGTCATTTTTGTGGTAAAAATGGCCATCTGTTTTCACCGCATCAATCCCAATAATAGTTCATAGTTGGAACAAAAGCCACTATGGTTCCATTGAAATCCCATTTAAATGCCATTAAACCATCATTAAACCACCATTTTCCCATGGTTTTCCAGCCATCTTTTTTCGGACACCGGGCACTGCTGTCACTGCTACAGTACCGTGGCCAGGTCTCGGTCTCCCTGCAACTGCCATGGCTTGTGCGGCCATGCGCACGGCTGCTGGTGAAGGCGATGACCTGATGATGGAAATCTCTGTTTTTTTTTATCCAAAAAAGGCATTAACGGATTGTGGATGATTGATATGGCTGAATGATGCTTTGATATAATATAATGTGCATATATACAGTATATATATAGTATATATATATAGATATACTGTATGTATATATATACTATACATGTATTACTGATCGAGGTTGATATGTTTCATCCTTTCTCCACAATCAATTTATCCCAGGCAACTCGTTGACCTGGCAGTCAGCCCAGGTCACTGGGCGCAGGACTGTCGAGCTGGTGGAACTGGTGCCACTCCAGCCACCTCCATATTTTATGGCAGCATTCTTGGACCTACAATTTCTGGTACCATTTTTAGGTACCCTCTGGTTATTTAACATAGCCATGGAAAATAACATAGCCATGGAAAATCCCCATTTTCAATAGGTAAACCATCTATAAATGGGCCATTTTCCATGGCTATGTTAAATAACCAGAGGGTACCATTTTTCTAAATTGAAGGTGCCAATGCTCGTTTCTGGTAGCATAATTTTTTCTGGTACAAAAATTGACCAATGCTCGTTTCTGGTAGCATTTTTGGTCATCGTACCAATTAACAGCCATGAAATTACTCATTTTAGGCTCAAGAAACGCTAGTTTTAGCATGTTTTGGCGTTACTAGTAAACAATGCCATCTGAAAGGGAGATTCCAGCCATAGCCAGATGGGGCCAGGTGATGGGTCTTCAATTTTGACTCAGCTCCGCAGAGATCATCTGAGGGATCTCCAAGTACAATGCCACCAAGAATCCATTGGGTCAATGGGGTACCACTGGAGAATCATGATTTTCCCAACGATTTGATGGACATGACGTGTCACACTCCGGGTGAAAAAACGCCTCCCACGCGATCCACTTCACAAAGGTTTGTCGAAAAATCGGGTACCCCATAAATTCACTGATTAATCATCATTTTCCGTTTTAATAAATCCCATATCAAATCAATTCAAACCACATTTAAAAACTGTCCACCTCCAGCTTCTCCGACTTGACAGGCTCCATCTTCGCCTGCCACTTTGAGATCGTTTGACATCTCTACAATCAACTACCAACTTTTTCGGGGTCAACAAGGCCACCATGGATCTTAGGATCTTCCACCTGACCATTTTCTTGATGCGCCGCAAAAACCGTGATGCGGAACGACAAACGAATGGGAGATGTCAAAACATGTCAAAAACCCCCTCCTTGGATGTGGTTGTATCGAATCAAAATAATCAAAGGGCATGCCTCCCGAGAGTCTTTCTACGGAGGTGACGGACATCTACTTTCAAACACTTGCGTTGCGGCACGCTACCTATGCACACTTCCAGGAGTCGCAGATCTTGACCATGTGAGGGGTATTACAATTACTACAGATTGGCATTTGTGTTCAATCCAAGGATAAGTGAAATCCATTAAGAATCAAGAATCATTGAAAGAGGACAGAAGGTTGCCATGTTCAAGCGATTTCCAAAGATCCATCAGTTTCAAAAACCGTTCCATTCAGTCCACCCATCCACGCTATTTTGAACTCTCAGGATACCGAACAGAGTGGTTCAATCCTGACGTCCAGTCCCGCCTTTGGGGAAGCTGCGATTAAAACGGAAAATGTCGGATGGCGTATCTCATGACCCTCCAACAAAAATCAGGTCCATTGCGCTTTCATGAAGTCCATCGCAGGACTGAGGACGTCACGACTCATCGCATTTAAATCCAACGTTTTACAAGAACGGAACAGTCTTGAAATCTTCGCGCTTGCGACGGACTTCGGGACCATAAAGCACATTAAAGCACTGGAACGTCATTGGAAATGACTTCAAACGCTACTTGAAACGTCACATTCTGCACAAAATTCAGACCTCAACTTAGGAGGCTGCGATCTATCATCCTATCATGATCCATTGGATCATCCATTCAATCATCCATCATCAATTTCCCATGAAAATCTATAAAATAGATTTATCAAATATATATATATATTATCAATATATATTCAATATATCATATATAATTATCTTACATGAAAATCATTGAAAATCTACATTATATTCAATATATTATCTCATCTACCATGAAAATATTCACAACCCATTGGTCAATCATCCATTGGATCATCATATTTCACATCACCAGCTGATTCTCAGCCGATGCTACGGCGGTGCGTCAAGATGGCCGAATTGAAGTCGTAGCTGCGAAGATAGCATTGGATCCCCACGTGACTCACCGCAACGCCCTGGCTGGGCTTGGGGGAATGCAACAGAAATTCTGCAACAGAGGATTCAACATGACTCAACCAAAAAAAGGGAATCTGTGTGATTTTGCTCAAGCATATGTCAATGTTGTGATTCAAGCAGAAAAACATGGATTGATTGAACCAGCAAATGTTGGGGATACTTGGTGAACCAACAAAAGAAGGACCCAACCCGGTATGAATTGGGCAACAACCAGGATCAAATTTCAGGGAAGATCACCATCCTGTGCCAAAGCTCAAAAGGGTTTTCCTATCCCATGAATCCAATTAGCCCCATCATCATCCATTATCCCATTTATATAAAATTTATATTCCCTTCAGTCATTTCATATCCCATGTATATTCCCATGATCATCCATTATCCCATGAATATTCCCATCATGCCCTGAATATCCCATGGAACTCACCGTTTTTCTCGGGAACACGCCGGCCACCCAGGCCCACCCAGGTCCTTGGCATCCGCTTGGACCGCCGCATCTGACATTTCCATGGAGTGACTTCGAAGACTCGCTGGACTCGCTGGGCTGCCCTCTTCCTGGATCCAAAATGGCTGTGTCAAAACCAATAGTACCCCTGTAGTTCACATCAAAATAGCTGGGATTTATGGATGTTCATTCCCCTAAAAATGGTATTAATAGGTATTGAAGTTGGAATCAACAAGGTAGGAAGCATTGTCAACTGAAATGCACGGCAAAGCAGCGTGCAAATGTCTCTTTTCTGCATCGCTCTGGAGATCCATGTCGGATATGTCAAGTGAATTCAGTCCA
>Ga0126342_10013594_pt1 | contig 14396 bp, 21 predicted proteins | sample Cyp1metagenome_FD_92528 | JGI IMG/M metagenome (GOLD analysis project Ga0126342, IMG submission 92528) | Coral microbial communities from Lord Howe Island, Old Settlement Bay, Australia - Cyphastrea 1 metagenome | ecosystem: Host-associated > Invertebrates > Cnidaria > Coral ...
ACATCTTATCTCAAAAATATCTCCAAAAAAGTTTCATCTTATCTACCTTGGTCTCCAGCTGAATCTCTATCCGACATCTGTTGAATCTTGTTGAATCTTGTTGCACCTCTTCTTTTGTCGGTGCTTCCTTCGCGCTCTCCTGTCGGACCGGTGCTGCGATGCTGCGATGCTGCGGTGCTGTGCCCCTCACTTTGCACCACCCGGGTCCACCTGATTCTCTGACGGAGACTCACCTCGAGGGAGTCAAAGCTGTATCTGTACGTCTGTACGGTGTCCGTACATCAATGTTTTTAATGTTTAATTAGTTTATATAATAATTGTATAAACATCGTTTAAATCATGAATTGAATGCAACACGTAATCATTCAACAAGCATTCGACGAATGCATACGCTGTGATACACTGAGAAAGCGACGCTCTTCAGCATCGTCTGCCACACCCTGAGGCGCAATCAGTCAATATGATCAATATGCATGTATAAATAACGAGACGAGACAAATGAATACATCGGAAACGAACACATAACATATGCATACATATGCTCAGTATGGCTCTGTACGCTAGAGTGAGATATTAAGATTTCAAATGTGAGGGTATATAAATGTCTTAAATCATGCTGACAGCTGCTGACAGCTGCTGACAGCTGCTGACAGCTGCTGACAGCTGCTGACAGCTCCGCAAAGCTGCACCCACTCCCGCCTTCTGCAGATTTTGATCCACTCGGTCGCGCTTTGGTGCGGCCTTCGCTTTGGTTCCCACTCGAACAGGAAGCACAGCACCTTGGAAAATGCCCCAAGTTGTGAAAGCTAGGGATGCCTGTGGCGCCTGTGCCTCAAAAGGTATGGTGAGCATGGCCAAATATGTCACATTGTGCCAATGAAATCACACAGTTGGTCATCTTTGTAGCACGGCAATCGGTGGACATCAACTTTGAGCTATGGCTATATCGCCGATATGAGCCATGGATGGCCATGGGTCAACCCTTGCGGCACTTGGTGTCATCCATACGGAGCAATGGAGCTAGTTAGCAATGAGTGGCGATGCCTGATGCTTCAAACGTTCAGCCATTGCAGCCATTAGGACTAGGGCAACCACTTTTTGCAGTTTCTTCCTGTCATTTCATGTCCAAACACTGACCACATGCAAAAGCACGAGATGCGTTGCTTCAAACCACAATGCAAACACAAGCACAATCATAGAACATGAAAATACATGAAATGAAACATGGAATGAAACGGGAAGCTCCTGGGCCTTCTCTTCTTTTTCGGAGGGTTCCTTGTCGGATTTTGAAAGTTTGTCATCCTCGTTGTTTTCTTCCTCCTCTTCCTTCTCTTCCTTCTTTTCATCCTTGTCCTTCTCGGACTTCTCATCATTCTCCTTGTCAGCTTCCACCACTTCGACTGCGTCAGCTTCAGCATCACTGGCTTCAACAGCTTCGGCAGCTTCGGCAGCTTCAGGGGCAGCCTTTTCAGCGTCACTCGCTTCACCAGCTTCACCTTCCTCGCTGTTGTCCTTCTCCTTTTCCCCCGAAGACTCCTGGATCTACACACCAAGATCCAAAGGCAAACAACTGGATTAACTCAAAGAAATATGGATAAAATGTGATAAATATGGAGGTGGGCCTTGCCAAGCACGTGAACAAGCAGGAAACAGAGTTCTCAGAGGAAACAGCAACATACCCAGCAAAATACAGCAACTACTGATGCATACTGCAGCCACGATGCATCTTTCTCGGGCTCGTGCTTCTTGTGCTGCTGGTCAGCTCTGGGAATTCGCTTTCTCCTCTTGCGCTTGACCCTCTTCACCCCCGGACGAGACCTCGAAGCACAAGAATTGCCTGTTTCAGTTCTCGGTGCTGAAATGTGCATTGAAATATCCACAACTATGTGTATACATATGTACGTATGTATGTATGTATGTATGTATGTTTGTGTGTAGGTACGTACGTACGTACGTACGCATGCATGCATGCATGCATGTATGACTTATCTATGCGTTATCTATCTATGTCTTACTATATGTCTATCCGTAAGTTGTTCAGGATAGGCAGGCAACTGGTCCAAGCTGGCGCTGAGCGCGGAGCTCAGGGTGGGCACTGTGGGAGACATCGCAGTCCGAGGCCTTCCGTTCCGACTCGGAGGCCTCCTTGTCCTCGACCTCCGAGTTCAAAGAGTTCAACAAGGAAGTTACTGTCACATAATGTCACATAATGTCACATAATGTCACATAATGTCACATACCACCATAAATATTCCATTAATATGATACAGATACAGTATGATACTCATAGATTTTCAGGGTGTCCAATGGCATTCAATGGTGTTCCAATTTTCCGAAAATTTTGACCCCTCCTGCCGATAGTGACATTGATTTGGGCAATTTCAAATTTCCAGCCTCTTCCATAGCCGCGGCCAAGACCTCCGGAAAATGCTAGCCCGATTCCGTCCCCAAGCTCTCGTTTGGGGTTAAAAAACGCGCCATGCTCCAAACATCACACATGTTGAATCCCAGAACATGGGCGAATCATTACATGTGCGGCATACATTGCATTACAGGATGATATTCATTCTAGTTTGTTTATTATATATATATATGTGTGTGTGTATGTGCTTTTTTATAGTGAAACTTGTTTTAAAATGTTCAAATCAAAAGTCAAATGAATATGAAGCAAAAGCCCAACATTTCAGGATGAACAAAAACAGCCTCCTCCGGCGGTTTCTCGGGTTCCTGAGCCTCATCCTTAGTCAGCGAGTTTTCAAGACATGCGGCCTGGATTATGAGATATATATATATTATATATATAATATGTATATATATATTATATATATATGCCATGTCTGAATGCCATGTCTGATTGAGATTTTATTCGTAAATGATGGAAAAACGACTAAGTCGTGGATGCTTTGAAAACTTGAGATCCCAAGTTTAGAATAGTTAAAAATCCATGAAAAATCCATGAACCATGGAAAAATACCATGGATCCAACGTGTTGACAACGGCCAGATGTCTTTTTTGCTTCGCCAAGCTGCTGCAACTCCGGGTTGCAACGCCATTAAAGGTGCCCGTTGCGGCTTGGAGGCTCCTTTGGCTCGGGCCTTGGTGACTTGGTGACTTAGCGTACTACATAGCTTTACCACAAAAAAGCTGATAAAATGCTATGTTTATTCATAACACAAACTAAGTTTAAGTTTGGTTAATCTTTTGGGTATGGAGAGAACTATTTACTGCCCTTGACTGAGAATTTCAATGAGAATTGAATAGAGAATTGAATACGATAGAATTCTATCTGATTTCAGATGATTTCAGTATGTTTTGAGGTGGTGGCCGCCAGTGTTGGTGGTGCCTTCTCGGATTCAGCATCCTCGGCTCAGAAGCACAGAATGGGGGCATCTCTGACGACTTGGCGCATCTTGGTGCTCTGGGGAGATCTGGGGAGATCTGGGGAGCAGACGCCGCCCATCGAGCCCCTTCGCATGGCAACTTCAGCAGCGGCCTTTTGAAGGATCACTTCGATGTCCTGAGGCTCTTCCTGGCGGCTTTTCGACTGGTCAACGCAGTCAACGACAATCAACGACATTAATCATTGATCGCTTCATTTTTGGCACCAAATAAAAAACACAAACCCCGGAACCGGAATACACCGGAGATGCATTGCTTTCAGCTGAGCCCCAGTCCCCATACTTCTCGCAAATGCGTTCGTACAAGGCAAGCCTGAGGTGCAAACATTTGGCAAAGAAAACCGTTCACCGTTCGCACAAACTGCATAGATGATGATAGGTGATGATAGATATGTAGGAGTGATACGCAACATTTTTCAATAGAATTGGCTTTTGGTCAGACGTGCGGCCAAATGAACGATCTAACAATCTGGCACAGAGGGGCATCACGGTGCTCCAACATCCGAGGAACTCTGCTCCAGCATATTTCGCCAGCAAAGCGTTCACCTCACCGAGTTTCGCCGGATTCTGACGCTGGTAGACCTCCCGGATCAAGGCCTAGGTGGGGCAGGATGGGCAGCAAGGGCAGCATGGGCAGGATGGGCAGGGCGGCAGGGTCTGTTGAAGCTCGGCACTCTTCCAGCTATATGTCTTTGCATCCTGGGATGCTGGCATTCGCTTCTGCAGCCACGCGCATGCTTAGCTCTCTCTCTTCAGCCTGATGCTTTCCACATGAGAAATCCTACAAACATCTACAAACTAGATCAATTTAGGTCTTCCAAAGAGACTTCAACTGTCATCCCAGGGAAATTTCAACAAAAGTTCAGACTTTCAAACCTTCCAGCAGATCTTGATGATCTTGATCGGATTTGAACCTTATGAAACACTTGATATAAAGTGGATAAATTGGTGGCAGAGCGCAGCTCTGCCAACATCCTTGGCCTCTCCATGTCCATCGCTGTCAGCCTTCTCACTGGTACCTGCCCATCTTGGCTCATGAAATATGAAATATGGCTACGATGGCTCAAGATCAGCTATGCTATGTTATGCTCTCAATGTGTTCAATGTGTAAAATGTAAAATGTACTAAAATAATAGTTTGGGCCATGCCAACATCGACCCTTTGGCAAGCCAAGATCAATGCCCAAAGGCCGCTGGCCTTCCTTCTCGTTGTCATCAGCATCAGCATCCTGAACGAAGATAGCTTCAAGGATCTCCAAGGCATCCATTACATGTCCGAGGGCTGGATCTCGAAAAACGGCGGGCAATGTAACCGAAAATATTTAAATGTTACAAGATTCACAAGAGTCTCCAGAAATCTCCAGAATGACACCTATGTGCTGGGCTTTACAGTTTACCTATGTTTACCTTCGGTGCGACATTTTGACATTTTGGAATCATGGAATCCCCATGGCGTGGATTGAACCGAAGCTATCGAAGCTTTCGAAGCTGGCGCCTCCGGGGCTGACTCCGTCTGCTCAGTGTGCTCCGCCTCCGCCATCCGGGTGTTCTCTGCCTGGCTCTGGGTGGAACATCTCTCTAATCCTCTAATCTATGTCTAAAATGTGAATTTAAATGCATATAAAAAAATATAAATATATGGGCAATATATATATATACATACAGACATTTTGATGAGGAAAATCCTCCGCAAGGGTTGGAGTTTCGTCTTGATGGAAACATTGGAAACACACCTCTGCAACCGAAGGCAATGTCACTTTAGCAAGGCAATGACACCAGTTATCATCCTGCTGTGGACCGTGAAGCTCTGAAGCTCTGGCAGCGAGCTCCGGCTTCTTGTCCTGCCAGGTGGGACAATGTGAGACATGCCACCGTTCAGCTGTGGGTCTGCCAGGATGGCCTCGTCGGTTTTGTTCTTCTCATCCTCCCGTCTCTTCCTGGCGATGCGTTTCGGGTGGGTGGAAGAGTGCCACTGCTGCTATGACTTCCCAATGGGGTGATTCCCACAGCACCTTCTTCTCCGCTTTCCTTAGACAATCGCCACCAGTTTCCACAACTGGGATGCTGGTGCTGCTGCACTGCACGCTGATGCACTACTGGACGCAGCAGCTTTGGCCAAGAAACGCTTGACACGGACACGTTCATGTCCTTGTGATGCAGCATGGCAACTTCAGCGAAACCAGAAATGGTTGCGAATAAAACTGCCAGAACAAAACAAGATCTCTGCTGCTTCCCATTAGGTGGATAGTTTGGCTCTAACTAACTTGCTATGACACATTCTTCCTTGTACTTCCATGCCTCATTTTCTTTAAGAATGTCAAAACATGACAAAAACATGATAAGAATGAGCTTAAAAAAGATCACATCTCCACACGTACTCCACAGGTTCTCTATGGGCCGCTCGGTCCTTTCGCTTTCGGTGCGGTCTCAGGCCTTGGGGCCGTGCGCTCTATCTCCTCTCCCCGTTGCACCCCGACGCTCCGTTGCTGGGGCGGCTGCTCGTCGCTGGAGGCCGCAGAGGCCGCAGAGGCCGCGGGCACCGAGCTGTTCTTCCCCTCACTCCTTGGAATGGCTTCAGATGGCTTCAGATGGCTTCAGGATCAGCATGGTCAGATATGGTCAGCATAACAGGCTCAGTACATCAAATTTTGTCTTCAATTAAAAACAAAACACCCACGCAACAAGAAAAAAAGATATTGGTAGACTGTCTCCTCTGTCGCGCCGTTGCCTGACCCACTGAAAAAATCAGAGAGCTGCTTTAAAATCAATGAATTCAAATTGTTCCAGGTACCTTCAACATCTTTCAACCTGGGAAAGCTCATCCACATTCCAAACTAACTAATGTTTCCATCATGTTTCCAACATGTTTCCATCATGTTTCATCCACTTTCTACATCTTCCATCATCTCCCCACCTTGGCGTTGCACACAGCATCCGCCTCAGAGATGTGAAATTGCCGTGACTGACTGCAGTTAGGGCAGGGCAGGCACTGAGTTTCTTACCTGCCGTGGCCGAGCCTGGCAAAAACTGCAGTCGGCAACCATGGGAACTTGGAAGACTCATGAAGAACCTCATGAAGAACCTCATGTTAATATGTGTTAATTTATGTGTTAATCATATATATAATATGAATTATCTATATTTATTTATGACTGCAATGTTCATCCAAGTTCATTCATTTCCAGTGAAAAGTTCGCCGTCATCGACCATGCACCTTGGGTCGGGCTGCCAGTGCAGGAGCCTCCTCAGCCTGGATTCATATCAGTTCCGAAGAAATCTAGGGAATGCCACGGACACAAGCTGACACAAGCTGACACAAGCTGACACAAGCTGACGGAAACCTTTCAAAAAAAAAAAAAAACTCCGTCCGAAAAGCCTCGGAGACAACGTCTGTCTTGGCCTCTTCTTCTTGGTTCTCCTGCCCAAGGCCATCGCAGTCACGTGTCACGTGACGAGTGAAGTGAATGATGTCACACCAGGGTTGCAAATCGTTTCAGAAGGTTGCAGCATGTCCAAATTTCATCAGATTCGGTTTCCATTGGATTTGCAGCATGATTTTGGTTCAGACATGTTCAGATTCTTTATTTCACATGATTTCCCTGAGAATCCATCATCCAAATATCATCAGATTCCTGCTGCCAGTAGCTGGCGAGCTCGTTGGCGTCCAGATGTTCGTCCAGTGCTTTGCCGTGGTCTTCGGCATTCTCGCCGTTCCCCTGTGTAGCACATTGGTGTGGCCACAGTGAGAATGTACACATACCACAGATCTATGCAAATGTCAAGTGTCAGTTACTGAAGTTTCTCGGAAAGAACTTCTGTAACTTTCCGACATATAATGTCCCTGGTAGCTCTTGCACCTCTTCATCGTTTTCTTCATCATCATCTTCGTCTCTCTCCTTTTCTTCCTTCTCGGTATCATCGTCCTTCTCTTCGTCATCTTTCTCGGCGTCCTTGTCTTCCACGTCCGTCTCAGGATGTCCCTGGTCGCTTTCCTTCTCAGCCTTGTCAGCCTCGTCAGTTTCAGCATCTTCCGCTGGCTTCTCTTCCGTCTCCGTCTTGTCCTCTTTTCTTCTCCTAGCAAAGCTACAGTCACCCGAGCAACACACAGGCGACGCTGGCTATCGCTGGCTGACAACATGCCAGGTATATGGCATAGATTGGCATAGTATGTCCCAGTTCTCATGTTTGTCCTCTTTTTCTTGTTTTTTCTTTCTCTCTTCTGCGATGGTGAATCACTCGCCTTGGACCAAAAAAAAACAGGGGAAAAGTAAACACTTGACGATCTGCCTCCAGTACCTCCAGTGCATTCCTATGTTGTCCCCCTCCGCGGCTTCATTCATGCCATTGGACTATCTTAGATCATCATCATCATCATCATCATCCTCCTCGTCGATCCATTGGACTAACTTCATAGTTCTTCCATTTTTTCCCCATCTTCGGTCATGGCCCATGGCTCACAACTTCGCCGAGCCAAACGTCTGACCGTCCGGGCGCCCAACCGTTTCCGCGGCTCTCCGGGCGCGCTTCGCCTCCAGGAGACCTTTGAAGGTCACAGGACTGCGATCTCGTCCTGTGCAGCTTGGATGATGGATGAATGGATGAATGGATGAATGGATGTAGTTTCAGAATGTTTCGAAAACTGTCGTTTACAAGTTCCGTATCTTGAGAACATTTAGGAGCAAGTGGCCATTTGTGGCATCATGGCATCCTCGTGATGAAAGATGTAATCCATGAGATCTCGAAAAGGTGGGTCCTTGGCTGCGGTGATTCTTGTCGCTTCGCTCGCTTCGCTCGCGTCTCTTGCGCGCGGCGCCTGAGATCACACATGGTTTCACTTTTCATCCTCCCAGCGCGTGTCCTTGGAACATCTTGGAACGTCTTCGTCTGGATTCATAAACGATGTTCATGAGATGTTCATCAGATTTTCACCGCGCCTTCCGAACTTCTTTGCCTCAAAAATGGCACCAGCTGCCAGCTGCAAGGTGCAAAACGATGCAAAAAAAAACGATGACAGGTTCTAAGGTGAAGCACATTTCACCTTGTCACATCATTTCACATGTTATTGTCACGTTATTGTCACATCTTGTCCACATTTTGTCCAGAGCTGCCACATTTGGCCCTGGCCGCACCTTCGGTCCCCATTTCGGCGGTCCCTGCTTCGACCAGGCTTGGACCGACCTCAGTGTGTGGGCTTTTTTTGGGGACATTGAAGTAGCTGACCAGGGACCCTTGACCTTTGTCCCTGCAAGCTTCCAAATCCATCTCCAAAAACTGAAGAAAATCATGATCACTTTTTCCCGGTTTTCCATTGCTTCAGCACATGCTTTTTGAACCAGGTATTTTCAAAGGTGTTTTGATTTTGGGCATCCCTCATTTGTACCCAGATGACGCGGTGTCTATCGGTGTCTCATGGTCTCTGAGTGCCACTGACCGCGGTTCCCCCGGTCGCGCGGGTCGCGCTCCCGCGCAGGGCGCTCGCGCGAACGGCGGTCGCGGCCGTCGCGGAGGTCGCGGCCGTTTCGGCGGTCTCGGTCTTCTCCCCGATCTCGAGGATCTCGATCTCGACGGTCACGGCCTGGGCACATGGATCACCGCGGGATGTGGGTTGATGAACTGCTCAAAAACTTTCCCTGGGCTGGGCATCCTGAGGTCAAGGCGAGAGCCACTGCAAAGTCGGCCAGAAACCATTCTCCTTCGCGAACCTTGGAGGTCAATGGTCTCATCACTGATCATCAACTGATTGCTGATTCGTTCCCGTCAAATCCGAGTCAAATCCGATCAAGACTGAGGCTGGAACCAATGGCACCTATTTCGGAGCGGTGCAAGGAACTTTCATTGGAACATTCGATGGCTCCAATGAAATGGCAAGCTTTAGCTGGAAATTGGTCCGCTGGGAACTACATGTTCATTTTCTGCTGGCTCGGGGCTGGGGTGACCAATGCTAGCTGTACAATTTGGATCAGGTTGGGGTAGGGGTCAGGTAGGGATCAGGTCCATCGGGCTGAATGTTGTGCAGGTGAAGTGGATTACCAAAAATGCGTCCGTTAAGGAGACTTTCCATGATCATCGTTCCGCTACTGCCTGAACCAAAATTGCAAGCTGTATAAGAGCATGTGCAGGGGCCCAGAATGCAACCAGGAATATCTGCACTGGAGACGACCACAACGTGGTCTAGCCATGTCTAGCCTGTTGATGCAGCGAACCGCCCAAGAAAAACACAAAAAGATACAAAACAAATTGAATCCACCCAAGATCATCCAACATCATCCATCATCATCAAACATCAATCGATGAATCTATCGGCAAACCTGTCGATTTCTAGCCCAGGAGGACGAAAGGATGAGGATTTCGTTTTTCACAAAGAGAGCACAGAAGAAACCGATGGTCTGATCCTCCCAGCTGCTGCGCACACAGCGCTCAGCCCCTGCAAAGAGTGGATGTCCTCGCCTGGGCCACCTTGGTGTCGAAGTTCCAGCCGTTTCTTGATGATTTTGATATTGATCATGGTTTTGATCATGTTTGTTGATGTTTGCTGATGTTTGCTGATGTTTGTTGATGTTTGTTGATGTTTGTTGATGCTTGTTGATGTGTATTTCTCTTTATCTTTATCGATGCTTTATGATGTTTTATGGTTATGAGTTCTCTCATATCAAATGACAACAATCTCTTCTGGATATTTCTGGATGATTCTTTTTGTCCGAAGAATATCGGAGCGACGTCGGAAAATCTTTGCCAGCCGGACGGAACAGGAACAGGATGGATGTTGTTCGCTCTACTGAGGTGAAAGCCATGGCAATGCCTCTTCCAGTTCAAAATCCTCACCGGTCTTGGTGGACAACACCTGAATGGCAGCTCTGCAGACTCACAGAGACGAGTAATTAACCTAACTATACCTAACTGATACAACACTGATACAACTACCGCTGTCAAAGCAGCTGGAAAAGTCCAAGCTTGGCTTCTGCTGAGGCACATCTTGCACAACCTCTTCATTCTCCTGTTCGTGAACCGAGCAGGTCGAATAGGCAATGCGCTGACATGAAGGAAAGCGCATTGCATGAAGAATCACCTCCTGGAAAGTGCCGCGTGCACACATGTCAAACTTTCAAGCCCTCAAGTGACACAGTCCCTGTACGAAGATCAAGAAATGGTAGAAATGGTCCACTAATGGTCCACCATTATTTTAACCGTTGTCACCGTTGACAAGGAGTTCAATAGATTCATAGTGTTCAATATAAAAGAAGAGGATAAATGTTTGAGATACATTGAGTCACCGCGGGCCCACAACGTGAAAGATTTGATAATAAAGGTCGTTGCGGCCAGTGTGTGACATCAGAAGTAAGTGCCTGTCATTTAAACAACAACCGGTGGTTGCCGTGTGTAACCGTTAGTTATTTATCTCCTTCTGATTCTTCGCCAACTGCTGCATTTCTGCTGGCTTTGTGAGCGGCTGCGCAGTCATGCCAGAAGAAGAGCAACTGGGATCCAGCAAAAAGTGGGTCACATTCCGGTACTTGGCGTCCTTGAAAGATATCTTGAGGAAGTCCTGGATATGCTTGCTATCTTCAAGATCCAATGCAACTGGCAGAAATTCCCCTAGCATGAGTTACAGCCGCCGTAGCCCACCACTGTCAAGTAACGCCAGCCGGTTAGTACAATTACGATTGGGTTAAACAGTTTAACATGGTTAAGCAATGTTAAGCACACTTCACGCGCATGGCATTGCAAATCGATATGTTGCTTAGCTTTCCACATGGCTCTAATCGAAGCCGTTTCCGCCAACTAATGCAAATAGTGTCAATCAAAGAAACGAAACCATATATGAATTAACACCAACAACATGTCCAACATCAACATCCAGTAGGTCAGTACACTCTTAGGATCCCTTAGGTCAGCCTTAGGTCATTCTGCCTTCTCAGCAGGCTCCACACAGGTGACGTGTCGCTGTTGCATCAAAGTCATCATGGTCTTCAAGCGCCGGCCGTCCCGGTCGAAGGCGAAGATCTGCCCTTCGTTGCACATCATGGCCTCAATCCGACTGGATCCCATGGGATCCAATGACAACCTCGATGGATCGAGAAAGGATCCCATATTGATATACATATGATACATATGATATACATGTTCATCATTCATCATAAAGTATCCAAGTCTGAAATGACAACAATATACAATAATGACATCACTGTGAATGGTGGTCACAAAATGCGTGACAGGCAAGGAACTCCGAAAGAAATCATTGAAGTCAATCAGAATCACACAGGAGCCGACTATCACCAGTGTGGAACATCATTGACAATTATCAAGATTTGTGTGACAAATCTTACAATTTACCCACTGGTAAACCAACATAACTATGGGAAAATCACCATTTTTAATGGGTGAATCCACTATCAATGGCCATTTTCAATAGCTTTTTCTATGCTTACCAGGCCGGGTATCCCCAAAAAAATCCACGAAAATCTCACCGAGTCACTGCCATCTGCGAAGTCTTGGAGCCCGGTGCCGCGCAGGCGTCGATGACCTGTGCACCTCTCGGGGGATCCAAGGCGATGGCGGGAAAGGCAGAGGCCTTCTGTTGGAAGACCAGGGCGCCTTCGTCGAACATCTCCACCTGGAATTGGAAAGGATTTGGAAAAAAACGGAAATATATTTGATATATGTTTACAATTGTTGATATTTATATATATATATATGTGTGTGTGTGTGTGTGTGTTCGTGTTTATGTCTCATCTGTTTATATCTATGATGCTTTGTGATAATTTAATGGATGGGAGAACTTGGAAGTTGGCGTGGAACAACTTGAAGACTTGAACAAGTAGAATTGAAGTTGTTTCTGTGCGTACAAGTACCTATGATATGCTATGATTACGTATGTTTTTGATGTGAGTGGCATGGCTTGTTGGGTACAGAGATGTCTGAAGTTCATCCAAATGCTACATGCCACAGAGTTCTAAGTTCATCCAAATCGCATCCTCCGTGTAGGACTGACCCATTGGTCGAAATACCAGGAGCTCGGGCAAGTGCACATCTCGGTAGTAGATCCTTGGAACTTCCAGAAATATCCAGAAATAAAATAAAACAAGGTACTGTCCAACAAATCCCCCAGTTGAATCATTTGAATCCAATTAGACTTGTACCTATCCATGCGATTTGGTTGAACAAGTTGCAGTAGCTTAGATTCTTAGATTGTCTTAGATTACATGTTTACAAATCCAAATGAGGTGGCTAAACCAAGCATCTTCTTGCCATCTGGTGGCTTTAAACCTGCGGATCGACGTGCCGCCTCGCGCTTCTCTTTGAGACTGGGGCGCCAAAAAATGTGCCCCGTCTCTTGTAGGTGCCGCTGCACTTGGCCCCAAGTCACTCCTCGAAAGCCGTGCCGGGCCGTGCCGGGGAGATCATTATGATCTTTGGTGACATATGGTCTCTGGAGATTGAATCAGATTCAGATAAGTCAGATAAGGGAAAAAATGGGAAAAACTAAAAGTGAGTGTTGTGAAAGCATCATGAAAGTGCTGAGGCACAAATTGCCGGTGCCGAGCTCTCCTGGCGCCAGCATGTTGATCCGAGCATATCGAGGAAGTGCGCGCTTCACAGCCTCAAGTCTGCGCTGTCGCTGTTCTGCATCACTTCCATTACAGTATTGACACAGTATTGACACAGTATTGACACAGTTGACACAGTATTGTTACCACTTGGGGTCACCTTCCAAGTATTTCCAAGTCACAGAACGGGCATGGAGTTCTTCATGTCGTTTCGAAGTTGCCGCTGGCTGAAGAACGTTTCTGCTCTTCTCCAGCTGCAGCTGCACCTGGATCTTCACAGCCGATTCGGTCGATGCTTTCCCCGCCGCAGGGGAAGAACCTCAGTTGGAACTTCAACTGCTGCAAGCTACTTCTGATCTTCTGTTAAAAGAAATTGACACATAATTAATTATGATATGTCATTACTGGTTATAAATATATATATATATACAATGAATATGATATAGTTATATAATTATATAATTATTATAGTTGTATTAACTTGTGATTGTTTGAAACATCAAAGGTTTCTGAGCTCAGTCTCCCACTCTCCCGTTTCGATCCTTTCGGCTTGGAGCGCCCAGCTCTCACCCGCGCGTTCAGCCGCCGCAGGCGCTCCAGGCGTTGGATGCGCCGGCCCATGTTCTATCTGGTTGGTGGTTTTAACATGTTTTAACCATCTTGAAAAATATGAAAGTCAATGGGAAGGATGACATCCCAGATATGATTGAAAATATTTGAAAATATTTTTTTTTCCAAACCACCAACCAGTTATGGTATTGCAGTATATCAAGATCAAGATACATCAAGATACATCAAGTATCCCAAATGTATCCGAAAGTATCTGATAGTATCTGAGATCTGATAGTATGGCTGTGTGCTTCAATCAGGCCATTGTTCCAATATGTTCCAATCACTCCCAGTCACATCAGTCACTATCCTTATCTAATCCTTTGAAGCGAATGTGAAGCAAGTGGGGATCCAAGCCCTGAAAGAGGCGCAAGTTCGAGCCCTCTGAGCCAAAAAAAAGGCCATGGCCTGTGGCAACCTGCATGACATCTGCTCAAATGTCTTCAAAGCCAAGACTGAGTGAAAACCCTAGTGAAAATATGTGAAAATATTGACAACATAATATCTACTGAAAAGTTTGGGGGGTGAGACCCAAATGGGGTGAGAAAACCATCTGTAAAAATATGAGAAAACATGGGAAATTAGGGAAAATCATGGAAGATAATGAAGAAAATATGACAACATGACAAGGGACATAAAAACATGACAATTTGAGAGTTTGACAGTTTGCGAGAACTGTGGCTCAAATTTCTCAGTCAATGCGCTTGGATGGTATCCAGCATGAGTTTGCAATGTCAAGGGCTCAGGTTCGTACAAAGCCTGTGGGCAGATCCATTACATGTGATTCTCAAAGGAGAATCAGGACAGCAGTGGTCTCCTGTTTCTTGAAGGTCAAAACATCTTCA
>Ga0126342_10013595_pt1 | contig 14396 bp, 12 predicted proteins | sample Cyp1metagenome_FD_92528 | JGI IMG/M metagenome (GOLD analysis project Ga0126342, IMG submission 92528) | Coral microbial communities from Lord Howe Island, Old Settlement Bay, Australia - Cyphastrea 1 metagenome | ecosystem: Host-associated > Invertebrates > Cnidaria > Coral ...
CTCCTCTGCTGATCCTCGAGTATGTGACCCCATTGCTTTCGGTGTGCCCCTGCCACTATCGAGTGACTTGTGTTTTGACTTTGATTGGCCTTCGGGTGGTTGCTATTGGATCTTCAGAGGTTGTGTTGTCCGGTCTTGTGGCTACTTCTCATCTTTCGGCGAAATATCAGTGAGTTCCGTGGCATGGGACTGAAGTCGGGTCGCGTCCACATGACATCACAGACAGTTACCTCTTGAAGATGACCCTTGAACCATGGAGTAGATTGACGTCCGTTGTTTGCTCGCATGCATTTGGCCTGGCCAAGCATCTTGAAATCATGACAGATGGTGGAGGTGTGATGCCAACACCTGAATGCAGGAACCCAAACCCTTATGGCATGGTGTGTGTCGTAGGATTGCTTTGCGGAGGATATGATGTATGGGCTCATGTCACTCGCTTTCTGCAATGCCTTGATTTGCCGGTGACTTCAGCCTTTGCCCCGGACTTGAGCCATAAGTGTGTTCTAGCCTACCAGCATCTACCAGCGCACTCTTGTGCATCACTTGTAGGTTCTGGCTTGTCAGTCTGACTTCGATGATGTTGATAGCTTGCCACCCGAGCTTGTCATTGAGTAGGAAGTCGTGACCGCACAATACAAAAAGTAAGAAAGCCGGAGGCGGAACACCCCGAGTTTACCAACAGTTAGGTGCCTGCACTTTGTGACAGGTTTTTCCTTGACTTGATTTGCTTGCAGTTGATGCTTGCTTGTACTTGTTTGCCAAAACTCTCTTGCTTGCCTTTGTGCTTGAGCTTGTTGCTGTACATTTCCCTGGCATACTGCCAGTACATTGTAGTTAGCTGCGTGCTTTCCATTCTCGGTTTACCCGCCTCCTTGCATCTCGTACCCCCCTTAACCGGGAAGGGGCGCTGGTGCTGCGACTTCGTGCGCACTGTATTCCGTCAAAACTTGAGTAAATTGCCAATTACTATTAGACATGGAAATTTGTGGGATATATAGTGACTTACAACCACAAATTGGGTTATATACCACTTTTTTTTTTTTGGATGGTCACCAATCCATTTTCATAGGGATTTATATACCCATGACGTTTGGATTCTCATTATGGATGGCCATACCTCGTTCACGCCATGTTTCTACCATGGCACACATGAATTATCGATGAGGTTTGACAGGGACCCCTCGTGTTACTTTCTAAGACGGCCATTTGCATGAAGGATTGCGTGGCTTTGAGTTTTCGACACTCTTTGCATTACAGTGAGGTTAGGATTGGAATCATCAGCTTCATGATGACTCCATGAACAGTGGCAAACTTTGAAATAAACATCATGGATGAGGAGGTCTGGTGACTGCAACTTTGGGATATTGCAGCAAAAACCACATCTCCAGACTTCTGCGCAAACTCGGCTTTTAAAGTTGGGAGGAGTTAGATTCATTGGCAAAACCAGACGGGTTTTTTCCATCTTTAAGAGGTAAGTCACCATAAATTAACATAAATCACCATAAATCACAATTTTTCACACCATCAATGACCATTTTTCATGGATACACCATCAATGGGCCCATTTTCTGCCTTGGAACAAGAAAAATCCCACCTGCGAGTTGATCGGCAGGCTCAGCTGCAAGCACAATCACAGGCGGGGTTGAAGGATTCGGATCATTCGCGATGTATGAAAACTATGTATGCCACACTCATCAACCATTAATAATGTCACATAATGTTACATATCTCTTACATTTTTCTAATTACATGTCTGAATATGGATTATTTTTTCGTATCATGGAGTTGAAGGAATATTCCCCAAGTCCAACCTTTTAGGTGATCTTACGATATCTTAAGCCCTTGTGGATGGTCCTGCCGTGTGATGTTGTTTGGGATGTCCCTGGTTTCACTCCACAACCACCCATCCGATGCGCCGAGGCCATGGTGAAATGCAAGATGCCACGGCAGGCGCAGGGGGATCAAACAGAAACAACAGAAACGTGGGAAATTCTGATGAGAAAATAGGGAAAAATGATATAATTATAATTATATATATATATTATTATTATTATTATTACTATTATTATTTTTATTACTATTATTACTACTATTATTATAATAATAATTATATATATATACACCCTTGGTACTCAAACATGGCAATGGAAAATCCTGTCTCTAAATGTTTTGCCCGTTAAAACCTCGACTTATAGTGATTGCCGGAGGATATTTGATTAGGGATGATTAGGGGGATTGAATGCCCGTAACAGATGCCATGCCGTAGGGGGGATTCACCTCGATTTTTCGGAGGCTCACCATCTGCACCACACACCTGCCACTGCCTCAGTGGGGCGAGTCACGTCGTGTGGCGACGCTCAAATGTAGAGGCGTCTTTCTGATATCCTGATCTTCTTGGCTTACTGTAGATGTATCATACATATATATATATATATACATACATACATTATAATCTTATTAGTATATATATATATATATAATATGTACATGGTGTATATATACATATATATATATACAAATAAATATGGATGGATATATATATATACATACACCTGATATCCATCAGATAGGGCAAAAATTAAATGCCCCCCCCCCTTTATGGTGGATATGTCTAAACTTGGATGGCCTTAATGGCCGTCTGTCGAGGCCTCCACTGAACCCTGGCGAATCGGCCAGGTGCAGATCTACCCGACCTGCTTAGTTAACACTTTGCGAAGTGCAGATCTAGTGATTTAATGGGAGTTAATGGACATTTGATGGGTTTCAATAGGTAAATCATCATCAAAATCATCTATGGGCCATGGCTTTCATATCTATGGTAAACCACCAGAGGGTAATTTGAGGAATTTGACAATGGTTTCTGATGAGTTGACGACTTTCATGTGTTTCTGATTTTCTGATGATTTAGAGGTTAGACATCCTAAAAAAAGATGATGAGTTGATTCCAGACATTTGGAAGGGGCTTCTACTGGCCGCGGCGCGTGGCGCGTGGCGCTGCTTTCGCCAGGACGCAGATCCAGCGCGGGATGAAGAGTCAGGCGTGAGCAGCCGTCGAGAAGGGTTCAGTCAATAGTCAATAGTCAATAATGACAACACTAAACAATAAGAACAGCGATGACAACGATGATGACAATAAGATTCACATATAATACTCGTAGCAATCATGAATCCTATCAACAATGATTGATGCCAAGAACAATAACAATAGCAATCAGAATAAGAAGATGACGATGGCGACGATGATGGGGATGGGGATGCCTCATCCGCCAACGATGGACCGACGCTGGACCAGGTGTAGATTCGCCGCCCGTGCCGCCCGTGCCGCCCGTGGAGCTGTCATTTATCGAGGCGAGATGAGTCGATCATGGTGTCCCAGATGTTGGTGAAGCTTACGAGAATTATTTCTGATAAAGCACCCATCCACTACTGGTACTTTTTTGAAGTTCTGAAGTTGTGGCTTTAACTGAACATGAAGCGCATCTTTGATGGCATCCTAACTGAATGTGAAGGGGTTTTGAGGTTTGGTGGGAGGTTCATGGCGGCAATATCCTTGGTGTATTTTGGCAGTTCATTTTCAAGAAAGTCCGCTTGCGCGGGTCGATCATTCTGCAAGCACTATTAAATAGGGGAAGAATCCCGGAACAACATTGAGAGTGTAACTAGTGTGTTGCAAAATGAAATGTCTTTGGGACACTTTTTCATTTCGTTTCCCAAAACATCTCTGCAGAAATGTGCTGTGCGGCAGGAGACCTTCTTCCTAACTGACCCGTGAGTTGGCCGCCACTCTGGCCATGGATGGCCATGGGGCCGGGATTGAATCAACCAGGTCCGTGACCCCCAGGTCTGTTGATGATGAACCCTTCCAAAAAGTGGTTGCTGGTGGTTACGGTAGACCCTTAGTAGATCTGAAAATTGTTTGACCATGGCTCAATGGAGCATAAATTTGCTGTGGAATATCCAGTTGTGGAAGTCAAATTCAATCGTGTTTTGTGCTCACAGGGCCATATGTGTAGCCACCCAGCTGGTTGACATTGCGATTCATTCATCCTCGTTCGGCGAATGCCAAGCATGTCGCCATAGCACGCCAAGTGCGCACCTAGCATCATAGGTCTGGATCCATTTCATCACAGGCATCCGCAAATTAAGAGAAGAGCAGATATCCTTCTTTCTACATGGTAGGAGACATTTGAAAACAAATTGCAACCCAATTGCTGTATTTGAACTTAACAACTAGATACTTGTTGACACGCAAAATTATGAGTGTCAAGATTTGTCATGGCAACTCACAAAATGGATCCAGCGCATAGGAAATCAAAGCCATTTCCGACGTATTAAAAAATGCATGGCAACTCGATCCCAGCGAAGCAGGGAAGCCGTTTACTACCTGAGGTGATTTGGATTTGGGGAATCGGGCCAGCTGGACATCCTGAAATGGGAATTGAATTGGGGACCCCTGTGGAGTATCAAAAATGGATCAAAGACCCAGAACAGAACTCCTGTAATGTGGCACAAATGTCATAACCCATGACTGGGAATGGTAACCATACCACCTATTTATGGTGATTTGGGGGATGGTTTGTTATTGTTTGACCCATATTACGAGTTTGATGGTTGAAGTCCATTTCGGACTTTGCCTTTCTGACACTAATTTTTGGCTGAGTGAAGTGGTACATTCTGAGACCATTCCGCGAAGGCGCTGTGATGTTTTGTGGGACACAGACGGAGCATTTGTCTCTGCCCAAGAAGTGGACAAGTGACAAGTGATTAAAGATGATTAAAGTGAAATGATGCAGCCACGCATCTGTGTGAGAGATCTGCAACATCAAGCACTGACATGCATGAGTGCAAAGCTCGCATTTCCATTCCCGATGGACTCAAAGACAGCCATGTCGGATTTGGAAGATGAAGAAATGACACTGGGCTCGGACTGCCTTCCACTTGTGCTTGAAAGAAACCTTGGGACTTTGGGATTCCTGGAATTCTTTCCTTCACAGGTCAAGTCAGTCTACCCTCTGGTAAACTAACAAAAAACTATGGAAAATCACCATTTTTAATGGGAAAATCCACTATTTCTATGGTCATTTTCAATAGCTATGTTAGTTTACGCCACTAATAGGATGACATTCTCAGCCCGACCAAGGACATGTTGCGAATATGTCAGGGAGGATGGGGAAGTGCGCCATGCGTTTTGGACAGAACAGGGGATTTTTTTTTGGGGATAGAATGGGCACTCAACCATCGAAGATGGGGATATAATGGGGATATGACCAAAGATCTGGTTGCAGCTTTTCATGTTTCAACATTTTCCATCGCTGAGATCATCATATTGTTGGGACAAGACGGAAGCCACCACGGGTCAGAGATCCCACCAAGAATTCCCATAGTATTTCAACTGGAGGCTGGGAGCTTTAGAGGTCACAGCAGGTCACGGCTTCACAGAAAAGTTGAAAGTTCTGGGTGGTATTTCTCCCAAGTCTCTTGCAGACTACCCTATATTTTTCATCCGAACACCAACAGGTGGCTCCATGTTTCAGACGTTTTCCCGATCTTCCCCATCTTCCTCAACCAGCTTGGTTTATGCTATGATCGCTAGATGAACATACACCAACAACAAGCTGTTTCTGGGCACCTTGGACCACAAGGTCTCACCCTTCCAATCCCCCAGTGTGATGTTTGGCGTGGCTTCATCCTGAGATCCTGCAGTGCTTCTGCGAGTGCAACGACCTGGATAGCCTGGCGGATGACTGCATCAAATCCTGCTGTGAGGGACGCAGGCTGCAGGGCCTCTTGGCATGACTGGGCCTGGTTTTTTAAATGGGCCAAGTTGGGAGCTGGAAATTTCATAGTCAAAGTGTGGGATTTATGGTGGATGTATGGTCAGATGGGTTTATCCACTTCCAGTAACGCAGGACAGTCCTCCGACTGGACGCTACCAACATGTTTCTCTTGGTGCAATCCTCAGTGAATCCCCCATTTTTGCTGACCCCAATTGTTAAATCCCGTTCGGTCGGTTCAATATCTAAAGATCGGTCTATACCCCAATTGATAGTTACTGATAGTTTAACTCATCTTAAATCATCAGTTTTTGCAGCTTGAGTCTGGGGGACCGTATGACTCTGTGACTGCGTATATTATCATATTGTTTGCAAATTATTTGCTGGTTCAATGATGACAAATAAAATAGATGTTTTCCAGCTTAATTTTATATTTGTCATATGTAAATCCAACCTGTTCATGTTTTTTCCTGCTTAAATCATGAGAAATCACCACTTTTACAGCGACTGTTGGATTTCAATCTCTGGGTCTGGGGCTGGTCCTCAGTGTACCCCATGGAACCATGGAACCTGCTGTTGGGTTGCAAAGCTGGGTTCATGATCTCATCCTGAATTCATATTTTTCACGCATCCATTCTATGGCCCCAGAGATGTAGTTTCATCCCTACCTTTTTACCATGGCTTCTGAGGGGGATGTTTAATATTCAGTGGGAGGGATGAGTGATCGTTATATATCTGTGTCATATTTTTGGTCATGGAATGTGAACTCCTCCCCATTATATCACCACGATATCCCACAACTATATCCCAAAATGTCTTATGAATTTCCAGTTCTAGTTACTATAGTTCTCTCAAATCCCCATGTCCCATGATAATCATGACATACAATCTGCAATTCAACATGGCGATATTTTCAATAGTCATAATTGGTTCGTTTTTCTTTACCGCTTGATGATCCCATGGATTTTCCGTAGCAAACTGAGGAGAAAAAACCAGAGGGTACCCTCTGGTAAACTAACATAGCTATGGACAATCACCATTTTTAATGGGAAAATCCACTATTAATGGCCATTTTCAATAGCTTTTTCTATGTTTACCAGAGGGTAACCCATCTGCCCCAGGCCCCGCCTTGCGGGACAAGCTGCGCCGCGTTTGCCGCAGTGCGGCCGAGCGCGCACGGCTGCCGTGGCCCGGCGGCGCGGCGCCGTTGCCGTGGCCCGGGGCCTGGGCGGCGCTGGGCGTGGCGTGGATGATGAGGAGGCCCTGCGAGGGCTGAGGCGGAAAATGGATGGGATTTACCATGGTTTAAAATGGTTTACCATGGTTTAAGCACTTCAAAACTGGGGATCTCTGTGATTTTTGTCGAATTTTCAGTTGAATGGTTTGGGATTTTGATGTATAAAGAGTTGAAGTGTCATAGTTTAGTAGTTGGGGGTTCAACTATATTTTTTTTTGGATGTAACTACTAAAGGCTGAGGTATTTATAGTATTCGTTGGGATATTTAGTGGAAAAACTGGGGGTTAATCACTAAACATTGGGATATTTGTGATGTCTATAGGTCATCTTCCATAGTTGAAACCAAATATTGGTTGAAGTAAAGTGAGTTCACAATGTCAACTTGGGATTGGAACGGCAAGAATTAGATTTTTTTGGCTGGAAGATGGTAGATTCGACCCCACCGAAATGGTGATTTTCCATTGATGGCCTTGTGTTTCTGCACATTTTTTAAAGTCAGGGCAATCGATTGGAAACTGTGCGCGCCCAAAGAAAGGAATGATGTATATATATATATACATACACATGTCAAAAGCACGACCCAAACTTGTTTTCTATCTGGGGCCTGAGACCCCCCTAAACCAAGACTCGACATCGTCAGGTGCATGGAACTTTCTACCTGGTTACCCTGGGTAGCCTGCTGGCTGTTGCTGGGTGCTGGACATTTGGTTGGAATCCATCTGCTGTGTTTGACTCTACCCTTGAGGCAGCGGGGAGCGGTGGGGAGTTGACAGATCATCGCCCAAAAATTTTGCACCAAACATCTCCAATATGTCAAGCTTCCGACACCAAGATGCCCACTGACCCAGTTTTAAGGTGACTTCCCAATGCTGAGTTCAGAGGGAAACACAGGGATTCAGCATGGGACAGCTGTGGAAACACCATGCTGAGGTCAGAGTACCTGGTCGCCTGGGTCTTGCTTTCGATCATGGGACTCTATGATGACTACCTGCATCTCGTCTATCCGCACCAGCCATGGCTCTGGTTCTGTCTCAGTCATCTGCTGTTGCTGGAGGTCTTGTTCTCCTTTGCGGCGTCTGCGTCTTGGTGAAAGATGAGACAACGGGGCTGTATCGTTTGGGGATGGGATGGGACACCAACAACCATAGGGGGATGAGTATCCAGTGTGATCCAGAAGTGTTTTGGTGGAACTCATCCCAGTTTCTGGGGAGCATCCCAGGTGTTCTTGAGACCGAAGCAAGACCAGGACCCGAAATCGTTGTTCCTCTCGTGGCGAATGATGGGATTTCCGATGAGGTCCAGGTCTTAGACAGTGACAGGATGATTTTCCCATCTCGCAACATGATTTTCAAGTCATTTAGCTTCTTTTTTTACTGGTGGTTTGGAACATTTTTTATTTTTCCATAGATTGGGAATGTCATCATCCCAACTGACTTTCATATTTTTCAGAGGGGTTGAAACCACCAACCAGTTTAGGTTTGGCGCCTGTTGAGGCTTCACTGAAGGCGACAACAAAATCACACGCCCCCATGGGAACCATTTTACCACGCCTTCGCCGTGGCTCATCGTAGGTAGTTGGTAGCTGGCTTCTAACTTCTAAGTTTATATTATGTAAACGTAGAATTATTGTAGTTAATTGTATCATATAGTTATGATATATATATACAGCACTCTCTTCGATGATTCTGGAATGGAACTATAAGACATTTCCTGTCCAAAAAAGGCTTTGACGGTTTGTCCAGTTCCCATTGGGTCCCTCAGGATCTTCCAAGTGGGCCTCAAAGGGACTGCTGAGAGAGATGGGATACACAACTATTACTGTACAGGTATCCGAATGGGATACAAATAATAACAGGGATACATTAAACCACCAGATATTACTTGTATTCATTTGGGATACAAAACCAGATGGGATTACACATCATTGGTTAATGAATATCTGGGTGGTTGATTTTTTTCGCCGCTCCAATGTAGGTGATATACCAAGTTTGGTTCGTCATTTTGCCCCTTTATTTGTTGGGAAAAAAGACATTGATGCAGGTTCAGACCTCTTTCCAATGGTCATTGGTTGGGTGGAAACCCAGTGGTTGGATGATACCATTTCACGAGCACTTTTATATAGTGACGGTATGCACACCACATTTTGTGAACTGGAAAATATTAATGTGTCAAAAGCATAGCTAAGAAAATAGCTAAGTCATCTATAAATGTGCTATATCTTACATAGCAAACTGTTTTAACTGGACGGTAAATCCCATTAAAATCCATTCAATCGCCATGAAAACCATTAAATCACTATAAATTTACCATAAAATTAAATCATAATAAAATCACCATAAAGTCACCATGAAATCACCATAAAATCAGCAGCTTCATCCCACTGTCTTGATGGCTCACAGGATCTCGCCTCCAGCGGTGCAAGTTGGCCCTGTAAAATCTGTGGGCATTCGATCCATGGACGAGATCATCACTGCGTGGCTCAGAGCAGACAGAGCTCTCTGGGCTTTTCCCCAGGCTCATTTGATGTAAAAAAACGCGGGGAAAACCATGGGATAGCAACCAATTAATATGGACTATCATGGGCTATAGGCTATAATTGGAATATAACTAACCAACTCAATGACAAGCTGATGTAATGGGGTTGTAATGGATGTGTAGTCGGAATATAATGGGATATATAACCAACAATATGATATTTGGGGTGTTTGAAAACGGGGTATGCCCTTCAGAAATGACTATTGAATCGGGAAAATGATGATAAACCAATGCATTTATTGGGCAGATGCCCTATTTTGAGACAAACTCACAGGAAGGTTTGACTTGCGGGATGCGAGTCATTGGTCCAGAGATGAATGCTATGTTTCGTTCGACATCCAACTGGAACCCACTATTTTCTTCTACAGTAGCGACCGACATGTCAGGTGATACAACCTGCCCGGGTCATCATGGGCATGGGCTCGGCTTGACAGAAATAGCACGGGTAAAACTGGAAGTTTTGCCTTCTGGTAACTCCCAAAAAGGATGCTACTAAAATAGTGACGGATTACTTTTCTATCTTTTTGGGGGTTGCTATAAATCTATCCAGCTTCGTTATTCCTTAAATATCTATGCAGCTTCGTTATTTTCCCATCTTCTTTGTGACGATTCCGATCGCACGCGGTCTAGACGGCTCTGTATTTGATGCTGATGATGCTTGTTGAGCTTGTCCTTTTCACGGGAGTGCCTGAAACTGGGGGTATACCCTCTGGTAATTTAACATAGCTATTGAAAATGGCCATTTATAGTGGATTTACCCATGAAAAATAGGGATTTTCCATAGCTATGTTAGTTTACCAGAGGGTACCTCCAAAAACACGGTACTGCCGTCGCTACCCGAGTCGCATGTTTTAGTCCTGCTGCATGTCACATCCTTAGTCACCATTGAAGTGTCGCATGCCCTGAGGCACCATTTGTCGCAGTTTGTGGCGGTTGTAAGAACCATTGCCATTGGTAAATCCAATTCCACAAGTGCTCAACAGTGTGGTTTTTGGATCCTTTGTACTGACCTTGGGAATAAAGTCTTTTCAGCAATCCCAGCATTTATCTAAGGTTTGCGTCCCTCCTTTCAAGGTCTGACCATTGCATCTTCGCACATTTCTTGAAAATTCGAGCAAAGCATGCCTCAATTCTTTGGAAGTTCCAAGAGCAAATTCAAGAGCATAACATCCAGAGCGTGTTGGACGTTCCAAGAGCAAGTTAAGAGTGTAGCATCAAGAACGTGTTGGAAGAATCACAGGGATGATCGCAGGCAAATGAACGTTATGACCCCGCTCCACCCCACCCCATCCCCCCCAATGAGGTAACGTCTCGCAACCCTTGCGGGAGACGTCTCTTGCGTAGCATCCACAGTGTGCGCAAGTCAACATGAACGTTGCTGCCCCACCCCACCCCAACCCCACCCCACCCCCATGATATGCATGTGGTAAAAGAACACTGTTTTTCCCCACGGCCGGTAATGCTGGCGCTAGCAAAAACACACAATTTTAGTAAGAAGATTAAGACTAACCAGTGGTTTTCCCCAAAAAAATCAGACACATCTTCATCTTGGAAGACTCAGGTGTGGATCAACCAATGTGTGGGTTCACACAACCATCGCAGTTTCGTGCTGTTCCTCGTGGGTTTGACGCTGCTGGCGTGGGCCTATGCCTTCATGTTGTGCCCTGGCAGTCCGTCTAGGAGGAAGGGCTAGTCATCTCACATCACGTGACTATGTAATTTTATACATATACATATATTATATATAGAATACATATCATGTTAAATAGTTATATATTAGTTATTATAATTACACAAGTAACTCTATTATAACCATATATATATATTTACATATATATATTTACACACATATATATACATACTATAGAGACATATAGTACACAATCCTTTCCCCCAAAGAATAGCTCCCTTTTTGTGTTCCCAGATCCTTTCGCTTCGTTTCGCGATCGAGGTGCGAGGAGTTCGCGAGCGCTCGCGGTCAGGTGTCGCTGCCAGATCTCTGGGCCTCGTTGTGGAGCGCACAACGAATCCCGTGCCATGCTGTGGATGGCCATGGGCACCGGGTCCAAGTCATGGGGGTTGCCATCCAGTCATGGTACCCCTTTATAGCTGGATGGGAAAAAAAATGTTTATAATGGAACATCCCAGAAAAAAAGGGATGATTTTTTCGGGGTAGCCCTATTTCAGGAAACAACCATATGGGTATGGATCAATACCTATTAATAGCATTTTTAGGGGGATGAACATCCATAAATCCCAGCTATTTTGATGTGAACTACAGGGGTACAAGGTTTTGACACACTGCCATATATCATATGGCCATATACTGATTATTTCCACGTTGTTTGTGTTTTCATTGAATCTGTATGCTTGGAAGCTGCGGAACGAACAATTCTGTCATTTCTGTTTGTGAACTTTTTGCTCATCTGTGGGTTTGTCTACCTGTAGTTGTAGGTTTGCTAGTGTACAACTTTTTTTTTTGGGTGGCATCTCTGGGTGGTTGCCTGCACAATCAACCCACCATTCAAAAACATTCCACGACAAGAATATACACCGACACATCTGGAATGGATTGACAACAATATCAAATCAAGCCAGATATATCCAGATATACTATTGTATAATTCATTAAAACCAGATATAACATTCTATAGTGAAAATCTGGGCAAGTAAAGCAATAAAGCAACACAGCCAACGCCAGTCACCCATCGGCAGATCGGTGACTACGGCGACCTGAGGCAACCTTTGGAGGGAGCCATTTATGCCACTGCAGGAGGCATTTTTACCATGGTTTTGCTCATTGCGCAGGTGGTCTCCATCAGTGTTTTGGTCGAAGATGGGAAAATTGTGAATGGAAACCATGGGACAATCGTGGAACATCATCAAGTTGGAGGTAAAAAAACGAGTCTAGTGTAGATTTTTCCCACCAACCAATCCATTGTTTTGGAGCAAGACGGTACGAAAAATCTCGCTGTTCGATGTCGATTTATGACCTTTTCTTTGGAATGGGAACTGTAGTCGAACATGGAGATTTACGGGTTTATCTTAAAATAGATCAACATGGCGGATATCCCTGTTTAATGCTCTTTCAAATTACCTCTTCGTAAGAGGATTATGAGAAATTCTGGCATGGGGTTCCCCATCTGGACTCAAACCAATGACCTCCTGTTGGTGAGGTACTGGGCTCACAAACCAGCGCCGTGGAAAACCTCGGATACGAAATACTATCCAAAATTGGATAACTTAGGCAAAAGCCTGAAAAACAATTGAAATTCAACAATATATAAACGGATATGATATATATATATATATGGGAATGGGACGATAATTAAATATCGAAATTTCAATCTAAAATTTGATTTTCAACCATAATATACAAAATCAAAATATAATCCATAGATATATATATATATATATATTATTCGGTATATATATATATACTGTGAATATTATCCCCTGAATGTTGATTTCCGGGGTTCCCTGAACACACCAATGCAGTGCGACACCCTGTGTTTCGCTGCCAAATCTGTCTCCTCTCGCCCACCCTTCTGCGGCAAGCGGCGAGCGGCCGTCAAAGGAATTATGGCCATGGAACGTGGTGACATGCTGAATGGAAGAAATGGACATGAGGACCTGCTGGATTGGGAAAATGTTGGCACATTTACACTCATCAAAAATCCAAATCAACAAAACAACAAAATTAAAATCACAGCTAGATTATGACGTCAAAGGTTTTGTCATTTTGTTCGTCAAAGGTTTTGTCATTTTGTTTCTTCCATGTCCACAGCATCATGCTCTGTTCCCTCATTGATCCACTTGAGTTGCGCTCTTTTATTGGCTCTTTGCTGGAGGACTGTCTTTTCATCAAACAATGTATAACGTCCTACAAGTAGTGCCTGCCGAAGAACCTGCCCATCCATAGACTTCGTCAAACAAGCAACCAACATGGCTTTACTGTTCACCCATCTTAAGCGACAGTTCTCCTGGAGCCTTTCACGGATCAAAAGGCATTCTAAAGTTGTTCTGCTTTCCGAACAGGCTGGTGTTGAAGTCTTAGTTGAGAGGTCATATACAGACTTGCAGTCAGTCGCAACCACAGACCGTGGTGCCTCACGAAGAATGTCACTGGGATTTGACCAGTCCACGGCTGGATTCTTCATCCATTCCCAAAACACTCTTATCCAACTCAGCCTGTCCAGTGTTGATCCTAAGGCAATAGCCTCAGCGCTCAAGGTGCTTCGCACCACTCTTGGGATCTTCTTTGAAGACCATGCAGCCGGACACACAACAGTCTTGACATTGTCCTCAAGTTTCCCGTCGGTCGAGAAAATGAGTGTACCCTGCCTTGTTGACCTACCTTTACCAGTCTCAAAAGAAGCATCTGAAAATGCACAGAAAGTCACAGCATGTTCCGGTATGGGCACGATCATCAAACTCACTGGATTCGCCTTGGCCTCGTACAAAACTCGGTTCGCATTAATTAAGTGTTCTACCTTTCCAGAAGCCACTGCTGACTGAAGCTCACCGACCTTTGCTGAAAGGTCAGGCCTAGTGTGCACTGCAGCGTATTGGAGGCTTCCGCAAATTTGGCGAAGCTGCTGGGTCTCCAGTGGTGTGAGAGAACTCTGGCTCTGCTGTCGACGATTTCGAGGAATCTCAATGGGGTGAATCTTTTGAACATAGGAATCCTGACTCATCTCAATGGACCCATCGTCCCACTGATAGTATCGAACCCCACAGAATTCAAAATCCCCTTCATTGTAGGCCCCAAACTCGAACTTACTACGGAGCTTCCCAATGATCTCCCTAAAGTATTTATCACCCCCTCCGATTCCATCGTCAACATGTAA
>Ga0126342_10013596_pt1:2500-14396 | contig 14396 bp, 16 predicted proteins | sample Cyp1metagenome_FD_92528 | JGI IMG/M metagenome (GOLD analysis project Ga0126342, IMG submission 92528) | Coral microbial communities from Lord Howe Island, Old Settlement Bay, Australia - Cyphastrea 1 metagenome | ecosystem: Host-associated > Invertebrates > Cnidaria > Coral ...
TGCTGGAATGGTGTGAAGACAGGGAGCAAAGCATCTCCTCAGAAGAACTGTCGAAGGCGTTCGGCGATGAAGCTGATGCGCTGGATCATGTCTTCAACCTTGCCGAGAAAAGCAGTGAGTTGGCTTCTGCACTGCATGGTCACGCAGAAAGAACCCGTCGCGATCGTGATCAACTGCGGAACAAGTGGGTTCGAAGCGTGGAGATGACTCACGCGTCGCTACGACCCCGCTACTGCATCACGAAAACGAACCATGCTGAAGACTGTGATCAGTCCACAAAAGCAGAAGTTAGAATCTCTGCCTCGACGAGCAATAGAAGAATGGATGGATGCGGTCAGAACTTACGAGAAGAGACGAGATGCAGCAGGAAACAGGACGAGCATCCCAGACGAGATCAAGACAGCGGCATTGGAAGCAATGCTGCCACACCGGATCTCGAGTCTCATGTGCAGATGAACCAAGCGAGGTTCATCACGTTTGATGAGTTGTTGGAAGAGATCATGCGATACCTGGAACACAAGACCGGGAAAAGCTTGAAGATGGCCTCTGCTGCTAGTACTCTGGCCAACCAGAGCTCCCATCTGTTGTGCACCAAGGAGGACAGAAAGGCCGTGGAAGCAAGTTTCTCGGAGCTTGTCGCCGCAGAGTGTTGGGCCAAACAGGGTCAGAAGGGACATGCGCCCAGCTACTCGAAAGGCACATACGGAAAAGGTCCAGGGAACACGAACACGAACTCTGGAAAAGCTGGAAAAGGATCCAAGGGTGGATCAAAAGGTTCTAGAGGAAAGAATGCTTCGAAAGGAAAGAAAGGTAAATGTTCAGGAAAGAAATGCAAGGGCAAAGAGCCAACAATGTGGAAGAAGGCGAAGCAGCCCAAGAGACCCATGGCAACGCGAGGCTAACGAGTCAACTGAACCTGGATCTGCGTTGAGCAGCCTGCCTGTACCCGCAGCTGGGGGCCTCTCGGCTCCAGTAAAGCAGGGTTAGGTGGATCGCCGTTCGGTGTGGCGAACGAGGATGCTGCTGCGCGAGAAACCTTCCTTTTGTCTGGGTTAGCTGCGCTGCAGGCGAGGGCCAAGGCACGGCCAACACCAAAGGCACCACCGCCGAAGACGCCGGTCAGCAGGGACACTTCGTCCTCTGCGGGACAGGATGTCCAGGCCAGCGAGACCCCCAGAACCAAAGGGTCCGCCACCGAAAGCGATAGCGACAGCGAAGGTAACCTCACCCAAGAGACCACCTGCAGAGGCTTCAAAGACAAAACCCGTGCAGAAAGCAGTACCTGCGAAGCCAGGTGCAAAGGCAACTGCACCACGTGTGCCCGAAGGCGTGAAGGTAATGCAGATGATGAAAACTAGAGGCCCATGAGGAAGCACTTGCCACGTGGGAGTGTGGGGCAAACGATCTTGAAGAAACAAGGTCCAACATGCTCTATACCTGTACTGTGAGAAGGTTTTCATGACTGCAGCTGTGAGACTACATCGCTAGAAAGCGAGGTCGTGGTGCACCTGCACCAACACTGCTAATGGCCAGTTCAGGGCTGGCGTGACATGTGCTGCGTCGTGAAGGAATGTTGAGACGTCCAAGTGAGACAAGGGAGTCACGCGTGGCAAAGGCGAAAGCAAAGGCGGCGCAAGAAGATGCGGACGATGCTGAGGCAAGTGAAGGCTGAGAGTCCGTGGACCCACATGGAGAAGAGGGTGGGGAGAGTGAGTCCCCGAAGGAGGAGGACGATGTTGACGATGATGAAAAGTCAACAGGAACAAAGTCCGAAGAGAAGGAAGTAAAAGATGAAACAGAGTCGGACAATAATGAGGAAATTGTCGAAGAAGAAGAGCCGGAGGTGACGCAAGAGGTCACCAAAGGCCAGAAGGGAAAAGGCAAGGGCTCCGACAGCCAAACGGGTGCTTCACTTGTTGGGGCTGGAACGGAACGGACCTTGGCACAACGATGAGTTCATCCAGTGCCATGCGCAACCTGCTGGCTGGATCGCTGATGCCAGCCAATGCAGAGAACCGACAAAGAGTAAGAACTCAGCTAGTTGCACTGGCAGAGCAAGCAGCTAAGGACTTCCTCACGGAAGACGAAAACATGGAAAGGATGGCTCTTGAAGAGGAGCTAGAAAGGCTGAACAAAGAGGCTGAAGAGCTGAGAGCTCGGGGACGTACAAGGGCATCTCCGAAAGCTGCTACTGAAAGGCTGATCCAAGAACACCACGATGCAAGGTACAGAATGGCACGTGCAAAAGGTGTTGCACACTCCAAGGCCTGGAAGGCCGAGAAGGTGAGGCGTAGAGCGGCTACAAACCGTCGGCAGGGAATTGCCGATCGGGCAACAAGTAGGTTGGAACACAAAGAGGCCTGGACAAAGCACTTTCGTGAAGGAGGAGAAGAGCGGCCACAGAACCGCCAAGACCTGCAAAGAGAAAGGGACGCACACATTCCCACGGTGGTAGTGGACAAGGAATGTCGAGAGGCTGAACCTTCTAGCAGAATAAACCTGCGTCCACTGACCAGGAAGGAAAAGACCTATATACCGCGAAGGAGGAGACGACGAAATGAAACCGTCGTCAGTGCCACGGTGTACACTAAGAAGAAAGACTTCCCACAGGAGGCCAGACAAATGATGAACAAGAAACGCAATGAGCGACGAAAAAGAGTCAGAGAAAAGTATGCCGAGAAAGGCAAAGGAAAAGGGTCGCACAACAAGCGGCGACGAGCTCGTCAGCAAGAAGACGAGGAAGAAGAAGACGAAACATGGGGCACATGGAAACCAGATGATCCAGACAGAGACCCTGAAGACAAGGGCAAGGACTGGTGGAAGGACGATCCAGGATCTGGAAGAGGTAGCAGTGTGCTTAGTGGAAGGCGAAGTTGGCCAGATCTCCACCTCGCGCGATTCGCCCGGGGGAGGAAAGGTCGAGGTAAACTTCGACACCCGAGCAGCTGTGAGGGTCATTCCGTTGAAGTACGGAAGTGGCACGGAAGTCGGGACGGAAACAACGTTCCGCACTGCATCCGGTGACGCAATCCAAGATGCATGTCCATGCGTACTTGCGGGAAAGCTGAGGAATGGTACAAAGGCAGAACTGCGACGACAACTTGCACCAGTGCACCGGAACCGAAGTCTGCAAGAACCAGCACGCTGTGCTGGACCAAAATGGAGAAATCCTCATTAAAAGATCGATCCATGCAATCTTGTCAGCAATGAAAAACAAAACTGAACAAGAAGGTGGATCCCAACCACAGTATGTTGGCTTGGATCGCGCGCCACGCCGCATTCCGATTGCAAGGTTCAGGATAGGCGATGATGGGAAGAGTGCGTACCAGAGAGCATTGGGTTGAGAATGGAGAAGGCCAACAGTAGCGAACAAATTCTGTTCAAACCTGCATGTTGGTGCCTTCGGAAGAACATGTAGTTCCCCACTGGAACCACTGTTGCATGGTAAATAGGGACAGCGAGCAGAAACTCCGACCTGCTGGTCATGACACCAAAAGGATTTGTGAAAGGCCATTCACTTCACGGTAGACCAGAAGAAGACAGATGGACTGCAGAAGGATCGACGAACTCCGTGGACTTCCATGGAAATGACGGGCCGAATCCGGTAGAAAGGGCGGCGCCCAATAGAGTAGACATGCCAGCAATCGCTGGTGAACAACCAAGAGCAGAAGAACGCGAGTTCAAGGCTCGGAACTTCGATATACTCAAATGCGACATCGAAGAGTACGGACACACGCCACTGTGTCCAGGATGCATGGCCCAGTTAGTTGGAACAGCGGCCAGAGCACACAACGAAGAGTGTCGACTGCGAATGCTGATGGAATCCGCAGAAGGAAGAGCAAGAGTGAACAAGGCCAAAGAAAGAGTGGAAAAGGACTATGGAAGAAGAAGAAGAAGCAAGAAAGCCAAGGAACAACCTGCGCTGGAAGGCAGACCGCCCCCTGATGCTCCAAAAGTTGCAGCAGATGAAGCTGCAGGAGCACCCTTCGAAAGACCCGCCGAAGTCGAGGCTGGACAGCCAGACGAAGCACAAGGTAGAAGGAAAAGATATCGTCCGACCCAAGAAGAAGCAAGAGGAAAGAAAAGAGAGGCTGAAGACATAGAGGATCTCGATCTGAACGAGGGACCAGCGCCAGGGTCCACCGATGATCCTGAAGTCGTGGTTCAACATCAGATAGGAGGTTCAAGCGGCCCGGGAGTACAGCGACCGGAACCTGTACCTGACGTCGCAATGCCTGAAGGAGGTCAAGCAGAACCGGAGGAGTCCAATGAGGAGGCCATGATAGGTCTTGTAGAACGAATTTTCTAAAAAGAAGGAATCAAATGCACAAACCGGGAAGCAAGGACGATATCCAACCTGGTTGGTTCACTAGGTGCGGATTTCAAGTCCGATGTTCCTGTCAATGATGGTTTGTGTCTCAATGTCGAGGAGAAGGGATTGAAGCTTCATACAGAGGCAGGAGTGGAAGAACAGTCTCAGAAACTGAGAAAGGACAAGACCTTACTTCTCATAGGTTTGCCTCCGGATGGACCGTTTGCTGACCTGGAGAGAAAATACGAAGAACTGGAAATGGTCACACAGGAAGAAGCCAAGAAGAGATTGGAGAAAGGAAGAAAGGAATTGCGTTCATGCCTTGAAGGCTACAAACACCAAGTGCACGAAGGGCGTTACTACCTGCAAGAGTGTCCAAGAGGAATGAAATCTTGGGAACATGCTCAATACCAATCTTTGAGCGAAGAGTCCTACACCGTAGAAGGACCAATGTGTGTATGTGTGTGTGGTCAGTTGACGAATGTGGCAAGGCTTTGGCAGGAAGCAAGCTGAAGAAGAAGACTCGCTGGATCACAAATTCAGCAGCAATAGCTTCCGCTCTCAAGAGCGTTGTTGCAAAGAATCATCGCCACACATTCTCTTATGAAAATGACGCCTCGTGTTCGAGGAGGGGAAGGTCAAAGAGAAGCTCAGATACCCTCCGAAGTTGGTGAATGCAATTGTACAGGTCAAAGCGCAATTGGTGCTAGATGGAGAAATAAAGGAGATCGGTCATGTGGGAGGCCCAGACCCACATGAGGAAGCGAACTTCGAAGAACATCACCATGGCACTCTTCCAAAAGCAAGTGAGCTACGCGTCAGTGAACCAGTGATCGACGCCAAGGCAGGTGTGACACTCGATCCAAAGAAAGTGGCAGAAGCTCGTGCATCCGAGCTAGAACGAGTCAAGCGACAAGGGGTGTATACGAAGATCAGTGAAGATACTTGCTACGCCGAAGCCGGCAGACCTCCGATAATTAACGTTAAAATGGCCAGAAACAAGGGCGACAGTGTCCATGAGAACTATCAGCAGACTGGTAGTACGAGAAGTAAAGAGTAAGGGCGATGCAGCCATGCTACCAGAATACTCACTGTTCAGTTCGATGCCCCTGTTAGAGGCGCTTAAGCTGATGTGTTCACTACTAGCCACATTGCGTGTTTCACGCAGTGGAGGTAAGTTGACACTGAAGCTGACCGACATTAGTCGGGTCCATTTCTATGGGACAGCCACTAGATGTGTGGACTATCGCTCAAAACCATGTATAGGACTCGTGATGCGAGTTCGACGTGGCAGAAAGACTACACGTCTCTGTTACAGAAACATGGGTTCAGAACAGGCCAAGCCTGGCCATGTATCTTCCTGCACGAAGAGCGATCAAAACGATTGCTGGTGCACGGAGATGACTCCTTGGTACTGGCCGATGAAGAGGGTCACGCATTTGTAGATCGTGTTCTACGTGAACGGTACGAGTTCAAGTGCGATGGACATATCGGACCGGGCCAGACCGAGCAAAGCATGCCGGTACTGAAGCGAAAAGGCAAAGTTTCCTTGACAGTCGAGTCTGACAGTTCGGCAGCACGAGGAATGACACAACGCCAAGGCTTAGCTCAGACGCGCCATGTGGAGACGCGCTATTTGTGTGTACAAGAAAAGGTACAAAGAAAGCATTCACTCTGGAGAAAGTAGGAACGCCGCAGAATGTCCCAGATCTCTGCACAAAAACATTACCCGAAGTTGCCGTGGACAAGCACCTTCGTACGATGGGATTCAGCCCAAGGTGCCAAGCAACTTGTGTGAGGCCAATGTGAGAGAAACGTCGCCACCTGGCCTAGGAGGGGTGATTTGATGTGCGGTATCTCCTAATGTTAGTCAGCATGTTTCACCATGTACACAACATGTCATGTTACTTATGGCTCAAGAGCTGCAAGTAGCTCTAGCCTGTGGCACAAGCCTGGTGGAGAAAAGATAGAAAAGGAGTGCCAGCTTAGTTTGAGCTGCTTAAAACTCCGTTGAAAAATAAAGGTCCCCCCAGCTGCGACTTAAATGCGCCCAGGGGCGGGACTATATCTATCTATCGATCTGTCTATCGATCGATCTATCTATCTAAGCTTTAGCAGCTAAGCTAAGCTAAGCTAAGCTAATCTAAAGCTAATCTAAAGCTAATCCTAATCTTAATCTGAATCTAATCTAACCTATTCGGACCTAACCTAATCTTATCTATCTTGTCTATCTTATCTATCTTATCTGTCTTTTCTGTCTTATCTGTCTTATCTATTTTATCTATCTAAACCATCTATCTAACCGATCTAATCTATCTAATCTATCTAATCTAATCTAATCTAATCTTCTCTTATTTTATCTTATCTGATCTATCTTATCGATATTTTCTTTCTTATCTATCTTATCTATCTTATCTGTCTTATCTGTCTGATCTGTCTTCTCTGTCTTATCTATTTTAACTCTCTAATCTATCTATCTAATCTATCTATCTAATCTAATCTAATCTAGTCTAGTCTAGTCTAGTCTAGTCTAATCTAATCTAATCTAACGTAGCCTAATCTAACCTAATCTAATCTAATCTTAATCTTAATCTCAATCTAATCTAATCTTAATCTAATCTAATCTAGTCTAGTCTAATCTAATATACCTATCTTTATGCAGGTACAGGAAACTGGCCACGACGTTTCCCTTCCCACTCATGCCCACAGCTTCGTTGCGTGTAATCAGGGCATGAGTGCCACACGCCCCCGCATAAAATAGAAGTTTTACGTCTATACAGATGGTACACACATACACACACACACGTACCATCTCCTATCATCGTTTTTTGCAATCTCAAAGAGTAATAGATCAATCATCTTTCCTAAGCCTTGGGCATCAAAAAAAATGCCTTAAAAACAGTGACACGACAGGCCCAGAAAGACCACAAGACAGGAGCACAGGCCTTACGGGCGTAACAGGATTGCAGTGTTGTGACATATCGTAGCACGCAGCTGAGTGGAATGCCGTGGATGCTGTTGATGACCGGCCCTTTTGGACATTTCATACCGAGGATGGAAAGGAAAACCACCAGCACCTGAAAAGACGCATCCTCAGAAATGCAGCTCGGGTAGTGCAGTCACAGATGCCATGATCCAAGGCCTACTATGAAAATGTAGATGTGTCGACGAAAACCAGGACTGAACATCCCCTTTGGTTTTTTCCACAAAGAGTCAAACAACCGGGGGCGTCAAAAATATAACCAATCTTTTGATGATTATTGCATTCACTTTGGGAGACATCTATTTCTTTGCTGTATAGGTTTTCAATTTTCTGTTTTTTTTCCTTGAGAACCTTATTTTGGAAACATATTAAACCACATTAAAACTTTTAAAACCCTTAATCGCCCATGTCAAACTTCCCAGTGCTTGCCAAAACATGGCTCAAAAAGTACAATGAGATGCGACATTAGAGACCACAAGGGCAGCAAATGTCAAGCATATAAATCCTGAAGAAGACCAAACATACCCCAAAGATTTCAAAGGTTTTTTGGCTGGCGGATTGTGCGCAACTCTAACGGGGATTTTTCATTCTTTAGACAGAAAACTAAAAATGCAACTTGTGCGCCCTGAGTTTCCCTTCTTTATGCGTGATAGATATTAGCGGCTAAGAGTGGTTCATTCTTTGGGGAGTTTTCGTGAGTTTTCCATGTGCATGCCAGGGTGTCCCATGAGCCGTCCCTGGTCCCGGTAAGACTTGTAAGACACAGGATTCAAAGGGGACAACTGAGCTGAGTTTGTTTCACGATGTGCATTGAAATTCGAAGAATCGATGAGTTTGAAACATTGGACCAACTGGTCCATTCTTGCATGTCTTTTCAGTGCCTGTCTGAGTGAGTGTCCCAATGGGCCCAGGACCTTCCCAGCAGCTTAAGGTTTTGAGGAAAGCCCAGGTGCAGTACCTCAAATACAGTTTCACGATCTTAATGTCTTAATGGTATATTGTTTTGAAACCGTTTCTTTGGTGACAAGTTGGTCTGCTTTCAGGTCATTGTTTGACTCCAACTGCTAGAAAGCGAAGGAAAAAACAATGCTTTGTGAGGAAACACAGCCAAGGGCTGGGAGTGCAGTTTGAAATCTTGCGGAAATCCAGTCCCGCGTCAACTTTGCATTGCATGAATTTCCATTGCTTTCAGATTCTTGGACAAAGAATGACAAAATTGAAAAATGAATTTCCTAGCAGTATTACTTTGCCCAATCAATGGTGCTCACCCCCCTCGAGAACATACGTAGCGAATCTGTCATCATGTTCCAGTTTTCACCATTCTCACCAACTATTAGTAAAGACATGAGGCAAGCGCTTTGACTGGCCTGATCACCCCTGGAATCAAACAGTCTCTTAAAATAGTTCAGCACCTCCCTGCAAATCAACAGTCTTGCTATGGACTGATACACACATGGCATCAACTTCATGATAGCTGCTGACCATTGGGATGGCAAAGGAGGACGGAGTGAATTCACTGCGTGTTTCAGGGCACCATTTTGGGAGCATTGTCCACAGTCTCCAAACATTCCCTATGCCGGCTTTCTATTCTTTAGGGAAGCTAAGTGATTCTCAGGAGAAGTCGGCGGGGCGCACAGGCATGTGGCCTACGGCGACGTGGCATTGTCCTTCCACAAGCTTGATCAGTTGATCTGAATTATTTTCCATTATATCAATTGATATCATACCTTTGTAGATCCGCATACCGCTCGTTCATACAACATGTGTAGCCTCTCTCATCATACCTGCTCCAACTTGGCAGGCACCAAGGCAGCTCAAATGGACCGGCCAGTTGGATCAAACGATGTGTAATTATTACAATTCACTTGTAATTCACTTATTTGAATTTATTTGATGCATTCAATTTGGAATGGACTTATTTGGTGTGTGGGGTTGGTTTGGTTGCGAGGATGGCCTTCGTATCTCTTCAAGGAGCCCGTACACGCGAACCCACAGGCAGTTTACGCCTCATCCAGAAACGAGGGAAAAAATCAGCTGCTGTTCTTACTGAAGTTGGAGAGAACTCACCATAAAGGTTTCAAGTGGCTTGCCAGCAAACACCGCAAAAGTGTGCAAAAGTCAGTATAACCAGTTGAGAAGTCCACCATTCTTCAACAGGGACAGTTGCCACTAGAGGAACTTGTTAGGGCCAAATGGGTCAGTCAATCTCAAGCTCCAAGGCACATTTATACGCACCAGTTTCAAAATCCATATTGGCTTTCATGAGGGCATTGTTCAAATGAAGGTGGAGGCCGCTTTAATGATTTTTGATGATTTGGGGTAGATGCAGGAGGACACAAGATGCTTTATCATGATTTGTCTTGATTAGAAGAAAAGGTTGGTAGTTGTCACGGCTCGGACAGGTGTTGGCTTCTCGAAATGTACAACGGCGGTAGGGGCTGTACAGTCTAAGCAAAACCAATATGACTCGTTCAGACTTTTTCTATTCTCATTCTCCAACTAGCTTTGCCTATCCGCTTCTTGTTCGCATCAAAAGAGTTGGCTGTTTGCCGGAGGCAGGGTGACAGGTGTTTTGAGTGAAGGCGCTTTGGGGGCAGGGTGCTGCTACAAGGTGGTGCTGCTGTAACGTGTAACGTGTGTCTTCGATGTGACGGACTGCGCGCAGAGATAGGGGTCTCTGCTGGCATGGGCATAGGATGGCATAGGTATCTGCGGTATCTACCAATATCCACCAATATCTACCATTTGTATCCATTTGTTTTTCGGTCTCGAGTCTCCAGCCGCTGCAGCCAAAACGATGAGGTTCATGGCCTCTGGAGTCTCCAGTTATGCTCTCGGCCATTGGCCGAGTACAGGGACCACTAGAGTCACTAGAGGCTAATGTACATATTGCTCAGTTCAGCTCAGCCACTTTGCAGACAGATTTCAATGGATGTCAAATTCTGTGACTATGTGGACATTTCAGTTTGTCGGCAAAGGTAAGACTCACTATGTGGAGCTTGCGGAGGAAAGAGACGAGGACAGTCGGAAAGTCGAGTAGTTCAACGATGGCCCGATGGCCCGATGGCTGCTGTTTCTCTTTAACATTCTTTGACGAGGAGGATGAGAAGTGGCAGAAAGATTTGAAACCTGTCAGCGGAGATGATGAGGACTCCGAACTTGCCTAAAGTACACCGCGAGAGTGGACTGGAATTGGATCGTGAGTGATGGAGCTTCGAGTTATTTTGAGTTTGCCAAGTCTCTTCGAGTTATTTGCAAATTAAGAGGGCTGATGGTGGAACTCAAAGAACTGACGGTGCAAAGGGCACAGCTGTATTTGATGAGCAGCATTCAAGATGGACATGCGCAGCGAGATATTGTTGAACTGCGAAACAAGATTGTGGAAGCTTCCAAAGTATATTTAAAGGAATGAAAGGGAAGAAAGATGGGTGTGTGCTGCTGCATGCGGTATATAGGTATATTCTTGATCGCATTGTAATTGTGGGTCTTGCGATCAACATTTCAACTTCCTTCAATGTGCAGCCTTGTTTACTCTTTAAATCAGTGGGACAATGGTCGTGCTGCTTGCATGCAAGCCCTGTGGCATCCTGGCGAGTGTTGACTTTTATTGGCGATTTACACCGAAAATCTGCCCAATGCAAGGAAGAATCCCAAACCGGACAATGCGACATAATTATACATAATTTACTTACAACATGATAACATATTGATAACTTGTGATAACCACACGTCGAAACCATGGCGAAACAATGTGCCCCGATGTGCCCAGTTTGCCCACAGCAGCCTTTTTGCACACTACATCACACTACTAATTTGGGCTATGGACCCGCTGAATATTTAGCAGACTAACAGTTTCCGCATCGCGCAAAGACCTTGTACCAGAAAGTCCAGGAACATGCTCAAAACTCCAACACACTTCTCACCCTCCTATCCCTCCTTATAGATTTATATCGATTTTATCGTAGCAACACGGCCACGCCATCTGAAATTAGTTGGCCGGAAAACATGGACAACGGATGAAACAGTGCATCGAGCTCATCTTGTGCAGTTTCATCTTCTAAGGCTGAGTGTTACTTTCGTGATTTTGCGTGATAAGCGTGTAGTCGTTCTGTTTTTGTAAGGTCTGTGTAGGTGGGTGGTTTGGGAAAGGTAATCGATTTATTGTGACTATGAGTTGTTAATTTGAAGTCATTGATTCCAACTAAGTGTTTCCAGTTGTCGGCAGCTCTGATGAAACGCAATATGAATATGTAAAGATGTAATGAATAATAAGTATATTTGAACAATATCACATTATGTGTATATATATATATTTACAATTTACTGGGGTTCAGTTGAAGACAAACGTAAGCAGGAAAGGAGAAGGGTGTGCGTAAGGCATAAGCAATTGTGTCATGGGAACCACGAGTCCGATTGAAACGCAGCTTTGCGGCGCATCAACATCATCAATCATACGGTGGCCGATCACGCATATGGGCAGATACATTCATCATTTAATCGACGATTTCAGGGATAGTGAGATTTTCAAAGGATTCAAAACTGCTCGTTTGTATTCATGTGTGCCTGTTTTTCGCCCAAACATGCTTTCTGTGAAATATTTC
>Ga0126342_10013597_pt1 | contig 14394 bp, 12 predicted proteins | sample Cyp1metagenome_FD_92528 | JGI IMG/M metagenome (GOLD analysis project Ga0126342, IMG submission 92528) | Coral microbial communities from Lord Howe Island, Old Settlement Bay, Australia - Cyphastrea 1 metagenome | ecosystem: Host-associated > Invertebrates > Cnidaria > Coral ...
AGGCGTAGTGCTCTACTCATTGCTTTTGAATTTGTGCCTGTGTTTTTGTTTCGACCTAATACCTATGCGGGTACATGCATGAGTATTGAGCACATTTATATGCGCCCTCAAGGCTCAAGAGGTATATAGAGTAACCCTGTGGACACCACACCGACAGGCAATACGCCGTGAGTAAAAAGGGTGTGAAGCTATCTTGGGAAGACGCTCTAGCTGATCGTGAATAGACGCTAGTGCCCCTCTTCAGCCCTCCCCCCAATCCCCCCTCCCGCTTCTCAAGTCACTCTTGCATTACATTTCTCTGCATGTGTGTATATATATATATTAATATATATATGTGTGTTTTTGCATGTAGCGTTGCCTGTGAAAACAGGTCTTGTCATTCTGCTTTGGGGGAGGCGCTGCGCCCTCCCCCCAATCACCCCCTCCCGCTTCTTTATTCAGGTCGCACTTGCGATACCCTCTCTGCATGTATATATATATATATGTGTGTGTGTGTTTTTTTGCGTGTAGCGTTGTGTGTGCAAACTGCTCCTACTACTACTTCCTGCTGCTGCTGCTGCTACTACTAGTAGTAGTAGTAGTAGTAGCAGTAGTAGTAGTAGTAGTAGTAGTAATAGCAGTAGGAGGAGGAGTAGTAGTAGTAGTAGTAGTAGCAGTAGTAGTAGTAGCAGCAGCAGTAGTAGTAGTAGCAGTAGGAGTAGGAGTAGGAGTAGGACTAGGACTAGGACTAGGACTAGGAGTAGGAGTAGGAGTAGGGGGAGGAGTAGGGGGAGGAGGAGGAGGAGTAGTAGCAGTAGTAGTAGTAGTAGTAGTAGCAGTAGCAGTAGCAGTAGCAGTAGCAGTAGCAGTAGCAGCAGTAGCAGCAGTAGTAGCAGTAGTAGCAGTAGTAGCAGTAGTAGCAGTAGTAGCAGTAGTAGCAGTAGTAGTAGGAGGAGGGGTAGTAGGAGTAGTAGGAGTAGTAGGAGTAGTAGGAGTAGTAGGAGAAGTAGTAGTAGGAGTAGTAGGAGTAGTAGGAGTAGGAGTAGGAGGAGTAGTAGTAGTAGTGGTACTACTACTACTACTACTCCTACTCCTACTACTACTACTACTATTATTACTAGTACTACTACTATTACTACATACTACTACTATACTACGGCTACGCTTGCTGCTGCTGCTGCTACTGCCCACCTCCAAACTTGTGATTCCTGGTGCCATAAGACCCTGGTGCCATAACCCGGATCACACAGAACCAAACAACATTATTCGCAGTTTTTTTTGATCCCTTGGTGTCCAGTTTTTTCTTGCCTCATGCCATGTCCGAAATGCTGTCCCTACCATCGAAATATCAATATTTTTTTGATCCTTTTTAATTTTTGTTGATCGTATTCTTATTTTTATTTTGATACCTGGATTTTTTTTGATACCTTGCCCTTCATCATGATGATAGATTCTGACAGATCAGTAGAGGTGGAATAGCGCGATCGTGCATCTCACAATAAACCACCCCGAAAGCAGCAGAAACATAGTACCAGTAGGACAGAATCGAAAAAATCGCATTGATTGGGCTGTTTTGATTTGATACGAAAGTGCTTCTCGACACCTTTCTGCATTCCGGGCAAGACTGGAGAGAAACACGTGTCCATGCAGCTATTTTGATTGAGATGTGAAGCAGAGAAGGAAGCAGTCATTGCGGAAGAACTGCCAAATAGAATGTCAGAGTAAATGATATCGGAATGGTCGGAATGTATGTCAGATAGCTTGCCATAAAGAATATCAGAGTAAATACAAAAAAAATGTCAATTAGATTGTTATACTAATAGAAACCAGATAGAATGCGAGAAAAACTGTCAAATAAAATGCCAGGACATATGTCAGGTAGAATGCCAGAAAGAATGTCAGTCGAAGTGAGAGTATATTCCAGATAGAATGGCAAATTAAATGCCAGGGTTTATGCCTGAAAGAGTGCCAGCTCGGCCTGGGCACACACAGGCCCGAACCCCATGGCGAGCTCCAGATCAGTCTGGGCACGCACGGACCCAAACACATGCCAGAAAGAATGACTGAATATATGCCAGAAAGGATGCCAGATAGAATGTTAGAATAGATGCCGGATAGAATGCCAGAAAGAATGTCAAAGTTGTTGCCAGAAAAATGCCAGAATATATATATATATATCTTTATATATTAATATATCTATATATATATATATGCCATATATATATAAATAGTTCCAGATGAGAGGTCAGAAACTATGTCAGACAATTTGTCTGGGCGGAGGTCACTTGAAGTAAAGTAATTTAAGACTCAAACTCCTCAGCGGTTTCTCATGCCTTGACCACAAAACGGATACTCACCCACAGGCACTTAGTATGGCATTGGACTTGACGAATGACCTGATTTACGTGTCTGGGAAATCTGATGGTGAGTTAGATGGTCGCACTGACACGGGTACATCTGCTGCATTTGTCATGGTCTTCGATTTGGCTGGAACTTGGCAGTCAACCTCCTTTTTCCAGGGATCTGGGTTCCTTGCATGTGCTTGAATTTTTTTGGCATTTTTTTGGAACAAAGATGAAGCAATGCAATTTGACCAATTTTATCAAGTCTATGTATTTAAATTGATAGGGAGAACTGGTGCATGAATTTTGGTTCCTGGATCTTTCGGGGTTTTGCAATGACCAAAACATATTAAAACCTCCAGCACATCCAAGGTCCAGCACGGGGTGGGGTGTGGCTTTGACTGCAAGCCTTGATCTAATCATAGCCGGCCATACTGATGGTGCAGTTGGTTCCAGCTCCAACCAGGGTGGTAATGATTATTTTCTGTGGAAAATTTTCGCTACATCTACGACCACCACCACCATCAGCAGCTCCAGCACGACATTGTCAACAAGCAGCAGCGTCAGCAGCTCCAGCACGACATTGTCGACAAGCAGCACCATCAGCAGCTCCAGCACGACATTGTCAACAAGCAGCACCGTCAGCAGCTCCAGCACGACATTGTCAACAAGCAGCAGCGTCAGCAGCTCCAGCACGACATTGTCAACAAGCAGCACCGTCAGCAGCTCCAGCACGACATTGTCAACAAGCAGCAGCGTCAGCAGCTCCAGCACGACATTGTCAACAAGCAGCAGCGTCAGCAGCTCCAGCACGACATTGTCGACAAGCAGCACCGTCAGCAGCTCCAGCACGACCAGAACGAAGACTAGCACATTCAGCACTAAAACCGGCAGCAGTGCAACAAGCAGCACCACCACAAGCACTAACAGCGCAACAAGCATCAGCACAAGCAGCACCAGCACAATCACCACAACCAGAAGCATCGCAACGTCACTCTCTTTCACCAGCTCTAGCAGCAGATCAACCACACGCACATGGGAAACGTCGGTACCTACGGGACTTCCCACGACGAGTACAAAGTCGACAAGAAATACACACAGTGTATCTTCAACATCAGTTTCTGTATCTTCAACATGGACAAGCAGCAGAGCTGCCAGCACCACATTGATGATGAGCTCCGTCAGCCCTGCCACCTTGACGTTCACCAGCACGGTGACAGTGACTTCAGCCAGGAACGTGGCAAGCGAAGTTCTAGTGAATTTTGAAGAAAGGCAGAAAAACTTGGTTCGGCAACTCTTAGAGAATGCAGCTAATGAGACCGGGGTTCCAGTATCAACTGAAGAGCCTGATGGCACTTTGGTGCTTGGAGTGGCAATGAGCGTGCCGGAAGACGCCACAGATACTCAGAGTCGATATTGTTTGGTATACGAGCGGTTTCCAAAGGGGAATTTATCATACGCGATCCTAACCTCGGCCCAAGCACTTGTGCCACATTGTGATGGTGGTCCTCCAAACATTCATAGACAACCTGATAAGGACCTGATACTATAAAACCCTGTGTTGAATTTCCTCTCCCTCGCCCTCGTTTCAAGCGCCTCACCATGGAATCCACTCACCCAAGGTGATGCGTAAAAACATCCCAGCAAGCGACCCCAACAGCGATTACAGTTAACTAAGGACTAAGGATAACTAAGGTAGAGTGCAGGAGCAGCCACAGCTTCTCGTTAAAGTGGTCCTGACTGCAGGATCTCTGTGCAAGATCTCTTGACAGGATCTCTTAGTAGATTTCTGTAAAGTTCTCTTTACAAGATCTCGTGGAGGAGGACATTCTTTGAAGATCTTGTGCGGGGCCACATTGTGAAGATCTTTAGGGAAGGTCCTGTGCAAGACCTTTGGGTAGGATCTCTATGACCTATGAAGGCTCTAGGCAAGATCTGTTTGGGAGCATCTTTACAGGATATCTGCGCAAGATTTCTTGACAGGAGCCCCTGACAAGATCTCTTGGAGGACGTTCTTTGCAGTTCCTGTCCTGTGCAAGATCATTTTACAAGACCTCCTCACAAGATCTCTGTGGTCCTAGACATAATCCAGAACATGGCCAAGAGATACCGGGGTCGATTCCAGAAGCTGCTGCTGAAAAAGAGACCCCTTTGTAAGGATATCTGTAGAGGGTGTCTGTAAGAGATCTCCACACAAGATATCTGTAAGAGATTTCTAAGCAAGATCCCCGTTAAAGCTCTCTAGGAGAGGTCCCTTAGCGAGATTTCTGTTCTCTTCTCGACGTATCTGCGCAAAATCTCAAGGTCTCTGCGCAAAATGTCCACAAGAGGCCTCTTGGCAAGATCTCTTTGTCAAGCTCTCTATGAGACATCTCCTGGCAAGATCTCTGTAAGAGATCTCTGTCCAAGTTCTCTACAATAGGTCTCGTGTCAAAATTTCTGCAAGAGAAGTCTATGCAAGGTTTCTGTACAAGACCTCAGTAAGAGATCCCTGTAGAAGCTTTCGATCTCCGTAAGAGATCCCTGTAGAAGCTCTCTCCAAGAGGTCTCTCGGCAGGGTCTCTGTAAGGACCTCTTGGCAAGATCTCTCTATGCAAGGTTTCCGCGCAAAATCTCTACAATGAGCCTCTTGGCAAGATCTCTGCACAAGCTCTATAAAAGAGATATGAAACTCGGCTTCAGCAACTACGCTTCAGCCACCCCGGCTCAGCAACCAAACCATCCTCTCGCTTCAGCGACGACGCTTCGGCAACCACGCTTCAGCAACCAAAACTCAGTCTCGCTTCAGCAACCAAACCTCAGCAACCAAAACTCACCACCACTGGCAAGTACATGCAAAGCCACATCTTACACGTCATATCACAGTCCCACCCCTTCTGGCAAGCACATGCAAAGTCACATCTTACACGTCATATCAAAATCCCACCCCCTGTGGCAAGTACATGCGAAGCCACATCTTACACGTCGTATCAGAATCCCAACCCCCTCTGGCAAGTACATGCGCAGTCACATCTTACACGTCATATCAAAACCCCACACTCTCTGGCAAGTACATGCAAAGTCACATCTTACACGTCATATCAAAATACCACCCCCTCTGGCAAGTACATGCAAAGTCACATCTTACACGTCATATCAAAATCCCAACCCCTCTGGCAAGTACATGCAAAGTCACATCTTACACGTCATATCAAAATCCCAACCCCTCTGGCAAGTACATGCAGAGTCACTTCTTACACGATCAAAATCCAACCCCCTCTGGCAAGTACATCTACAGTCTAATCTCACACGCCATATCAAAATCCCACCCCCTCTGGCAAGTACATCTACAGTCTAATCTCACACGCCATATCAAAATCTCACCCCCTCTGGCAAGTACATCTACAGTCTAATCTCACACGCCATATCAAAATCCCACCCCCTCTTGGCAAGCACATGCGCAGTCACATCTTACACGTCATATCAAAACCCCACCCTCTCTGGCAAGTACGTGCAAAGTCACATCTTACACGTCATATCACAGTCCCACCCCTTCTGGCAAGTACATGCAAAGTCACATCTTACACGTCATATCAAAATCCCACCCCCTCTGGCAAGTACATGCACAGTCACATCTTACATGTCATATCAAAATCCCACCCCTTCTGGCAAGTACATTCACAGTCACATCTTAGATTTGGTTTTTGAATCATAGTTTACGGATCTTGGTTTACGAAGCATTGTTTACGAGTCATAGTGTCCTAGTCATGTTTTACGAAGCATAATTTACGATTCATAGTTTACGAGTAGTGTTAACGAATCATAGTTTACCAGTCATGGTTTACCAAAGCAGAAGTCAACCCTATAAGAGGTCTCTTGGCAAGATCTCTGTAAGAGGCCTCTTGGCAAGATCTCTGCAAGAGATCTATGCGAGGTCTCTGTACAAGATCTCCGCAAGAGATCTCTATACAAGGTCTCTAAAAGATATCTCTTGGCAAGAACTCCGCGAGAGACCTCTTGTCAAGATCCCTGGGGCAGGTCTCTAGAAAAGATCTCCTTGTCAAGATCTGTGTGCAATGTCTCTATATGAGATCTCTTGGCCAGATCTCTGTCAGAGAAGTCTTGGCAAGATCTCTCTAAGAGATCTCTATGCAAGGTCTCTGCACAAGATTTCTGCAAGAGATTTCTATGCAACGTATCTGCACACCCTCTCTATCAGAGATCTCCAGGCAAGCCCCGTAAGAGATCTCTGTAAGAGATCTCTATACAAGATCTCCGTACAAGCTCTCTAAAAGATGTCTCTTCCAAGATCTCTGTCAGATCTCTGTAAGATAATCAAGAGCTTCATGGCAATCAAATGCTTGTTCGATGCTAGGTTTTTGTGCACTTCCACTGTGCACTCTTCAGTCTTTGCTGACTGCCATGCAGCTGCTTTGGAAAAGTATCATGGCGAATCTATGAGGTACAGGCACTCGTCGGTCTGAGTTCCATGCCTGTAAGAGATCTCTGTGCACGATTTCCCTGCAAGATCTCTAGCAGAGGTGTCTTGGCAAGATCTCTGCACAAGCTTTCTATATAAGATCTCTTAGCAAGATGTGTGTCAGAGATGTCTGTCCAAGGTCTTTAGAGGATTTCTCTTGGCAAGATCTCGGTGCAAGGTCTTTCTATCTAGGAGATATCCATCCAAGATCCCTGTAAGAGATCCCTATACAAGATCTCTAGCAAAGGTCTCTGCGAAGATGTCTGCGCAGATCTCCTTGATTATCCACATGAGCGCGCGCCGCCACGAGGGAACGATCTGACACGCCCAAAGTGCCGAGAGGGTTGCGCGAGCGATCTCAAAATGAGCACCACGCCACAACGAGAACGATCCGACACGTGCAAAGCGCCCAGATGGTTGCACGAGCGATACCAAAATTCGCACCGTGCCACAACGAAAGCGATCTGGCACGCACAAAGTGCCGAAGAGGGTTGCGCCAGCAATGAGAATTCACAGCCGAAATAGACATAGAAAATTCCAGAGGTAACTTTTGCACGAGAACTTACAAATCCAATGAGATCGTGACATGTGTCGGCGCCACGCGTTAGAACCCCTTGTGTGTTCGCACTGTTTAGGTGAAAAAAACACGCGCCCCCTATGCAGTTTTTTTCACCAAAGGGCCCCTGGAATCCACTGGTACCTTTGGTGTTTTGTGGTGTTTTCATCTAAGGACCGCATCACTGTCTCCGCCCCCAATGGCCTCTCATTGGCTGTCCCCACCACGCTGCTGGCAGCTGCGGGCGGCTCAGTGACGCTGAGTGTGGCGCAACTGGGTCAGGATTCGGAGATGGTCCAAGCGTTGGAGGCGTTGGAGAATCAGACCGAGGAGATTCTGGACGAAAATCTCCAATTTTAACTGGCGGTTTCCCAGGGGACCCGTGCCTGATTCATCTCGATTCGGAAGGTCTTGCAAAAAGACCTCCCAGCCCTTGGACACCTTGACTAGACCTTCATCGACCATTTGCCATTCGAAGGTATATCATAAGGACATACATGACCATAACCTTTGTAGCTGTACTGAACTTCAGAAGAGAATGTCGCATGGAGATTTCCAAAAGGAATATTCCCCGTTAAGCATAATTTCGTCACCATGTCCAACTGGGCTGATTTTTGGGGTAATTTTGGTGGGTTATAAGTTATGTTGTAGTGTTAATTGCAATAACCTTGAAGATGTGATGTCATTCGTAATATTCAGATTCTGTATATTTTCAGTCTCCCGCTCAATTTGTTGTGGATCATCCCATAGACAACTCGGGCCAAAGAGTCGGCTCACAAGGAGCTAACAAGCCGCTTGGCCGCTCGGCCGGTCAGTATTGTGCTCATCAGCGCCGATGGCCGTGAATGGTCAGGGCCGTTGCCGGCACCGCTCGAGTTGGTCATCCCGGTCCCGGTCGTCGAGAACCAGACAGAGGACTAGTTGGGCTATAGGTGGTTTCCCCGGAATTATTTTGTGGTGCTGTTTGAGTTTTACTTGTATCTTTTGGGTTTTGTTGTTCTTGGGTTGTGGTCTTTGGTGTTTTATTGGTGTGCTGGTTCTTGTTTGTTTTCAACACGAGGATGCTTATTGTGCTGCCTCCGTTGCCGGGGTTTCAGTGTTTTGGTCGTTCCCTTCTCATACTGGTGGTTCACCTATTACTATGCTTCTTGTTTTATCGTGAATCGTAGCCTCAGCTACCTGAACTCCAAGTACCACTCACTGATTTTGGCAATTTGTGTATAGGTTCTTCACTTTAGGCCCCAATGCCTAGATTTGCGTCGAGGAACGGCATCATCGTCAATCAACAACACTCATGAGCATGTCGTTTGCGAAACGCCAGCAGAGACATGTTTTCGCAAACCCCAACCCACCAGATCCACCAGATCCACCAGGACGGAACCGTTGGAACCGCTGGAACCTGTGCCTTTTGGGATTTGGAGACCAACATGTGGTCCACCGAAGGTGTGACCACGTCCATCAGCAATGGATTGGTCACCTGTGAGACACGGCACCTGTCACTTTTCGGCTTTGTGCTGCGCACCATTGAGAACATTTTCGCATGCTCTGCAGCGGTTGTGATCTTCTCTTTGGACGGCTTGAAAAATCTCGTTAAAGGAGGCATGTGGATGTGGTCAATCCCTGCTCTGGTGCATTGGGCAGTGATCTTGGTGGCTGGGATATTTCTCTTTGCATCATGGAGGTGTGATAAGAAACATGAACGGTATTTGAAGGAGCTGAAGCAGGCCTCAGAGGCTCATAGGTTCCAACAAAGGCTACGACTACAAAGACTACAAAGACGTAGCAGCAGCACCATGCAATTAGCATCGTTGAAGCAGCTACTTCCTGAGGAGCTCATAGCGTTGAGGTTGCCGAAAGTTTCGCGCTTTAGCAAGCACTTCTATTCCATGCTTGTTCGCCAAGAAACTGGCCAGACATTGGCAGATTTGGAAGGGCTCCACTCCTCTGTGGGACAGGTCGCAGCACATGTGAAGGCATACAAATGCATCATCCGTTTTGGCAGTAGCAGTGCCTTTATCAAGGCCAACACCCTCTACACGGCCAACAATGCCTGGGTTCGATGGTCGGAACCGTCACCTGTTAGCTCCTGTGTCTTCCGTTGCTTGTTGCATTTTGCCTTGCTCTACAGCAAGTGGGCTGTTGCCGCGGTGTTCTTCAACTCCACTGCCAGGGCGGCAGATGCAAACTGCCAAGCCTTCTTCCAGCTCTCGCCGGAGATGATCATTCGATCCGTCTTGGTAGCTTGGTCCGTGGCGGATCGAGAGGCCGTGTCACGTGTGTTGTGGTGTTTGTCGGGCACCAGTCACAGATTTGTAAAGCCCTTGGCTGCGTCACTGAGGTCTCAATCATCTCCACCTTTGTCGGCGTCGTTCCTTTCATTTTGCTTGTGCTCCTAAGCAGGTGCCCCCGTGAACCGAAATGTTTCACCAGAGTCGGAAACCTCATTGCTTTCGCCTACGTCTGGTCTTATGCCCTGACATGTATTGTGGTGGTGTCCATCTTCCTCAGTTCAGTTCATCCCGACGATGCTTGGAAATGGTTTGTCAGTGGTTTCGTGGGCTTTATCTCGTCTTTGTTCCTCATCCCAATCGCCTTGATGTCTCTGGGCTTGGCATTGCTGAACTTCTACCAAGTGCATCCAGATGACTTGTGCAGTTGGCGCAAGGAAGGACGTGTCTTGAGGCTTCAGATTTCCATGCCTCCGGAGACTCGATCGCTGCTGCAAATCAATGGGGCTGAAGATCTTCTGGTGGTTTGTGAGGTCGATGGCATACCAGAAAAGACCGTGACCCTGCAAAAGACTGGAGGTGCTAAATGGTCCTCTTCTCGGCCCTTCAGCATCAGAATTTCCCGGCTTTGCTTTGGTAAATTTGTTGGGGTTGTATCCCTACCAGAAGTGTAGGTGATTGATGTTGATTGCTTTTGTCCCCACAGTACAGGACTCAGTACAAGTATTTTTTCTCGCATCGACCCAACAAAGGAGACGAGCAAAAGCTGCAGATCTCTTTTCGGGCGACTGGGGATCCATCTGCCGAAGACTCTGAGTTGGGAACCATTTCTTTGGAGAAGTCAGAGAAGTGGAAAGGATCTCGTCGATTGCCTATTCAGAGCATTCCGAGCCTGGATCGCTCGGAAGCCGCGGAGGCCTTTGTTGATGTAGAGATTCTGGAAATTGCTTCCGAAGTCGAAGAGGTCGAAGAGGTCGAAGAGGTCGAGCATGACGGGATGGAGAAAATTGTGGACATGGTCATGGTCAATGATGGTAGCAACTTGCCGCGTGAAAGCGAAGTCGTAGACATGGAGGATCAAGACAGTGAGAACAGTGAGGAGACCATGAAAACGGAACAGGTTTGATCGAACATGTTTATATATGCTCAACGTGGGCATGGGTCACCAAATTTACCAAAATCATCCCAAATCATAAGTTTTATTGCTTTTAATGGTGCCCAAAACGATAGACAAGTAAATCGCCATCAAACCAGTATAGGGAGTAGCTCGAAAACATTTTTATCTGTGCTTTGCATAGTACATAAATTGGTTTCTTTGTTGTGGCCACATCGGCAGATCCCCATGCCCATCATGCTCATGCAGGTCTCACCTCGCCAAATGGCCCAAGTGTTTTCGTGTATAATGTGTATACAAAGGCATGCTTTTCAAATGCTTCAAAGGAGCGTTTTGAACAGCTGTGTGAGATGCTCGCTCACATTCGCTTACTTTTTTTGGCGTTTCAGCTTTGTAACAAATAAAGATTTAACGTCGCGAAGCGACAAATTGGTTCAACAGAGTGGCAGCAGTCCTAAAAGCGTTTTAAGTCACCAGTTCCCATGTCTATGTCTCTTGACAATGCCTGGACATTTTGTGTTTCCGTTTTCCCCGCTGCAGATTGTGGACACATTCGACAGGTTACTTCCGCCAGCAGAGGGTTTGAAGCAGTGCTGACGTCGCGCGGTGAAAAACAACACAAGCGGTGCGGTTGTGACAAGTCGTTGGAGTTTTCGTGCTTTTGCGCGAGTAGAAAAGGCAAGAACAGTTCTGAATGTGATCTTGGTGCTGAAAAAGTGTCCTTCTTCAATTCTTAGGCATTGAATTCGCGGCGTAGTTTTACTTCCACAGTGTGATCCTTCACCCACCGCTGTCCGTGAGAATCTCAGGCTGTGCTACAACCGGCCGGTGGGACCTCGCCGTTCCAAGTGGCCGAGATGGGCTCAGCCGCCCACGTCACCTGGCCGATGCGGGATTGCCAAGCCCAACTCTACAGATGGGCCATGCCAAGATTTACCCTCTGGTTATTTAACATAGCCATGGAAAATGGCCCGTTTATAGATGGTTTACCTATTAAAATGGTGATTTTCCATGGCTATGTTAAATAACCAGATGGTAAAGATTGATTAAAGATTTTGTATCTTGAAAAGATATGAAAAGATGACAGTTATGTATCAGCCGTCCAATGCAATGCAAATGTCAGGTGACTCTGCATGACCAACGAAATTGTCTTGAAGCGACCAAGCGTAGAGCGTAGAAAAGGCTGTGCAATCGAGTTGAAAAGTCAAAAAGCAAATGAGTTGAAAAGGCTGTGCAATTGAAAGGGGCTGATTTGAAGATCTTTGAGACTGGTAAAGGGCTTATCTCTTCCAAGTTGGTGCGACTAGTGGAGTTCTGTTATGATTATGATTATTCTTGTTTCTGGTGGTTGGAAAGGTTCTGGTTGGTGACTGAGCTGCCAAAATTTCGGACATGGCATGTTGGATGTGAGACCTGGATTGTTTGGGACCGAAGATGTTGGATTTTGCAATTTCACCAGTAGATTTTCTTGGGTCCCTAATTTATACAACATCCATTTTCTAGTAGAAAATCAGAGGCCCCAACCTGACCCGGTGAACTCGTACAGGGATCTTCAGAGACTTTCATAACCAGCGATATGTGCGGTTTGCAGCATCTTTTCTCTTGGCACTGTTTGCTGACAAAGAATTCTTCCAGTGCTTCCCAGGATTTGCTTCCAGAGTGGCAGACCGCCATTCCAAGGGTCAATTTCTCTCCGGCAGGAAGATTTCAAAGTGAACATCCACTTCACTTTTACTTACTGCGTTTTACGTAGGGGATAGATGGCAATGGGGGTTGCTGGGATGATTGTTGATAGTTAGCCAATGGATCAGTAATATAGGTTTAATAGTGATTATTGATACTTATTATGGTTTAGTGGTGATTATTGATAGGTTTCAATAACTCTCCACCAGTAAGTTGAACAATCTTCATAAGCCGCAGCGTCGCTTCCGCGGCAGTGGTGGCTTGGAGGCGTCAGGAGGCGAGCAAAAAATGAAAACCACAACCACAGTTGGACAAGAAGAGGAAGAAGAAGAAGAAGAAAAACCAAAGAGAAGAACAACTACAACAAAGTCGTCTCTATTTTCCAGGGGAGCGAAACGTTGCAAATAAATATCATTCAAAATATTCAAAATGGCAGGTTGTCGTTCCAAATTGCCAGAAGAAACATCATCAAATATTGACATTCCCATGCTGCAAATACATGCAAATACCATATCAAAGGAGAAGTCACGTGTCAAGAGCAGTGGAAATACTGTGCGCCATGAGAGGTGGAATATCCAAAACGTTGCAAATGACGAGGAAAACCAGCACAGACGAAATCCAGATAATATCCCAAACCACAACGGTTGCTTAAACATTTTGGAATCCGCGATGGGATGTGATGGTTTTGGTTTTGGTTCACGCGAAACAGCCGCGGCGTCCCAGCGCAGCGGCCAGAGAGTCTACGGAGAGTCACGAAGTGCCGCGCCTGAACCAGTCGCGGCGCGCAGTTGCGACGCCTGCCACGCGAAACAGCTGCGCCCTAGGAGTCTACGGAGATTCAACCTTCCCGGCCAGACGCGGCGCGCCACAAAGATTCACCAATGCCACACCTGTCACGTGAACAACCAGATGTGCCGTCCCAGCGGCCAGACAGTCTACGGAGAGCCTGACTTGCGAAAAAACTGCGGCGTCCCAGTCTGCGGAGTCACCAAGTGCCGCGCCTGCCACGCGAAAACCCAAAGTCCAGAGAGTCTACAGAGAGTCACCAAATGCCGATGTTTGAAAGAGAAGCGCAGAAAATTCAATAGAGACTCTCGACATGATGACGGAGGAAAAATGAGAGGTTCAGGAACAGGCGTGTTCAAAAGACTATCTATTGATGATTGGATAGCGGGAGGAGACGGCGGGAGGAGGAGGAGGAGCGGCGGATTGCCAGCAAAAAAATTAGAACCCCACACAGTGATGTGGGGCCAAAAACAACACAGTCCCATTAATGGTATCGATTTAGCTGCTGTTGTGACAATCTTTTGTAGAGCTTAGACTTTTGCGTTGAGGACATGAAGAACATGTGAGCATTTTATGAAATTGTCGAGTTTCTCCTTCTCGTCCTACCGTATTGTTGCCCACCTGGCGCAGAGAACGTGAAAAAAAAACATTATTTCAAGCGAAGCCTGTGGCAGGTGACAGCAGAGAAAACGCACTCACTTGCGCAGTAATAGTGTGCTTGGCATGCCCGACATGCCGCCGCTTGTTCCATGGCTCCTTGGGGCCTTGCCATTCCGATTTGAAACCGTCAGCTGCTGCAACTGGCAGAATCTGCCTTGGCTGCATTTGACCCGACCGGACCATACTTGACCCGGCTGAAATTGTCTTCAAAGGAACTGGGATATCTGGCGCGCCTATCCAAGAGTTGAAAAGGCCGTGGAGTTGATGTTTGTTCTTGATGGGTGGCAAGGTTCTTGACGGTTAGACGGTTAGTCACTTAGTCACTAGTACATTTGCTTGATGAGTGGCCAGAACGGGTTGGCTTTGGAATGCTTCAAATATATCTATATAAAAATTTAAAGTCGAGTCATGTTGGCATCTTTTCGCAAAGACATGACAGACATGACAATCACAGTTGGTTGAAGATGTCAACAGTCGATGTGAGTCTTGAGTTGGCCATGGCCAATTAATTATGTTGGATAGTTTAAGGCTCAGTGAACTGTGGATACTTTGGTTCTTATTTCATCTTATTTCTGGAAACTCGCGAG
>Ga0126342_10013598_pt1 | contig 14394 bp, 11 predicted proteins | sample Cyp1metagenome_FD_92528 | JGI IMG/M metagenome (GOLD analysis project Ga0126342, IMG submission 92528) | Coral microbial communities from Lord Howe Island, Old Settlement Bay, Australia - Cyphastrea 1 metagenome | ecosystem: Host-associated > Invertebrates > Cnidaria > Coral ...
CAAGAAACAACAATGCAAAAATCAAGAGTGTCTTGCAAGTTACAAGAAGGACTTGATAGCGTGTGCCAGGGTACGGTGCAAGAGAAGAGTGGATAGCGTAGCAGCAAGTCCAAGAGAATATCTTGTAAGGCGGGCAGCCAAGAACGTTATCAGCTCCCCCCAAAACCCCCGAAACCCCCCCAAAACCCACGGCCGTTTATAAGCCGTGGTCCAACTACTTCCCAGTACTTCTTTGTACTACACAGCTTGCACAAAGCAATTCCCAGTACTACTTTGTACTACAAAGTTTGCACGAACCACTTCCCAGTACTACTTTGTACTACAAAGCTTGCACAAAGCACTTCCCAGCACTACTTTGTACTAGAAAGCTTGCACAAAGCACTTCCCTGACGGCTTTGCACTACAAAGCTTGCACAAAGCACTTCCCAGTACTACTTTGTACTACAAAGCTTGCGTAAGCTACTTCCTTCCTAGTACTACAAAGTACGTCCCAGTACTACTCTGTACTACAAAGCTTGCACAAAGTACTTCCCAGTACTACTTGGTACTTCAAAGCTTGCACAAAGTACTGCCGGTGCTACTTTGGACTACAGAGCTTGCACAAAGTATTCCCAAGACTAAGCTACTTGGTACTCCAAAGCTGCGTTTACTCTTGGACCAAAACAGTATTACAAAGCCCATGCAACTTTCATGCAGCCATTACAATGTGTTTTGCAGCACCACGTGCACATCCATGCAGCCGTTACAGTGCGATTTGCACCCGCACGTTGCCGAACACAGTCGAGGAACCGATTACGCGTCAATATGGTCACCGCCGGCTGCAGCCACTACACACCGAAAAATACAAAGTTTCGTGCTCCAGTTTCCTCCCCACAGCAAACCCCATGCAATATTCATGCAGCGTTTACATTGCGTTTTGCAGCACCGCGCGCACATTGATGCAGCCATTACAATGCGATTTGCATCCACGCGCTGCAGAACACATCAGAACACCATGGAAGAACCGATGACGCGTCGAAACGAGCGCGCCCGCACCTGCCGCACACACGAGCTGCCCTTCATCGCCTGCAGCCACTTTACACGGAAAAACACAATGTTTGGTGCTCCGGCTTCCTCCCCAAAACATAGCCCATGCAACAGTCGTGCAGCCATTACAGTGCGACTTGTATTGTTTTGTACTGTATGGTTATGTGATGTTTTGTTGTGTGATGTATTGTTATGTGATGTATTGTTGTGTGATGTATTGTTCTGTGATGTATTGTTGTGTGATGTATTGTTCTGTGATGTATTGTTGTGTGATGTATTGTTCTGTGATGTATTGTTGTGTGATGTATTGTTATGTGATGTATTGTTATGTGATGTGATGTATTGTTATGTGATTATTGTTATGTAGTGTACTGTTATGTAATGAATTGTTGTGTGAAGTATTGTTGCGTGATGTTTTGTTGTGTGATGTACCATTGTGTGATGTTTTGTTGTGTGATTATTGTTACGTAATGTATTGTGATGTGATGTATTGTCTTGTAAATGTATTGTTGTGCAATGTATTGTTATGTGATGTATTGTTATGTGATGTATGGTTCTGTGATGTATTGTTCTGTGATGTACTGTTGAGTCATGTATTGTTATATGATGTATTGTTATGTGATGTATTGTTATGTGACGTTTTGTTATGTGATGTATTGTTGTGTAATGTATTGTTATGTGATGTCTGTCTTGTTATGTGATGTATTATTATGTGATGTATTGTTACTGCATTACACTTCATCCGTAACTTGGAAGATTGCTTCCCAACTTCCTTTGACAAAAGAACGCGCCCAAAATCTAAGTCATTGCAGGGCAAGGAAAAACGCAGAAAATTGCGTGCAACAACCTCTTCCGAAATCTTTGGATTGGTAGCAGCAGCAGCAGCAGCAACGAAGTGCATCAAGACACTGGGATTTGAAGCGGCGACAATACGGTTAGAGGGTGCACAGTGAAGAATCCCTTTATAATGATAAAGAATAAAACCACTCCTGTGCCCTCCTTTGAAACCACTCCCGTGCCCTCCTTTGCCGCAGAAAGAAACATATATGCTAAAGATTGCTAAGGCGCAGAAGACTCAGGCATGCGAACTTTGGTGACTAATGCTCATCGACTTTTCTGCGAAAATCTGCAACATATGAAATGTAAAGATGCATGAGTTGCGCTCTCAGCTTGGAACAAATCTAAGCTGAGCCATCTGCTGTGGAGAGCTTCCGCTTGTTGCCACCAGAGAGGTATTCACAAAGTTGTTTCTCATGCGCCTGTCAATATCTGTCCACATATGTCAACATCTGTTAATTTATAAAGTATCTGCCAACACGCTTGCAGCATGCTTGCTTGTTGAACTTCAAGGGCTTTTCATTCAGGAAACCCACAAATCATCTGGTCACGGTCAAAAAATCCAGCAATGCAGGGGCTTTCATCATGTGCCCATGCTACCAAACATGGTTCTCTCCCATCCACCCGTCCTTGCGAGCTAATTCGCATGAACAAGCAGTCAAGGCCCAACAATACAACATATATAATACAACTTTTTACGGCTGGATATACTCAATCGCAATCAAACATACGAGTATATCTTTAGGTCTGCTGCTGCATACGGCACACTACTGTATGTTATTGCTGATAAGAATGAGTATGCAAGCACTCATGCGATGGCCCCTCTTTACATGCTCGAAGACAAACACAGTAACAAGACTCTTGGAACATGTCGTAAGAACAACATCGCAAGAGCCACTTCGATGGCAAGGCAATCCGCTGCAATCTTCGCGTGCATATCATATGATTGCAGTATATCACAACCTGAAAAACATTGAAAATCAACCTACTTCGGCTAGTGAAATGTGCAGAGCATGCGAAGGGCAAGGAACCGCTGCCTCCAAGCACATCCGCGCAATCATGCTGTCTGCAACATTCACCACATCTGCCCTGGGAATGCCACCTGCCGCTCTTTGGTTTCGTATGCCAAAACACAGTTCTCGTTTTGCACCTTCGTTTTCTACCGTGCTGAAGCACAAACGGCTCGCCCGTGCGAGTGTCAAATTATGTTTTCTATATATGTATATATATATATCTTTTTTCGTTCAAGTCGCCGTTGAACGTGAACTACAGGTAAACGACAAAGTCATTCCTAAGTCATGCCTAGCTCTGATCGGAGCCCTTCGGCCCATGTAAACGCAGTTTCCAAGAAGTCATGCCTAAGTCATTCCTTTTCCATATTCCCCAATGGAACGCTAGCTCGAAAGTCGTGTCTGCTTGCATTGCTGGACCGAGAAATATGTCTACTTGCATGTACTTTGCAACAGCACTCTGCGGAGCAAGCGCTTGAGGCCAGGGGTAGGTGACGAAATCTAGCAGGGGAAGTAGAATCAGCGGGCAATGTCTACAGTATGGGTTAGGCAGCTGCAAAGAAGGTGTTGTGCTGTTGTGCTGGGGGAGGGAGGCTTCGCCGAAGTACCAAGTATGGATACGTAGGAGTCCGTAGGAGGGTTAAAGTTTAGTTATAAAAGAATGCGCCTAGCGGGCCTAGCGGCCGCAGATATCATGTGAGCCTATAGTTCAGGGACCTGGGGGTGGATTCACGCACACTCCGGATTTGAGCCCGCGACCATGTGGTTATGACACCGGTAGAGGGGGGGGGCGCTGCCATATATTGCCATATAATTATAATTTTCCAAAGCACAAGCAACTTCAGCTAGCTAGCTTTCACGATATTCTTCAGTTTTCAATTGATGGTGATATAATGTGACATATAGTTGCCATGAGCTGGTCTTTCTCATCTGCTGAAAACCAAGCGCACGTACAGAATCGTTATACCATCTAGTGTAAAAGTCTGTAAATACATCTAAATGCCGTCATTTGGTTCAAGTCTTCATTCCAGGTTCAAAGCAACACAAATCTCAAACTCTCACAATTCCTCCACGGTAATTCTAGAAACGTCGGTGAGAAAACAGTTGTCAACTTCAACTTCAAATGTGGTCAAGACCCTCTCAGTTTTGAACTAGGTCAGCGCATAATATGTGAATCTTGCAAACATTTCTGCTCGAATCAACACCATCGTCTCAAGTGGCAGAGTCTTGTTGAAGCAACTTCACTTCCTACAGTGAAAATAAGACCAGGGGATACCAGCAAATAGAAGCGTTGCGCCTTTGGACCTGCTCAATACGCTGGACTAGGATCAGAGATGGTTTAGTGGAGCCTAGTCTAGGCGTCTGACGAATCCTGGCAAAAAGCTGAATGGTCTCTCGCACTGTCAGCTTGTCAGGGATGGCCTCAGCAGCGCGGCTCAGTCAACATGTTTTGTTCTAAAGCTTTGCTGGCGATGCTTTTTCAATGTTCTGTTTCTTGCTAGCTACCCTACTATTCTCCAGCTTCCCTGAATTTCAGATATTGAGATATATTGAGAGATATTGAGAGATATATTGAGAGATGAATGCTAGGTGAGATTCTTTAGTGAACTCCTTAGTGTCAAGTTTGTGGAATCAAAAGCAGCTCCGGATCAGCTGTCCAGTCTGTCAAGGAAAAATGATAAACATGTGAGTCTAAAAGCTGCGACTGCCACACCTGCGACACCTGCGACACCTGCTTTAAATATCTTTAAATTCTAAGTTTCAAGCATCGAACTGGGGGCAGTAGCCCAAGCGCCGGCGTGCTGCATCACGCTGTGCCTTGAGCAAAATTGAGCAAATGCCCGTTGTGTAAGAAGAGAAGGCAGGATACACAGATCCCACAAGGTGGAGCCAAATTTGAATTGGAAAATCAGGGGTCTGGATCTGGCGTTTGGGTGCTGTGTGGTGAGTTGTAGTTAGCTGCAATCTGGATGTATCTGTGCTCTAACAAAAGTTTGAGAACACTGCCATAGGTTGCCCGAAGCCACTACAATTCTAAGCACTGTTTACCGATATCGCAATGCCGCGCCTTGGGCCATGTTTTTGTCCCTGCTAATCTTTGTGGACTGTTTATTTGCGAGTGCCATGAAACATGCCGTTGACCCCGTCATCTTAACTCAAGATGATTGAAGTCTTGGAATGTTGGAAAATATTGGAAAATTAATGAAAATTACATGGGAGCGGGTCACTGGCTGTCATAATAAACACATTGATTACAGCAAATGCAAAGCGCTGCCTGGACAGCTGCAAAGGTTGCCACAGTACTCCATCCGATCCGCCTGGACACTAGCACCACCTACGAGCACATCCCCTTTCGTCACATCTGTGTCTCCTGCAGCCGGGCAGAGTCAAAGACAAATATACTCATAATCTTAGATATGCCTGAACGTATCCTCTGCAACGACTATTGTCAACGAAGCAATTTTTCAATCTGAGCAGGCGTAGCTTCCAGCTTTGAACGACAAGGCAGCCAAGAATCTTTTACTAAACCGCTGGCTGGCTGTACCGTTAGCAAAGATATGTCATTTTTCTGTACTTTGGACTCTAAATAGAAGATAGTAGAAGCCTTCTAGCATGCTTTATTGACGTGATTTGACGTGTGTCCTGTGATCATTCTCATTGTTGTCGTCTTTCCAGCACCGTTGACCCCCAAGAGCCTTTCGCTGGAGCCCGTCTCATGTTGGACAAACATGTATTGCATTTTCACAGTTCGACCAGTTTCTTACTATTTTTACGTGTTCAAACATGTTCAAACATTATAGAACCATATTGCGAATCTATTCACTATGTCTGTTGCAGTTGCGACTGAGGCTATGACCCAAAGCACTCCCCTGGAGGCACACCTAATGGCAAGATGCCCGCATGACTCTTACAGCACTCCGAACTTTGGTAAGAGGAGAATGAATGACGATAAATGGATATAAATGGCAACAATTCATCTGAGGTTTGAAATCACAAGTGTCAAAAGAAAACTGTTGCGCTTTGCCAAATGGTTGCCGCTTCCAAGGAACGTCCTTCTCAAACATGATATAACAAAACATGTTCAGCAACACAGAAAGAATTGGCTGCTGGTGCTGACTTCCATCACATCGTAAAATATTTTACCGTTTCGCCTTCCCATTGTGCAAATCACCGCCCCATTACGACATCTCCACACATCTCCCCACATCTCCACATAGCTCATCATATCTGCACATATCTTCAGATATCTCCAGATATATCCACTACCTTGGGATTTGGAGCCACTGTCAAGCTGCTTCAAAGTGGCTTACTCTTGCTCCAAACACAAGCACAATTATGATACTGATTTCTTGCAGTCAGTCCGCTAAGGTTGGTATGCCTTAGTGATTGGGATCATGACTGCGCTCTGCGTCTATTTGACAAGATATTTGCCCTACGGGTTGATGGCCAGTGGATGATACGATTACATACATCTTCTATGCGGTTTTGCCAACTTTCTGTTTGGTCTTGTGGCCATGGCACTCTTCCACATTGCACCCATTGCACTTGGAACTCCTTTTTCTGCAAATCGCATCGCAGGCTGAAATTTTTCTACAAGTCTTTTGGCCACAAAAAATCTCAAAGCCTGCAGTGGTCCATCTGCCCACGACGTCGTATGCAACCAAACAAGTGTTTGAAAGGAATATCGAAGAAAAGGATGGCAAGGGTTTGCGACGTTTTTTTGTTTTCACTTGCCTTTTGGAAATGGTTCGCAGGTTGAGTGAGTGAATGCCACATTTAGACAGGGTTCGGGTGCATGATAAAGGATGTTGTGCTCCCATGGCAAAAAACTGACACAAGCTTGCTTAGTAAGCACCCAACAAATATCCAGGCCGGCACGGCACATCTGAAAATCTATCTTTGTAAGACAACAACACATTTCATTACAACAAAAACATTTATCACGACCAGGAATGGACCTGCTGTCTCTGTAAGCCTTTGCAGGAACAGCTTGGAGTGCCTATCTATAATAAAGACTCAAGGCAGGATGGTGGAATGAGAAGGGCATCAGCACCAACTTTCATTGGTCAACATGTTTGGATTGCAGCCTTCGGCTCCAATGTGCTCTGGAACTTATGTTAAAGCAACCCTCATTCCTTTAGCTCCAAGCGTTCGCTGCGGTTGGGGTGCTTGTCTCTTCGAGACCCAGTTATGATTCGACTGTGTCCAAAGCTCAGGGGCCTCCCAAACCCAACAGTCTTAAATTCCACGTTCAAATTTCGACGTGGCAAGGATCTGCGAACAGGATTCTGTACACCAAGAACATGGTCAACTTTGAGGAGTCCTGCGCTACTGTACTGTGGATGTCTCGACACCGTATGTGCCTCTATATAACCAATCATACTTGTGGTTAAGAAGAGCAATTGGCTCCATTGATTGCGATGGCCTGTAAATAAAGACAAAGAATCGGCAGAATCCTGTAGAGTACCTGTTACGAGTATCAATCTGCACGGCCTGTTGGAAGCGACCTCGCGTCACTCCATTTGTGAAGTACCAATGTTAAGAAAAAAGTAGGGCTGCAAGCTTCTTCTCAGAATCAAATACTGATCTGCTCCTGCGCTCCAGATCGCTCCAGCACCTTGGGACAATGACAACAAAGGAACTTGAATTAATCTCACCCTTGGCTTCCCCCTCAGCAGGAAAGGACTTGTCAAACCACACTATCGTCAAATGTACTAGAATCATCTAGAATCGCCAGGATCCGAACCTGTTTGTGGTGTGGGAGCACTAGTCGTCCTCGCCATCCTCATCATCCTCCTGAACAGAAAGAAATTTGAACTTGATGACTGCAGGTGAGCGGCTCAAGCGTCTGCATCTTCCAGGTGGTCTCTCACCAAATCATTCAATAATCAACACTGTCATTGCTAGCAATGCTCAACACTATAATTGCTAGCAACATAATTCATCACTACTCAGGAATACACATCCTCTAAAACTCGAGCACCTTTTTCCGAAGTTGCAAACTTTTGACGAATATCAGCATGTGCTCAGCATGATCCCTTTGCAAATCTGGCCTTCTGTGTTGTCGCTCTCATCTGCAAACGAGTGTGCTTGGATGGGCGAATCCGCTTGTTTTTCTGTCCTGACAAAAAAGGATTGTGTCATCTTGCCTTACACTTCTCGATCCTGCTCCCCGTTTTCTTCTGTGATACTCCACGAAGTTCGACTCCGGATGAAATCATCGACCCGATATCTCTCTCTCTCTATATATATATGTATATATATATATACATATGCCATTGCATTGCATTGGATTGCATCACATTAATTCCATTCCATTCGATTCCATTGGATGCGATTAGATTACATTGCAATGTATACACTATGTCATGTTGCCATACATACATTACATTGTCATACGTACATTACATTACATTACAATACAATACATTACATTACAATACATTACAATGCATTGCCTTGCATATTGCATTGCATGTTGCACTGCATCTGCATGACACTACATTACATTACCATACATCCATCCATCCTTCCATCCATCCATGCATGCATCCGTACATTCGTTGTTTGAGTAGCCGTGGATCTACACTTTGAGCTTGCGTCACTACAAGTAGTGCAATCTAAGAAGAGCTGCTCTCTGTAGATATCTGAGTCCAAAGTGGGGGATAGCATGGCCCTGCTGAGTGCCATGTGTACATGGTGTTGCAGGACCGTGTATGAGACGGCAGCGCAATGGCAAATTAGTTCTTAAATGGATTTTAAAAGCGATCTGCTGGTACTCTCTCATGGCCTGGGTGACGGAAGTGGCAGTAGTCACAATGGACTCCTTTGCCGCACTTTCCTGCAACGTCGCAAGCGGCACTTTGAACTGCTGGAGAATTTGTAAGGAGGGTACAAGTCTCCACGTCAGATCAAGTCACCATTGGGACAACACATGCCAACACCAAATGCTTTGACGTGTGCCCTATCTACTCCGCACAACTCTGCACTCAGATGTGCTCATATATTGGCATGTATTGAAGTTGCTGAAGCAGAAAACAGTTGACAACAAAAAGTCGCATCAGGCCACAAAGAGAGCAACTGACAGCGACTGTACTTTGCACAGCAGCCGATGCAAACACTGTGAGCTACATACCTCCAAGATCCTCCAAGTGGGATACACAAATATCTTCAATTTCTGTGTGGGATGCCTTCGACCAGGATAAAATACGTCAATGAGCCACAGTGGCAAACAGCACAAAATTTTGGTATTTACCGCAACCGGCAACTGGATGATAATGGCACTGTAGACTTGAATTCAACAAGGACTCCGGCATGAAATTAAATGAATTGGTGTGAAAATGTCAAACCTGCAGAACAAATTCTAACAAATGCAGCCCCGAGATAAAAGGTTTCCTGTATCAATTCCCTGCTGTGTGCATTCCTATGTATATACATTAACATCATGCACCCAGCTTTGCAACCCAACAACAGTGAAAGGTCCAAATTCAAGGTTGGAAGGCATTCATACATGTTTGGGTCACATTTTGACCCTCAGAGTGGAGACAAAACAACACATAAAGTTGAGGACACAGTGGGCAACAAAGTGGAAGACAAAGTCACAGACAGGACGCAAAGTGACAAAGTGAGAGACAAAGTGGAACAAGCTGGGAGGCAAAATAGGCGACAAAGTGAAGGACAAAGTGAGAGACACAGTGGGGGACAAAGTCGGAGACAAAGCGGGAGACAAGCTGGGAGACAAAGGAGGAGACAAGGTGGAAGACAAACTTGGAGACGAAGTCGGAGACAAAAGTGGGAGACAAAGTGGGAGACCAGCTGAGAAACAAATTGTAAGACAGAGTGAGGGACAAAGTGGGAGACAAAGTGGTAGACAAGGTTCACCGTGCCTGCAGAAATTGAAACCCAACAGCTTCTGCGGTTGGGAGCTCACAAAGTCTCACGCTAATTCGGCTGCTGAAGCGGGCTTCGCCTTTTTGTTCTATAACTCCCCTAAGGTGATGGAACACGTCCAGGTGACACCTGAACTCCTCCACGATATGCCTTGGGTTGCTGCGTCGCAGCCTGGTCAGTGCCCGCCCACAACGGTCTCTCATCCTTGATCCTTGGTCCCTCCAATGTGTGATATGTGTGTGATTCCTCAGACTCGGCCCATCTCTGGTCCCACCGATGCATCTGACCCTGTGCCTTGGACACTTGAAGTCCTCGCAACTACAGGAGGATGCCCTAAACCCTGCGGGCCCTCTGAAAAACCTTGAAAACCAATGATCTAAGTAGCGCGGGAAGTTTTTTGTAGAAGGTGAAGGCAAAGCGATTTCAAAACACGACTGCGCAACGTGTGTTTTGAAAAAAGTTGCGAAACTGTGATTCACAGCTTTAGTGAACAGAAGGGAACCAATACAACAACAAAAACGCATGAATGTTTTATGATTTTGTGGCTTGGAAGGATATGATTTGGACACCCTCCCACATTTTATTTATGAGGCTCTATTCTGCTCGCGGTTGCTGCATACAAAAAACAGTATTTTTCTTTGAAAGTGCTAAGATGCAGTGTCAAGATATGCAAAGGAGGTATGCTAGATTTTGAGGGTATCCCATTATGACGTCCTCTACAGTATTGTACCTGTTTTTTCCCAAATATTTTTTGCCACTGTTACCAACCCAAGGTCTAAATTGATATTGCGAAAAGGTCTGAAAAGGTATAGGCTGAATGTTCTAGACCTTCAACATGCTGGTCCCTGGGCCCAATGGTGCTAGACCCTAAGTCTTGAGCGCATGACGTGTATATACGTATATGTGTGACGTGCAGGTATCATACTTTTGTATACATACAACATATTCATGTATTGAAAATAAATGAAAATCAAAATAAGACTCAAAACTAATGGAAGGAACCAACATGGGACGTACTTTACTCCTCGTTGGTTCTTGCAAGCAGCAATCCCAAAGCATCTACACCCATATTGACCCACCTGCAAACTGCTAAACTCAGCCAAGCTGCCCTTGAACCAGAACAAACAAGGGGAACACGTGTCTGGATGCTGCAAACCTGAGAAAAGCAATGGATAGCAACTTGCATGTGATCGCAAAGCAGCCGGCGTTGCACGCAAATCCATGCAAATGCAGGACAAGTCCAGTCATGTTGCGGGGTTGGTATGGTTTTGCTGCTTCGTCGTTCTTCTTGTTGGCTTGTGGCAAACTGAAAGAAACGTGAATACATATTCTACTCCTGTTACACCCATCAAAGGCATCAGGTTTGCATTAGACACCTTCGCATTTGGAATCCTAGGACACCCTAGGCACAACAAACCTTCTCCAAACGAACATAGAAATAGAAAACCGCATACACACAAAGATAGATTGTAGTATAGATATGTATACATGTACAGTATATATACTGTATATATCAATATTATACATACCTACACAGTATATATGCTGCTGTAAATAGTATTGTCATATATAGTCATACCCAATCTACACATACTCTTGTTTGCTCTAGAAATGCGTCAGCACATGCTCACACACACGCATGCTTTAGGTCTCTGCCGTGGTTGAGCTGAGAAACTTCCCAAAGATGTGAGCTCACCTGCAGCCCAAGAGTAAAACGAAGCTACCCTACTAACAGTGATGAGAGTCTTCAGCAAACGGAAGTAATTTGCCTGAATGTATCTTAATCTGGTGAGGAGCTGCGCAACAATCCTTTCCATCAGATCCATTTTCTATGCTGTTCCCGTGTTCCAGTACTCCTTCACATTGCGCCTCTATGTGTCCGCTACCAAAAAGAAACAAAGATAAAAATTGTGATCTACAGCCTTCCCAAAATCATCCAAAATCAAACACCGAAAATACAAAGAAACATGACTGCTGACAGAAATTTTCTACGGTGAGACACCTCGCACATTTGGAACAACCGGCAAGAGCCTTCTTCATTGTGAGGCACTTTGGCAAGCAGCTCTTCAACGGTACTGCCAAGTTATGCCAAGTTGATCAAATGATCAAAAAACACCGCGATCCGTATGGAAGGTCAAGAAGCTCACTCTGCAACGAAATGAGCGGATATGCATTATATACATATATACTGCCTGCAGATGACATGGGAGTTGTCGGACATGCCCAAAAAACGCAACTCCCATGTCATCTGCAGAGTGAAAAAAACAGAAAATGCATAAGTCCCGTGTCATGTGTAAAGTGCCTCGGAAAAAATCACATGACATGGGACCTCTGCGTCCAAAAAATGCAAAACATGTCATGTCAACTACCTCACACACTGTACTACCTACTAGCAGTTGGAAAAATCCAAAATTATACGTCAGCAGTTAGAATATTCCAGAGTCACATGAATCCATTCACCTCCTTGTTCTATTTAGCAACTATTTAGCAGCTATTCACAAGCTATTTAGCAGCTCTTTAGCATTTATTCAGCAACTATTTACCAGCTATTTAGAAACTATTTAGCAGCTACTTAGCAGCTATTTAGCAGCTACTAGCAGCTATTTAGCGCCTATTCAGTAGTTATTCAGCAACTATTTAGAAGCTATTTAGCAACTATTTAGAAATTATTCAGCAAATATTTAGCAACTATTTTCAAAGCTATTCAGCAGCTACTTACTTCATTGTGAAAACCGTCTGGGAAATTTACAGGAATTTAAAGGAATTTGAAAAAAGAAGGAATTGGAAGTCCCATGTCATGTGGTAAATTCGTCTTTTAAGGAATTTAAAGAAATTTAGGAAATTAAAAAAAATTGAGGAATTTCAAGGAATCCTAAAGAATTTAGAGGAATTTTAAGGAATTGGAAGTCCCATGTCATGTGGTAAATTCGTCTTATAAGGAATTTAAAAGAACTTACAGGAATTTCAAGGAACTTAAAGGAATTTAAAAGAATTTGAATGAATTTAAAAGAATTTAAAGAAATTGAAAAGAATTTAAAGGAATTGGAAGTCCCATGTCATGTGGTAAATTCGTTTAAGGAATTTAAAGGAACAAGGAATTCTAAAGAATTTAAAGGAACTTAAAGAAATTTCAAAAAATAAGGAATTGGACGTCCCATGTCATCTGCTGAATTCGTCTTTTAAGGAATTTGAAGGAATTTAAAGGAATCTAAAAGAATTTGAATGAATTTAAAAGAATTTAAAGGAATTGGAAGTCCCATGTCATGTGGTGAATTCGTCTTTGAAGGAATTTAAATGGATTTTCAAGATGTTAACGGAATTTATTTTTTAAAAGGAGTTTAAAGTTTAAAGGAATTTTAAGGAATTGGAAGTCCCATGTCATGTGGTAAATTCGTCTTTTAAGGAATTTAAAGGAATTTTGAGGAATCTCAATTAATTTAAAAGAATTTAAAAGAATCTGAAGGAATTGAAAGGAATTTACCTGCCACTTCCCATCTTGGACGTCCCATTCCTGTGGTAAATTCGTCTTCCCATCTCATTACCTGCCACTTCCCATCTTGGACGTCTGTGTTTTCCTGGAAGTCCATGTCATGTGTAAATTTGATCACTTATTCCCATGTTATCTGTCAAAAAATGGAAAAATACCTGCCCGTTAGGTCGGCGCAAAACATGTGTTAAAAAACACATAGCAAAACCGACACATAAATCCCATGTCATGTGCCAAAAAACCTCGGCTAAATCGGCCGCAAAGTCCCGTGTCATCTGCGCCTACTATATATATATAAGATTATATAAGTAAAAATAACTATGATACCTGGGTGTCTTAAGGGCTGCGCATCAAATCTTTGCTGAATCGATCACTCAAAGAAATATGGGTTGACCATGTAACAGGGCAATCATGCGTAAAATAGGACGAATCGGGCCACCCCTTGAGTTGAGATGTCTGCATAGCAGCATCGCGCTATATCAACACTTAATTCACTTGAAACACAACCATTTCATAATATTTCCGCCGACTTCTACAGTGCCTGCGTAATTCAGCGCCCCTGATAACTCTCCGATGCTGTCCTGCCCTTGGTTTCGCAGGGATCCTGAGGCCCCACAGGAAGCGGTTGCGCCAATCGTAGATTTGCCGGCGGCCTCGGGACCGGACCAAGCACCGAAGTTGCGGAAGGGTCTTCAAATGTCAAAGTTTCTGTCATCACCTAGCCACCCTATGCCACACTGCTCATGTTAGCTATGCACGGCGCTCTGCAGCATTGCCCATGTTTGGCAGATAGTTGTGTGATCAAAAGAAGTTGGGAAGCAATACTGTGCGACTTGACATTGATGAAGGGCTGTGAAGTGGTGACGAAGGGAAGTGGTGAGGAAGGGAAGTGGTGACGAAGGGAAGTGGTGTGGTAGGGAGGTGGTGACGAAGGGAAGTGGTGAGGAAGGGAAGTGGTGACGAAGGGAAGTGGTGACAAAGGGAAGTGGTGACTAAGGGAAGTGGTGAGGAAGGGAAGTGGTGACTAAGGGAAGTGGTGAGGAAGGGAAGTGGTGACGAAGGGAAGTGGTGAGGAAGGGAAGTGGTGACAAAGGGAAGTGGTGACGAGGGGAATTGGTGAGGAAGGGAAGTGGTGACGAAGGG
>Ga0126342_10013599_pt1 | contig 14394 bp, 13 predicted proteins | sample Cyp1metagenome_FD_92528 | JGI IMG/M metagenome (GOLD analysis project Ga0126342, IMG submission 92528) | Coral microbial communities from Lord Howe Island, Old Settlement Bay, Australia - Cyphastrea 1 metagenome | ecosystem: Host-associated > Invertebrates > Cnidaria > Coral ...
ATTGGCAACCCACCAAAACTACGGAATTGAGATTGATATGTGAGTTTGCATACCGCAATGAATACAGGGCGTGCTTGACAAGCACCTTTTTCTTTAAGTCCAAGAACTGTGGAGGACATTGTGTGCCTTTTCCCTTTCCAGGCCGTGAGGCTTTGGATTTTATGCCCATGCCACCTGTCGGATCTCGGGCCGCCAGGCGGAGGAGCTGCAGCGCAAAGCCCTCGCGGGGCAAGAAACACAACTCGGTGCCCACCATCCCGCCACGCTGGTGTCGATCGGTAACCTTGCTTTGGTCCTGATGCAGCGGGGAAAGCTAGATGAGGCCGGGCTGAGGTCTTTGGGCTGAAGAGAGGTAACCTTCCTTGAGCCAGAGGGAAAGGCTTGGATGTTGTCTTGTTTCCCACTATTCTTGGATAGTAATTTTCGGGTGATTTATTGCCCATGAAACGATGTGACAAGTGATTCATTTATGCATTTATTTATCATCGCTGAAGTCTATATATATACCTATGTCTTCCAATGTCTGTCTTTTTTTAGTTGTTTCAAGAATTTCCTGAAATTTGGTGAATGTACCATGTTTTTCGCTTTCGAGCGTTTATTGCTTTTTTGGCATTTTGGTGGTTTGTCCATTTATATTGATTTGTTTTGATGATTTGATCCCACATTTGTCATCTCCAAGCCGATTCTTGGCTCATATCTTCGTAGAAATCCCTTGGCCCAATGGAGATGCACACGTGCGCCCACTTTTCTCTCATCGTTTTCACTTTCAGCTTCTAATCCCAATAGCCACATCCTGCCGCTCAGCAGGGCTGCACCTCAGCAGGTACAAAGCCAAGCATGGAAAGGAAGTGGTCCAACGAATGAAGGACTGGGGTTGGGGCTGATCTGACCCCTTGATTTGTTTTCAGCATTTTTGTATGGCACAGCCGTGAAATATCCATACAATCAAAAAAACTGAGTTAAAAGGCAAAGCCATTGGGGCTCAAGAGGTTAGCTCGATATCCCAGTATCCTTTTTTCAACTAGGTAGGATGTTGGCAAGTGATTGGGAAGCGGATGTGTCTATCCGCAACAATAGCCGCCGGTCGGGGTGTATCACAAAATGGCCTTCAAGCAAGGCTGTCGGAGTTGCTAGCATGAAGGCATGTTCGATGAATGGCACGGCACTTCTTATCACTGCAAAGTGGTGGGTGCAAATGAGTGATGGACCCTCTGCTATCAGCATTGATCGTCTCAGAAATGAGGCTAAGGGTTGTCAAAAAACTTTGATATTGGCCCCTGAAGATTTTAATCAAATGACAGTTTGTGTTCTACATGGGGGTTAATGTCAAAACAATTTGCTAGTGGTCCTGGATTTTTTTACTTGCAGAGTTCTACATGGGAAATCTTAGAGACAAACTCAAACACACTAGCTGCCCCAGGTTATCCATTGGCGAGACCTCATGGCGCTTGACGAGGATGGGGCCAAGGTCCACTTAGACGCGTGGGGCATCAAGCGTTGTTTCACGCATTTGCTCAGGAGGTGGCTGGCAGGGACTGTGAGCCCCAGAGTGCTCTTCTTGCACTAGATCATATTTTTCTGATGTGCTTGGATTTCAAGTTACAAGTACAAATGAATAGAATAAAATAAATGGTACTTAGTGCAGTGGGTTTCATACATGCATCCCCCACTATGAGGACCAGCCGATTTGGGACACCTTTGACTTTGCTTGGGGTTCTGCTGATGGTGGTGATGATGCAGCCGAATCTGACCGCCGCTCTGCTATCATGGGTCAGCTTGCCGTTGAGGATGGCACCGTTGGTGATGACGATGACACCAGCCTTGGTGGAGCAGTTGCTGCTGATGCCTATGATGGTGATGAGCGTGATGGAGATGGATCTGGTGATGATGCATCGGTGGCTACAACATTGCCAGAACAGACCGCAGAGAACATGGCACCAGCTCAGCCTCATCCCCGCAGCATCTCAACTCTTCCACCCAACACCACATGGGAGGAGCATAGGGCTACTGTAAATGTTTGGTGTTAAATGTTGTAGTGTAAGTTCCCCCAAGAAAAAAGTTATACGGATTCACCCCAATATAAATCATTATAAATCAATTTTTGTTCTCAAATTTTGCAGGATTTCGAGTTCGAGGATGATAGCGTGGAATCCCAACCAGTGGATACCTTGGACATGCAGACTGACTCGCAGCCTGGGGAACTTGTGGAGCCTATGGTGTTCGATTCCCAACCTTTGGATTCCCAACCTTTGGATTCGCAAGAGCCCATGTCTACTGAGTTTGAACCATCAGACTCCCAGCCCGTTGAAGAGCCGACTGATGGATTGTTCCATGGCTCATCCTCTGGGATTCCAGACGCAGCTGCGTCAATGCCACCACCACCGGTGCCATGCAAAGCTGCCAAGAAGCAACGCCTCGAAGAGCAGCTGGAAATGATCAGGCGAGCCAAGTGCCCAAAAAAACAATACACTTTTATACACTTTTGTTGATGTTTCTCCAGGGTTGGAGCCAGTGATACAAGTATGTATGAATCCTGCAACTCAAAATCAAACAAATCCCAAGTTCATCCCAATAATGTTCAAGACTGTTTTTTGTGATCCCTTACATCAGGAGCCGCATGACTGAGAGGGAGAAGGAGAGGATCTCCCGATTGAAAAGCTCTGCCAATCTTTCCAGATCATTGCAAACAAATAACATTATTTTGTGTTTTTTGTTTAAATATGCTTAAATCTTTACCCCGAAGGACCTTTTGGTTTTCGATTGGGCCCTTTTCTAAGGTCCAGCTGATGCCACGGCTTCTGACAACATGGACACTCTGCCGTATGAGCCGGAGACACCACCTGATTTGAATTTCGATCCCATTGAAATTGAGGTTGGGGATGTTGAACGACCAATTCAAATACTTTATGGAATGGTGTGTAAAATCGAGGATTCCTTTAAGGGTTTCATCAGTCAACACTTGCCCTGGTTGTAAAACCCAAATCAATTTCTGGACCTGCAGGACTCTCCTGTGAAGATCAAAGAGGAAGTTGCTGAGCCCAAGCTTGACGCTGAACCCGTTGCTTCTGAAGCTCCCGGGCCTTCTGCCAAAGATGCTGATGGGCAGATTCCTGCGACACAAGCTGATCCCGAGGAGTCGGAGGATTTGCTGGATAGTAAGGTGGGTTTTTTTGGGGTTCATTGGTTTTATACCTGATACTTCAAGTCTACAGTCAAAATCCTGGAACTAGTGGGTATTAAAAGACATTCTCATACAAAAATGGTCTTGTATATCAATCAACAAATTCAAGGGTGATTGTCAAAATCAATAAATGTTGTAGACCCAAGCCAATCTCTGATTGCAGGTTCCTATGGTCACTCGCCGGGAGCAACTTGGGACTGCAGACCATCAGCGTGAAGGTGATGCAGACAAAGCCACTGAGGTCAAGGATACCAAGAAACCCCGTGGTTGCTTGAAAAGGCCTGCTTCCAAGGTGGAGACCGGTGGGAGTGCAAAGGCTGCTAAGAAGGACAAGGGGAAGGACAAGGAGAAAGACGCAGAGAAGAAGAAGACAAGGGCGCCGAAGAAGGCCAAGGACACCGACCAGAGTGCTGACAATCTTGAGGTGGCAAACACCAGCAACAAGAAGAAGCCGAAGGACAACAAGGACGACAAGGACAGCAAGGAAGAGGGCACGGTCAAAAAGCGCAAGGGTGCCAAGGCTGTGGACAAGGCCAATGAGACAAAGAACCCGGAGCCAAAGGAGCCAAAGGAGCCAAAGGATGCGATTCCCCCTCCCCAAGCCAAGGTGGCAAAGACCTGGGCTGGACGGTGGATCCCCACAGACCCTGTCCAGTTGGCAAAGTTCACTGCCATCCGCCAAGTGTTCGAGAATTGTTTGAGCAAGAAGCTCACATCACCGTCGACCCTGGCATCTTCGTTCTTCGCGCTTTGCAACAAGGCGTTCAAGGCCAAGGGCTTGGACAATGCCGAGAGCACAGTGCAGCAGATGGTGGAAGCAGCAGAGCTTGAGGTTGAGAATTTCCTCAAGATGAATTCTGTTCGTACCTGGGTTGTTTGTTCACGACTCCAAATTTTCTTTTCGGTTATGAATTTTGAAGTTTCACCGTTTCACCTAACTCTTTTTACAAGTTGATTTTCTTTCAGCCCTTGCTCTGTGAGGCAGCAAGCTCATCACTGCCTCGGAGTGAATCTTGGAGCAGCCATTGGGTTAGGCTGTGTTGGCACTGACATGCTGGCTTTGCATGTCCATGGGGTTGTGCTTCACGGCAGCCCACGGAGACCCAATTCTGGCAAGTGTTTGATTAGAAAATTTGGTATGGGTGCCAGCGCCATTCAAGTCTAAAACAAGACCAAGTAAATTGTCCCATAGTAACGGTTCCATATTCTCTAAGTATCCAATTTGATGATATGGCTTGGCACCAACTTCGTCATCTGGATGTTACCACAGAACCCTAGTTCCATTAGACGCTGTGGTGTTCAGCAGTCCTTGAAGAGCAAGGCAGGGTAGATGCATTTGATGATATGCCCACCTGCGCAGCGACAAAAGAACATTCACACACTGGGGCTGTAAGCAACCAATGAATTAAGGCTATGTTCTGATTATCCTGTATTTTCAATCGGGGTTAGTTTGTCCTGAAACATCTTGACACGAATTGGTTTCCATGTTACATGTTCCCAGCATGTTCCACAGGCTTAAGAAATAAGAGGTTCCAACTAACCATCAATCGCAGGATCAAAAGAATGAAAAAGCTTCGTCGAGGCCAGGGAAGTCTGGCCAGATTTGGCTACTTTGAAGGCACCGGCTGGCATGTCTTATAGTCAACCTTTCTTAAGTCATGTTGCACTCTGAATTGTTCTTGACCATTGTCACCGACATTCAATGAAGTTTCTAGAAGAATCCGTTGCTATTTTACAGACTCAATCCACTAAAAAGATTTGTGGATTTGCTTGGCGCCCTGCCTTGCTGTGGTATGAAGCCAGAAGTCGACCTTGCAGTGCGGCGCATGGCCGCAATGGGTGTTCCCCGTGAAACCTGGCAAAAAAAAACATGGGTTATCCAAGTAATCCCTGTATGAACTCAACTTGAGATACAGTAGATGCAAATACTTTTGTTAAACTGAGGTATTTCTTCTTGTGGTTATCTTGGTGACTTTCCTTTCAGTTCCACAGTGGGATGCGGAGAGCAATGAAAGCCTAGACCTATGTGAGTTCTTCGCTGGGAAAGCTCGTGTGAGCAAACTGGCATCGTGGGTCGGATACCGGGTGCGCTCCTATGATATCAACTTTGAACCACCTACTAACCCTAGGGAATTCAAACGTGGCAAACTTCCTCGTTCACCTATGGACTTGAATGGAAATGCTGGGATGGTGATACTGGTCTGATTTGGGAAACTCATATTTTCCTTTTCCTTGTTTCCAATTTTGGGGAACTATTCTGTGTTTTCCCACCCAGACATCTGCTCACTGACATTCAAACAGTTTGTTCATCTTGAGGCTTGCTACGATCCTATGCATGAGCGGGCGGCCTCAAACAGCATTGTTCATCATAGCGGTTGTTTGCAGTACTTGGTCGGCTGTAAACTTACATACAAGCCAGCGTGATATCTTGACGCCATATGGTGACACAACCAGGACATCAGTAAATTCAGGCAATCGAATGGTTGCAAGGCTCGTTATTGTGTCAAGATGGGGGAATCAATTTGATAAGAAAAAAGGGGTTTGTTGATACTGCATAGTACTCCATACTTTTGCATCATTTCCCCTTTGACCGTGGTGCGGCCCTGGCAGGGTGGCGCTGATGCTATTGCTGCTGCAGTGCTTGCAGCAACACTGGTTTGTGGAGAATCCTGCTAGCTCTTGTTTACTGCTGCATCCATGGATGAACTGGGCAATCGGGCTGATCAAGAAATTCTCCGGAAAAGACCCCTGATTGAAAATGAGTTCTTGATAATTTATTTGTCTTCTTAAAAAATGGGTTTATTGAATCTCAAGAATCCACCAATCAGATAATTGATTCTTGGCAAATGTTAGCTCATCTTGATGTATGCAATGACTTCAATGGAGAATGCATGGGTTCTTTAGAAATTTCACCAGGGTTAACTAGCACAACCGTCTTTACTAACCTTCTACGTAGAGATCTGGGTTCCCGAGCACCAAGTGGGTAACAAAAAGCACTGGCAGCCATCCTCAGCCAACTTGAGGTGTACCGCGTGCAGTTTTGGATGCGGCACTACTTGAGTCCCTCCATGAAGCCAACGATGATCATCACCAACAGCCCGGAATTTGGTGAGTTGAACTTGGGACCGGTGGGTAAATCCAGAAAGCGCAGGGCCAAAAAAACCACCAACAGGTACGAGGATAAAGCCGGAAAAGTTCGATTTAATGGCAACAAAACTTTGAAAACCTCACAGACGCTTTGCTTGAGAACTGGCAAGATCCCCAAAGGTTTGCAATTGAAACCCCAAGACTTGTGGAATTTATGAGAAGCATCAAATGCGTACAATAAACTACTAAATATAGTAAAATGGGTTTGGGCACCTTCTTTATTCCAATCAATGGTGGTTCCTAAAGTTCATCAATTTCCTAGTTGGGTTTTGTATTTCTAATCTATCATCGATCCCTCGCCATCTCAGGGAATACACCGCTCCTTTCGCTGCCAAAGTGGTTGGGCTTATCCCAGATTTGAAGGAGAATCCACCGGCAATTGATGTTGATGTACCTGGTATTGTTTTGTATGATTTTTCTATTTACACCTTGGGGTGAAAAGGTACCTTTATGAAAACCCGATATGGTTGAATTCTTTCCCAGCTTTGGCTGACCGCTGAGGTTAACACCGAGATGCCGCTTCAGGATTTGATCCAAATGGCACCTGAGGGAAACGCCGCAGAAGCGGATCTTGAGGAGGTGGTGGAGTACCTACTTAGGTCAAAACATTTGGCCATGCCAATGGAGTGGCTGGAAGTCTTCCAATAGGAAACCCTATATAGCGCTCAAAAATTTGTTTAACCACCGAATCCACTTTGGGGCGGGGTTGTGCACTGATAAGTTTGTATTATCTGAAAAATGTGGAATTAGAATGAACAACCATTGAGCCAATTATCAGAACTGTTCATGCTTGTTTACCACTGTTGATCATGTGCCCAATACATACCGGACCTTTGTAGTAATTAGTTCATTAGATGTGATGAGATTGTACATCTTCTGTGAAATCCTATGGACATTTATGACACACTTATGAAGTTTTATGAAATCTCATGAATGTTATGATGTTTGTTATGATTTGTCTGAATTTTGAAAAAGCGTTTTTTACCGTTGAAAAAGCGTTATTTTGCGTCAAAAAGCGTTTTTTTTTGACATTTTTCAATGGTTTTGGAGGAAACCATAAGTGTTCTGATTACAAGAGTGCACACTTGCCTTAGACATGGTGGTCTTGCTTGCAACCCGGTTGCATAAATTCATGCAAGGGTGCTGATGGGCAGTTCGTACGGCCCCAAATCAAAGAGAAGAAAAAAAGCTTTGTATTCAGTCGTCTGTCATTATTGTCATTGAGCATTTCATTCTACAACTTGGGTATCCCAAATGAAGTCGTATCCCGCAAAGATCAACAAGGTTTTGTTTTTGGTGATATGTTGGGTTCAAAAATTTGTGGATGACGAAGCCTGACCAATACATGTGAGCTATTGGGATCAATTTTTTCTGAAAGATGGAGGAGGTAGCCCAGGCAGCCCGACTCCGTAGCTCAGTCTGGTCTTCAGAAACCCTGCAACGGGGCATGGCGTCCATTACCCAACAGCCTTGTGGCCTCCTTGCAAAATCTGAAGAAGACGAATCACTGGTGCAGGCATACAATGTTGCTAGATTTAATTCAGGATTGTATGATATTGTATGTTAATACAGATCGTGGTTGATAGATTACATTTAATCTATGATTGTAGTATAGTAGGACTACTGGAAATCCCGTTCCTTGATCTTAATCAGTAAAAGCCATTACATGGCAACTCCAGCCAAGGCTATCACCAAGCAGCTTGCCAAGTTGGAAGACTCGGACCAACAAGACCTGCAGCAAGGGGCAGTCAGTGCGATGGCGGCCCCAGTGGGTTTGGAAGACAGTCATGCATGTGAAGCACCCGATCTGGCTGATGACATGGACAAGTCTGGTCTAGATGGTCCCCGAGAAACAGACAAGGCTGTTTCAGATCCCCCACAAGAGGTTTCCAGTGAAATTGGGGGAGAACCGAGTCAGGGAGAACCCAAAACCATTTCCAATGAAGTTGGTGGCAACCAAGATACGCCTGCTACCACTGAAAGCCATGGTGATGAAATTGAACGAATTGAACCTAGCCATGAACCTGTCCACGTGGACCCCATGGATTGCATGGATGATTTCGATTTGGAAACCTACCTTGGGGTATCTAAGCTTATTTGAGTCATGGTTTGTTATTTCATACTGAATTGTCTATTTTGAAACCCATACTTCATCTCCTGTTATCAGTTCATTGAGACCGAAGCTGAGGCAAACGCCATGGCTGAAGAACCTGCTCTTGCTGATCCATATTTGTATGGCCTCGGGCCAGACTCGGCATTTGAGGGGTAAACTTTGGGAGTCTGATACCATTCCGGGGTCACCAGAATGCCTGAAGGGTGCTATCAGGTCTGAAGGACCAATCCCAAGCCATTCAGTTCCACCACCTATGGGAGCAAACTCGGAACCCCCAAGTCTGGAAGGATCGGTTTCTTGGTTATTTCATAGGAAAATGCTGTTGATACCGCTTATTGTTTAATCTTCAATCTATTTCATGGGTTGATGCTACTGTTGATACCTCTTGTTATTAATTCACATCTCAATTATTTTTGGGGTTCTTCAATTAGTGATCGGTTCTTGCCAGCAACCATCCTCAGGCTTCTCCGAACCAGGTGGCCAAGATCGATGTTCAACAGCGGCCAGCTCCCACGCCTTGCCGTGTGAGGGTTGACATTGGGGGCATTGTGGTCCCTGACATTGCCGATTCAACTGCACCAAAGCCAGATGTCAACATGTTGAGGTTGTCCCCTGAAGCCATCGATGGACGCTTGAGACGCGTCTTCCTTCCAAATGTAAAGGGAGAACACAAGGTATCTACTAAGATAGTAGAGCAATGGAAATCCAAAAAAGGCAAAGGAACATTGCGCAAACTGTTCCAGAGTTGTGGATTCAACACGGACTGGTTTGGGGGAAAATGTTGTCTCTGACCGTTACTATGAGTATCTTCTAGTTTTGTAGAAGCTCAACATGAACATGATAGAAAAGTAACAGCTAGCATTCTAGTTTTTATTTGCCCCCTTAATCCCTGAAGGATGCTTTCATCGAGGAGTGTGAGTTGATGAGATCAGACATTCTTGAAAACGATTTGACGATAGAAGGCCAATTCGTTACAGAACAGGTCATGAAAGAAGAATGGGGATGGTCACAGCTACTCAGTTGATACTTAGAACTGTAAGTTTTTGTTGCATGGCCTTTATCATGTTATTCAACCTGGGCCTTTTCCCACCCCACTCTTTCATTGCCTGCTTGAGGACACGAATCGATGCGGTGAAGCACGAGGCGAGGAAGTCACCTCGCACGATGATGAGGCTGAATGGGCTGGTGTTGTTCAAAAAGCTGAATACTGATTACCTCTCAATTGGAAACAGGGCTAGTGTTATTCCAAATATGTACCTATGAAGTAATCCCAACTTAAATCATAATCTATTTCTGTCATCAACCTGCATTTGCAGGACTGACCGGTATGAAAATACTGCGCTCTACTGGGCAGAGATTTCAGTGAAAACCGCCAACTTGCTGCTAAGCTGCAATTATCCAGCGGTCAGATTTCAAAACAACTTGTAGCTATCCAATCAACTCTTAAGAACAATGTTGTTGAACACATCTTGGCCTAAAAAATGCCAGAACACTGTGACACTTCAGGAACCGAAGTCGGCTCGCCATGAACCGCAGGGTTCAATGGAACCAAACCCCTCCGAACATGAATGACTTCGATCCGGAGTGCCTGAAAGCTCCCGGACCTTTGCAGCAGCAGTCTGCAATTCCTGAGGATGAAGCGACTGGGGAAAGAAAACCTAAAAGGGCTTCCTCCGGTTCTACTGGTTCTACCCCGAATCCCAAAGCCCCAAAGTTGGCAATTGAGAATGAAGCTGCAGGCTTGGTTGTGACAAAATTGTTATGAAACTCATGAATTTTTTGGGAAACTAATCCAATGGGTATGAAGATTTTCATCAAGTAGTCTGGGCTATATCCCCTGAAAGGTGGTGGTGATGAGTCATCCTCTGAGAGAAGTGGTGATGAATCTGTACCAGATGGATTGCAAGCTGAAGCCGCCGATGTTGCTGCTAAACTATGTAAAAGGGCTGGTCTTCCAGAACTGCAGTTGGACCAACTCCCAAGCACCATTTCCCAAAAGGTGATGAAGCTTATCTCAAAACATCACCAAGCTGATGCATTTATGAAAGAACAACAAGTCTACTTACTCTGTATGTTTTGTGGTCCTAATTCATGCGTCCATTCCCGCTTCAAGGACTTGCCTCTTGAAGAGGGCCGGCAAGTTGCAGGAAGGCCTGGACCGATTCAATGCATGTGATGTGCTGACGGACTTGCAAAATAAGAGTTTTGGCTGAGCCATGCTGAACCAAGAAACCTAGAACTCATACTCATACCAAATAGAAACAGTGGGATAGATATGATAGACCATGAAAACGTTTATAACTATAACCAATTCAGATTAATCTCGGTTGAGAGTCAAGAGCATCTTTTTTTGATGACAATTTTAGATTCTGGATTCAACTAACGATGAAGTGCAAACTTGAGACGGCGATCAAAGGCTTGAATGACTTGTGCGGTCTGATCGAAGACGTGTTCAACACTGGTGTGGTTGAGGGCTTCACCAAAGAGCCATTGTCTTAGAAACAGGAACATTTTTCCTCATTTACTAAAAACATTTCTTCCAAGGTCTGAAGGCCAACTGACCCAGTTCTATCAAAATGCCCGAGCCAAGCCCAGCCCTAAGAGAAGAATGCCAAACAAAAACAATTTCAAATTGAACTGGACCAAGGGCTGTGGAAGCTTTGGGGATCGAAGGCCGGATGAGGCCAGGGCTATTTCCACCAAAACAATGGGTTTCCCACATGTTCCCGCTGCCGGTCAGGACAGTCCTTCCCAAGGAGGTGAAGCCCAAGCCTAAGCGTCGGGCAGCTCGTGCGGCAAAGGCCAAAGCAAAGGCCAGTGGCAAAGCCAAGGCGGCCAACAAGAGAAATGAGGAGGAGTGAGATCGCAGCATTTAAAACAGGAAATTAAACCATTGTTTTCCGTTCCTACTGTTTGAAATTTTATCAACACGCAAACCCTGGCTAATCATGAACATGCTAGCGTTCTCAAGTGCTGCTTCGACAGGCCTCTTAGGGGCTAGCAATCAGCAAAGGAAACTATAAAACCCATTCTTGCAGTATTCTTGAAATATATTTTGATGAATAAATGAACAATTTTATCAGTAAGTTTCCTTTGCTGCTGCTTTTTGGGGAACCCGTTTCCATAGAAGCGGTGTGCGCAATTTGCCTCACACCCATGGTGAGGGATGATGGAACTTTGAGACAGAACCTTGTGGCAACACAGGGCTTGAAATGCGATGAACCAGCAGGAAAAGAACATCAGTGATTGACACATTCAATGGTTGACCTTTGTTGACCAGAAGACTGTTTCATACCAATCTTTTCCGCTATGTTTGAAATGATGGTTTTGAGTTGGGTTTCTCAAATCTCAAACCCATATCAACTTTACCATCCCCTCTGGTTTTCAACATGTGTCCCCAAGCTCTCATTAATTCAATCATATTCAATCCCATTTGCCAGGTCCCAAGAAGAAAGAAACTGAAGATTCTGATGTGGCTGCCCTTGCAAATGCTATTTCTGAAGGGGTGTCTTGGATTGAGGTTAAAACGGACTATATATCGCGATCTGTCCTATCTTGGTAAACCATGGAAAACCTACCTATCAATGATTCAAAGTGCTGAACACAATCATTCTAATTCTATGGGGGCTGATCCGCCCTTGAGCTTAGGTCCCGACTGTGCAGGCGCAAGCCATACGCCTGAACAAGCAAGTTGGAGATGACCCTGCTTGGAAAAAAAACTGTTCTCGGGCAACGTGGGCCCTTCTCCGAAAGAAAGGTGATGGTTGGAATGTACCTTTGTCAGAGTTTGACTTCACTGCCCCGGATGGGAGAATTCTACCCATTACTTACATCAAACCTTCTGACCTGGTGACTTATTTGATGACCCATCATCCAAGTGTTTTGGTGGGAGGTATACAATCCGAGACTGAAAGAGCTGTTCACTTGGAAAGTTTTTGGGAAGCATTTCGTTTGTCAAATGGCGACCACAAAGTTTTCCAAGAGCACGCCCATTCCCTTGCAAATTGCCTGCCATTGGCGTGGCATGGAGACGAGGGCCGTGGCAAACGACGTGGGAATACAGTTGTGGTGTCATGTGAAACGGTATTCTCTGTCATGACCTCTCTGAACAACAAGCGCAAATTTGGTTGTTGTGACCCACCTGCTACTTCCAAAGCGAGATTTCCAAATGTTCAGTCTAGATTTTCTGCCAGGCACAAAGCTGCTTTGGAAATGCAAATGACAACAATGAAGGGGCATTCGCTACTTCATCATTATCCCTTGTTTATCATCCCTTCTGGAATACACCATGAGCATCCCCAAGCGACTATGGAGTTGTTGGAGCTCATCGCAGCTGATTTCAGGAAACTTTTTTTTGAGGGGGTCGACATAGCCACTGGCAACGGCCGCAAGAACTACACTGTTGCAATTGTTGGCGCAAAGGGTGACTTGAAATGGTTTCGCAAAATAGCGCTTGAGCGATCATGGGAAAACCAGGGTGTTGTACGCAATTTGGCATGCTGCCATCAGTGTGGTGCAGGTGTCGATGGGATGCCTTTTGAAGATTTGGGATCTCAGGATCCAGTGTGGTCGCCAACGAGATTTACAACAAGACCATGGAATACTCCACCAGTTATGAATCCTGTGCCCTTTTCCACAGGGGCGCCAGAAAAACAATATCGAAACGATCCTTTTCACCTTTGCAAAGTTGGCATCTACAGAGACCTTGTGGGTTCAGCTGTGTGCTATCTTGCCTACAAAGGCTACTATGGAGAGCAAGGTGACTTCAGCCAGAAGTTGGCCAACGCGCATGGTGCTTTTCGTTTGTATTGCACTACAGTTGGGAAGACAGCTGCCTTGAGGACATTTTCAAGACTTTTGCTGATGTATCCACGGTTCAGCGCTTATCCGTGGGCAAATGTGAAAGGATCAGACTGCATGATCATTCTTGGTTTCTTGATGGTGCAATGCTCTGGGTTTGAAAACCAACCATTGGATGCTGGTCATCTGCTGATGTTGCGAACAATCCGCTTGACGTGCAATGCTGCCAGGAAGATCTTTTTCTGCCTTAACTCCCACAACTTGTGGATGGAGAACTTGTGTGGCATGAACCTTCATGCTGAGATTTGCCGGTTTGTGAAGGGCTATGTCAAATTGGCCTCGGCGTGTCTCAACGACCCCTTCAATGGCTTTGGTATAAAGCCCAAACTGCACCTGGTAAAGCACGAAGAGCTTGAATACGCGGACGCATTACTTAAGGGCGACGAGCTGGTTTTGAATTGGAACATTTGGAATTGTGAAAGCAATGAAGATACGATTGGGAGAGTATGCAGGCTCTCACGCAGGTTGGATAGCAGAAGGATTGGTGAAAGAGTTCTTGGTTGCTGTCTACTTAAATCTGGCACATTACACCGCAGATTCTTGGAAACTGGCCGCTTCTAGCTGAGGTCAAAATTGGAATCCAAAGAGCGCATGGTGGGGGAATTGTTGAGAACCAGTGAAACTTGTTAGGAACCATTTGTCTTTAGGATCTGTGTGATGCAATGCTTATGATGACTTGCTGCATTTGAATTATCTGGCGAAACCTGATCGAGCAATAATTTGGGCATCGAGCGATAAAAACACCAAACGGCTATAATAACTTGAGTTCCAGGATCGAGCGATAATTTTGCATAGGCAGAGGTTCCAGGTATATATATATATATATATGCGAAGACCAATGAAATGTAGTTGTTTTTCCCTCCAAGGTGCCCTCTACAATAGGTCCTTGATTTATATTGGGCTTCCAAAACATCTCATGTGGATCCGGGGCCAGTTTTGATCGATTTGCTTTGCGTTTCAGATGCTATATATCTAGCGACATCTAGCGATTGCCCAGGCACCCAGATTGCAAGAGGGATCTTGTCATTACATATGGCAAGAACGACTAGAAATCACACATCGAGCGCTCATGTGAGATATGTGAGGAACCTAC
>Ga0126342_10013600_pt1 | contig 14393 bp, 10 predicted proteins | sample Cyp1metagenome_FD_92528 | JGI IMG/M metagenome (GOLD analysis project Ga0126342, IMG submission 92528) | Coral microbial communities from Lord Howe Island, Old Settlement Bay, Australia - Cyphastrea 1 metagenome | ecosystem: Host-associated > Invertebrates > Cnidaria > Coral ...
CTTGATACTCCTCTTCTCGACTGCCTATAACACAGCTTTCATATATCGTTTCTAATATTGCGTCTCCATACTAACAAGAGAAGACCCTGCTCCTCTACGCTCTCGGGCCATCCGTCGTCTAGTCTTCATTATCATGTTACTTGATGTTAATTGATGTTTGATGTTAGATTCATGATATATATATATATATATATATGTATGTATCATTTCCGAAATGGCGCAGCATCCTGCGTGCAGCATCCCGCGCGCAGCATCCCGTGTAAGAATTCCAGAACTGGTTGGTGGTTTGGAACACGAATTTTATTTTCCATTTCATATATGGGATGTCATCCCAACCCCATTGACTTTCACTCCATCATTTTTCAAGATGGTGAAATTGCACCACCAACCAGAGAAAAATTGCTTGGAAAATGTCCAACTTTTGACCCAGGTCCTAACTGGGATCCAATCATGGATCTCGAACCCTCCGGTCAACGTTAACAAAAACGATGGAACATCGACCATTTTTGATGGGTAATTCAACGAACTAAATGGCAATTTTCAATAGCAAACTGTTAGTTTACCAGGCCGGGTAGCCCCACGAAATGGAACCCCGGTGGAGGAGTTTTTTTTCGATCCGGAACTTTTTGCGCCAAGGTACGTGAAGAGTTCAGAGGCCCTGGCAGCGGCCTTCGCCAATTTTTTTGGGCTCTTTCTGTTGGCCTCTTGGAGGAAACGATGAAAGATGGAGGATGCGGAAAAAGTTCGAGCGAAGGCGTTCAGAAACGCCTTATTATTTATTTCAGTGGCTGAATTCTATGGTTTATGGTAGATATAACTATAGACTATAGTGAACGGGGATTATCATGGTTTTATAAACCAACTTATAACTGGGGGGGCCCCATCCTGTATGGAGGTTTCCATAAATGGAGGTACCCCCAAACGGATGGTTTATAGTGGAAAATCCCATTAGAATATTTAAAATAGATGATTTGGGTGTACCCCTATTTTAGGAAGCCACCATATGAACACATGGGAAAAAACACGGCCTTTAATAGCCATGGGATAATGAAAACAATCAACATCTGGCGATATCATGGGGGATATGAATGGGTATACCCTTTGGTAAACATTCACATTTCGGACTGGAAAATGGACCATTTATGAATGATTTACCTATTAAAAATGGTGAGTTTCCATAGCTATGTTAAATTACCAGAGGGTATATAGTCCTTAATCTGGATGAATTATAGAAACATCTCACGTGGTCACTGGAATCATCCCAATAGTTGGCCTTACAGGTCAGTGACTGGTCAGTGAAGTCCGGAAAAACTTCAGCGCAGATAGTTCAACAAAAATCCCGTCTCTGAATTTTGCTTGGTCGAATCCTCCAGATGAAAAGCCAACAACTCCTAAGGAGGCTGTGAATCCTTGGGTACCCTATTTGGTATGCAGCTGCATGTCCTTTGTGGTCTTCGTCATCTATACGTCCCTTGGAGATCAGGTGGGGAGAAACATTGGGAGATCTGAAGAAGATTTTCTTGGGGATAGAATTGGGATTTATGGGGGATTTTATGGCGGATTTTATGGTGATTTATGGGGATATATATATATATATACGCATATATATATATATGATATATGTATGTGTATGTATATGTATATATATATATATATGGCGATATGGATATAGTTGGGGATTCAACTATGGGGATATGACTAGAAAGTAATTCGGACACACATCTGTGTATATGATGAATAATTGGGATATAGTCGGGATTTACAACCAACTTAATATCATGTATTTGGGTCTGAAAATGGATGGGTTACCTCTATTCATGGAAACATATTTGGAAGGAAATGATGATGATGATGATGATGATGATGTTGATGATGATGATGATGAACACGTGGATAGAGGCGTACATGATACCTTTTCGTTAGACTGTTGGAGACACCCATTTCATCGTTGAAGGTGAAAAAAGGTGTTTCTCCAGGATTTTTCGGTTGGTCAGTCTGGACGGGTATCTACAAGAAACCATGCCAAACCTTCCTATGAAATATATGGGTTTCCTGTACCCTCTGGTAAACTAACAATGCCATTTATAGTGGATTTACCCATTGAAAATGGTGGATCTTTCCATAGTTATGTGAAAGTTTACCAGAGGGTAACAAATCCCTTCAACCAAGCCATAGATCTGGGTATCATGATTAGTAAGGGAAATCATCGCCAAATGGCCGAACTATTCAGGTTAGTGAAATATGAAAAAAATTACCCAGGTAGATCGTCCGCCATGGATTGCGAGGAACATCTTTTGCGGACGACTTAGCTGCCGCGACATCGTCGTGGCCGAAGAGAAACGACTGAACGCAGGAATTTGACGTTGCTGGGGTCATTGAGGTCACCCCTAGGGATGGTCACCCAAGAATCAGTGGTGAAGAACTCGTTGGACTGGCAGTTGTAGATGCAACACATCCCAAGTTATATATGGGTTATATATATATACAGTATATATATACACATACATATATACATATATATATACACATATATATATATATATATATACATACATATATATATATATATATACATATGGATTATATACGTCCGAGTGATTCTGATTCAACTAGCGAAAGGTCTATTATTGTACAGAGATCTTGCTAGTTCCATGTGTAGAAATTTTATGTGGGGCTTTTCACATCTAGGACTGTCTCCATTTTTGGAAGCACCGAGAAAAAAACCCGGTCAGTGTCGGTTAGTGTTTTATGGAAACTGCGAGTTGGGTGGTTGAATTCTTCAAAAAACCTTTGGGTAAATACATGGGTCATTAAATGTCCCCATCGAACATCACCCAACCATTAGGTATATGGTCTACAATGGCTACTATAAGGTGATGTCCAATATACCCAAAATGGGACAGACAAACCAACCCCTGGTAAACCAAGTTCTTGGGTGGCTCAGTGGGTCAACACGTTTTTTTTTTTGTCATCAACCCTCCAGTAATCATGTCTGGAAAATCCCTCAGTTCGATGATATTCCCAGCTATAGGCCTCCATGGTGCGGGGACTTCCCAACCATGTTTCATGACCGACTTGGAGAAGGTTAAGAAACCTCAGCATAATCGATGGTGCTTGGATTTCTGGTGTCTGAAAATGGAAGATTTGCCATCTAGCATGGTGAAAACTGTTATAAATTGTCATGACAAGAATGATGCCTTCCACCAGTGGATTCTTTTGAATATTCAGTTCTTTTGGCCCTTAAACGATCAGAGACATACATTTAGACTTCGCCTGTTTCATGTGCTTAGGGTGTCATGGCACGACCTCTGTTTTTTTCAAGGGCCTGGCGGCGTGCGAACTTCTTGCTTGTTCTGTTTCACGACGAACGGGAGAGGTGTTGGAAGAGCCAAGTGGAGTTGATTGCGACCTCAAGTCGGGAATTGTAACAGGTAACTATCCCAAAAATAGCTTCTTTCTTAGAACTGAGAATGATATTTTTAGGGAAAGACACGAAAAAAGATCAGAAATGCGATGACATATATCCCGAATCAAAGGTCACTTTGATCAGGACAAGTCAAGTCGGGAGTGGTTCGAAGCCCTAAATTCGCTGATTCATCACAAAAGGTAGCTCCAGTGGGGCTACCTTGAGTTTTGCTTTACGAAGTAAAGGGGAGGGTGGCCAGCCCCGTTACCTGATTATTCAGGAGATTGCTAGTCATTTCAGTACGCCCCCCACCCTCCCCTCCACGAACCCGAAGAGCAGTTTACAGTGTTTTTGTGCCTTTGGCATGGAAAAAGTACTTCTTGCAACATGTTGAAAACTGCGTAAATACCAAGTGTTTTGCTAGGCACAGGCCAAAAAACATTGTAAATACGTGATTTTTGTTACCAGAGGCAAAAAAACATCGTAAATACCGTGGTTTTGGGCTTCCGAGGCGCAAAAAACATCAGTATTTAGGGTGTTTTTTTGCTCAGAGATTCAAACAAACGTGAAAACATCACCTATTTGACAATTTTCGGCCACTACGGGCTGAGAAAAAAAACGCATGGGTAACAGCGGCAGCAACAGCAACAGCAACAGCAACAACAACAAGAAGAACAAGAAGAAGAACAAGAAGAAGAAGAAGAACAAGAAGAAGAACTAGAAGAAGAACAAGAAGAACAAGAAGAATAACAAGAAGAAGAACAAGAAGAAGAACAAGAAGAAGAACAAGAACAAGAACAAGAACAAGAAGAAGAACAAGAAGAACAAGAAGAACAAGAAGAACAACAGCAACAACAACAGCAACAGCAACAACAACAGCAACAACACCAGCAACAACAACAACAACAGCAACAACAACAGCAAAATCAAAATTTATGATCAGAATGTTGCCCGCCGGATCTCAACCACGAAGAATCTCCGAAGATATACCAGATAGAATGCCAGAAAGAATTGCAGAACATATATGAGATAAAATGCGAATGCCAGATAGCATGTCAGAAAATATGTCAAAAAAGTGTCACTTGGTGGGGATCACTCGAAGAAAGTAATTTGTTCCGAAGGCTTTCAAAAATTGACTTAAGACAACCAAAATGACGCTTTGTGGGATCCTGCGCGCATCATCGCCATCATCAACAACGGTAACGACATCAAGCAGTTGCGCTTTGGCTGTGGTGACGCATTTTGCACCGATACGTTTCTACAAACAGACGTTACACACAGAAGCCTGGACACAGAGCAGCCTTTACACACAGAGGTTTTTATGCAAAGAAGGAAGTGTTTACACACAGATGCTTTGTACAAAGATGCTTTGCGCGCATAAATAAAGGCACATAGGCGTTTTTACACACAGAACCTCTTCCACAGAGAAACCTTTGCACAGAACCGTTTTTACACATGTTTTTTCTACACCAAAAAAACATTTGAGACAGCGAAACTTGCACACACAGACTGCAGACAGAAGTTTTTACAGACCGACTTTTTTGCACGCAGAAACTTTACCCAGAGCAGTTTTTACACAGCAGAAACTTTTTCGCACAGAAACCTTTACGCACAAACAAATATGCACAACAGTTTTTTCAGACAGACGGTTTTTACACACAGAAAGTTCTCCGCACAGAAGTCTTACGCACAGAAGGTTTTTACGCACAGCAATTTTTACATAAAGACACTTTTACACACAGATGTCTGTACACAGATACAAACTGCACACAGATACAAACTGCACACAGAAACTTGTGCACACAGAAACTTGTGCACACAGAATGCCGCGTTTACACACAGCCAACTTTTACACAGAGAGGCTTTGCTTTCCCCTTCTCAAGTTTGATCATGGTCATGATTTTCACCCATTCAAAACAGGAACATTGTGTAGAAATAGGTTGCGATATGGAGCCTCTAAAATAATTTGGAAGTTAATTTCAATGATCTTTCTGCTTCCATGTTCAAATTAGCAGCAAAGTACCATGAACCCTTGGAAAACAAACCAAAAATTGCTGCGTTTTTTTTTCTTCGTTTTTTTGGACAGTTCCAATTGCTCAGATTGCTCACCACTTCTCCAGACATGGGATAATGCCTGCTTCACCGGAATTGTTCATCGCAGAATCGCAGCCGAATTTCGCAGGAATTGCGTCTCAGGAGGGTGGTGCAAGTTCTCCACAACTGGGGACTAAAATGAGCTCCAATTTGAGTGGAACATCGAATCTTTTTCAAGGGATCTTTTCTCTATTTTGGAGCCACTTCAAATTGGCGGAGAAAGCCGGTCGTCGAAAATGGCCATCTTCGATGAACTGCCACCGCTCTCTGGGACTTAACAAGCGCAGCTTGTTGCTGCACCGGGCCGGACCTGATTCCTAGGAGCATTGATGTTTTGAGATAGCCTCCGGTGGCAAGTCAAACATGACTGGAAAACATGGAGGTTTATAGCTGGGAACATCATGGGGGATTTGCCAGCAAAACATGTTTGAGCACCGGAGGGTTTATCCAATTGATATCCCACGAAACCTCCATTTATCCCATTAAATATCCCATCTATATGATAAATATCCCCCATTATGTGAAATATCCCATTCAAAATCAATTTTATTATCCCATTAAATATCCCATCATTATCCCATTAAATACCCAATTAATATCCCATTATTTGATTTTTTTTCCAAAACAAAAAAAAGGGCGGGAGATGACGCTCCCGAGGTCCCAGTTGGCTCATTTTTGTCGAAGAAATCTGGGGGGAGATCCTCTGGAAAATCAATGATTTAGCGCGAGCAGCTCGATGATTTTCCTAGCTGTAAATATCCAATGTAAATATCTCATTGCATATATGGATGATTAATGGATGATTATTAACATTATGTCATGGATGATTGTGGTATCTAAATATATAATTATACATACTGGTTGGTGGTTTGGAACATGACTGGATTATGACTTTCCATTCAGTTGGGAATGGAATTTCATCATCCCAACTGACGAGTCGTCCATCATTTTTCAGAGGCGTAGGGCTCAACCACCAACCAGTTATAGGTTTTTTGCAGCTAGCGATGGAACTGATTCCCAGAGGTTTAACCATTCTTGGCACTTAAAGCAAGGTAAGTTGACACGGCTATCGAGGATTTCCTTGGTTTGGGAAGTGGTGTAAATGGGAGGATAGATTCACCAGTTTTAAAGCAGTTTTTTTTTTCCTGGCCATGGTACAAGGTACTTCCCATTTTTTGTTGCAAAAATCTATCCATTTGCGCTGAAAAGAAACATCATTTTGACTCGTAAAGCCCAAGGTTGCCATGAATATTCTCGAAATTCGTTCGCTTGAAAATTTGGTACCCCTAAATAAGGCCCTAAATCCACCGGCGAATCACCCCTTTCCCTAGGACGCTTGCCATTTATTGGGAGGGTTTCACAAGCTGCCTCCCGTTTTCAGCCACAAGGCGTGCCTGATCTGCAGCGGAATTCAGGTCCAAAGCTACTTAGCTGCCCCCGAGAAAGGTGCTGAATGGCGCCAACACAATTCAGCGTTTGGGTCGGACAACACTGCTGAAGGCAGTGCTGGCGGCAAGGTTGGCACGATGCATTTTTTTTCACCATGGGCGAAACATCGATCAAACAAGCTATAAGCCAATTTTGCCAATTTTGCCAATTTTGGTACCATCTGGTTATTTAACATAGCCATGGAAAATCACCATTTTTAATAGGTAAACCATCTATAAATGGGCCATCTATACCATGGCTATGTTAAATAACCAGAGGGTAGTTTTGAGTTGTGATAAGTTAAGCTTCGGCTAAATTTGGGGATAGGGAAAAATTGCAGGTGCCTCCTTTCATCTTGGGTCATGAGTTCAGGGATTTTTTTCACGGATGGCTTGGTCCTGAGCTTTGAGGTATGAGCTGCAGAAAGATTGGGCTTACCATTCCCGCAACATAACGACCCTGCCATGAACTGTGGGTCTTGAAAAAGACATTCTTTCCTCTATTCTCTGCATGTATTAAAATTGGGGGTGCACCCTAAATCATGCATTTTCATAGGATTTTCCCATCATAGATATTGTAAACCATCCATTCATAGGAGTCCCCGCATTGATAAAAACTCCCATATTCACTGCTGGTTGGTGGTTTGACATATTGTTTATTTTTCTATATATTGGGAATTTCATCATCCCAACTGACGAACTCCATCATTTTTCAGAGGGGTAGGTCAACCACCAACCAGACTGGATTTACATCGAAAAGTCGACTGGAGTCGTTCCGGGCTTCGTCTCTTGAATTTACGCCCCAGTTCGTCGGCTAGATTGGTAAACATATCTCCAAGCCGTTCTGGATTTTTTTGGGTTCATGGTACATATATATATATATAAATTGTAAACATGTGTTTGTGTAAAATAATTTCTATTGAAGCTATTGGATTGACATGAACAAACATGTCTTTTTTACAAGGATTCACTTCGTTTGCTTGGGCCGGAATTCCATGGATCGGCTTTAGAAACATGTTGAATGGGCCGGGATGACAAGGTACTTCTGTAGAACCAGCATCCCAAGATATCCCAAGTGGTTTCTCCGAAACCTCTTCTATTTGGGGTCTATGCCAGTGTAATTTATTCGCAGGTTGTTTTGCACATCCGAATCCTGTTTCAAAAGTGGTTCATTTTTGAGGTGGTGTGCTGTAAAATCATGATGCCAGAACCATTTTTAGGACACGTTTTTTGGGAGTGTTTGTCACCCATGTGTAGATTTTAAGGAAAAAGTCAAGAGCCTGTTGTAAAATTCCACAGAAAAGTTAAGAGTGTGTCATCAAGAGCGTGTAGGAATTCCCAGGAAAAAGTTGAGAGCATGGTGGAAGTTGCATCATAAAGTCAAGAGAGTAGCATCAACAGCCTTTGGATGAGATTGAAGGCGACAAAACGCTAGCCCCGCTCCCACCAGCCCGAACCCCCCAACAACACCACCCCAAAAAATGAGAAAGTGCTGGCACGGTTTCCCACCCGCTGGCTTAAACAAGGCAATGGAACATCTCCCATTCATAGATGATTTTCCCAGCTGTAAACCTTTGATTGTTTGATGAAGAGAGGCTACCATTAGTAATCCATTTAGGTTGGTTAACCCCTATGTTATTCCCTTTAAATCCACAATTTACATCAATTTACTAGGTCACCGGACCTTCACCCAATCGCATTGTGCCAGTGGAGAAAAAAGATGGCATGGCGACCATCCGACCAAATCGATCTTTCGGAGAAAAAAAGGGGGCGGTGAAGTTGCGATATCTCGAACTTGTTGGGTAGATTTATCCTGTGCTGTGGAAAAAATGGGTCCGGGTGAATAATTCTGTTTTGAGAAATCACTGGCACTGGAATGATAGGAATCACACTGAAGGTTTATGCTCAACATTTCCATTACAGGGGTTGATGGGTCTCGGGTCTCTTCTTGATTTCTGTGGTTCTTTTGGCATCGTTTGGCCAGTGGATGATGGGAGAAGTTTTTGGCAGCGCAGACCCAGAAGACCAGAGACCTGAAGTCGAATCGTGAAATTCATGGCTTACAAATCCCAACGAGGCTGAAATCCGGTTGCTTGAAATCTTCATGTTGGTTCTTAAAATCTGGATTTTCTTGCTTGTTCGAAGTCTTATTTAATTTATTTGTTGGTTTTGATGGTGTACATTATGTAATTGCAGTATATTACCAGATTCTTCTTCGAGCGGATCTGAAAACAATTTCTTTTAATAGTTGAAATCCCAATCTGTCCAAGTATTTGCTGCGTTTTCTCAGTATTTTCTCCCTGTTCTTTGATCCAAACCCTTAGGGTCCCTCCAATCCATGGTATTTTCTATACCAAAAAAACCTCAAAACATCATGTATCTGACTATAAATGTCATTGATGATAATATATTGAAATTAAGCAGCTATTTGACAATCATTTGGGGAAGGGTTCATCATGGAATTGCCCCAATTGTCATTCGAATCATCCCATTAATCAATATTATCCAACAAATACCACCCTTTACCTCAGCCTAAAGATAGCAACCCCCCAAACAAGAGAGACCTTGAAGCCCTGGGAATTGGGTTTGCCAGGAAATAGGCTACCCCGTTCCATCCACTGGTCCCCCAGGTTTCCCCATGGTGGGTGAACGCACCGCTCGCACCGCTCCGCTCCCGCGGCTCCGTGGCCTGCAGCAGTGCACGGCACCGACGGCCGACGGCCTCCGACAGCCACGGGTTCGACGGATGGCGTCAGAGGTCACCCGGAAAGGGCCAAAAAGTGGAGGATTTTTTGGCCGCTAGCCATAAAAGCCAAAATGATCAATGGAGGGCATTTTTGGAATATGTTTTACTGTATTTATTTATTTATTTATTTATATACACTGTATATATATATATAATCTATATAATGATATACCTCTTTTCTATGTACCTATAAACCATTCTTTGTAATAAATAAATATATATATATATATCAAGGTGAGAAACCCTTTTCCACGATCAAACATCAGTATATAATCCAATTCCCGAGTATTATTCATACCCCCAAAACTGGGCCAACATGAATAGATAAATGCTAAACCGCAATTTTCGAACAAGGGGTATTTGAGTCATTAGGGAGGAGGGATTGCAACGGAACAGTTGCACTCTGTTTTTTTTTTCTCAGTTTGCTATGGCATGGATGGCCCATTTAATGATTTAGTTGGATGATTTATGATAAATCATGAAAAATGAAAATTTAGTTGGATGATTTTTCAGATTTTTTTTTGGTTATGATTTAGCTATCAAATGCAGATTTTCCAGTTCGCTGCGTTAAATGACCAGAGGGTAACTCTTTTTCATTTGGCAGGTCTGATCCAGCGACTGAGCGACTGAACATGGTCTATGTGCATTCTCTTTAGGACGGGTCAACAGTGAATAGCCAGTGAATAGCCAGTGAATAGCCAGTGAATAGCTAGTGAATAGCTATAAATGTTCCACTGCGAAAGCTGCTAGCTATGATTATTCCAAGAACTATAACATCATTAATATCCTCTGGTAATTTGTTACATAGCTATTGAACATTGCCATAGAAATAGGTTGATTTACCGTTTACCTATTAAAAATGGTGGATCTTTCCATAGTTTGTTGTATGTTTACCAGAAAGGTCCTGGACCCGGAGAACGAGGCCAATGAGGTGCGGTGCCGAAAACGGATTTACTAGAAATGGATTGGAAAAATGTTGGAGATATTTAGGAATTCTATTAAATGTGATTCTGGTGATTGATAGAAGAGTGATTTTCTAGTTTTTTTTTTTAATCGTCATTGATTGGAGAGTGCTTTTCTGGGAGGAAAGGAAACATTTTTGTCTGAAAACTGGGGATTCGATCAATCAAACTGGGGATTTGAAGAAACACAATGGGTGTAAGTGTATAGCCTACATGTGAAGAACCAGAGGCGGCGTGGTGATTGTTTTTTTTACCATGAAGAAATAGGGAGGTGTCCAAGAATTCATCATGCTGATGTCATCATGAACCCCATTTTTTGGTATATGTCTATTTGATCCCCCAGCTAATACTCGTTTGTGTTGATCACCAACCAACTTGGATGGTTTGCGTACAAACAGTACCTCGAAATCCAATGGTTTATCGTTGGCATTTTGGGTATACCAGATACCACCACTTTTCGAAGCACCAAAATCATCCTCGTACCTTGTTGCTTATATATCCCAGGACATATCGAAACTCATCGACAGGTGGTTATGTTTTTTTATATCCCATATTTTATTGTAAAATCCCGTTATATCCGCATCGTATCCCCATTATATCCCCTTATATCAGGGTAATGCCAGCTATTTCCACTCGATGTTTAAATGGCAATGTCTATGTACTTTTATGCCACTTTTTCTAGCTTTGACCACGTTAATTGATAGTAATACTAATACAAATTCTGCCACCACCACCACCACCACCACTACTACTCCTACTACTACTCCTACTCCTACTCCTACTCCTACTCCTACTACTACTACTACTACTACTCATTAATAGTACCACTAAACATTGTCACTATATACATGATGGTGCCCCCCAGTTGTAAGTTGGTTTATAAATCCCATTAACTAGTTCGTTACATCTACCGTAAACCATAGAATTCAGCCATAGACATATCTCAACTAAACGCTATCTTGGGGGCCCTATCCTGTAGGTGATCTAAACATGTAATTAATTACCTATTTTCCATTTCCATAATACTTCTAAAGATACGTATACTACTTCTAATACTCATTAACAGGAATAGTCCCATCCTAATATTAAGCAATTCGCAGATGGTCCCAAAAAAATCTGGAAGTTCCCTGTTCAACCATCGTTTCCAATGGGATTATCCCACTAAACATGTCTAGGTCATGTCCCAACTTTTTCCTCAACCGTTTCTGTCACTGGAGGCGGTCGCAGATTTGCCAGTCAGAACAGCCGCACTGCTGGGGAGCCTGGGGAGCATTGCATCTGCCATTTGGAGTGGGATGGACTGGGAATTCAGCACATGGCATATGGAAATATATAAATGGGATATATTATTATGATTTTATGGAATATTTATGGAATATTTATGGAATATTTATGAGATATATGATGTATATATATATTATATAAATAGTTATGGGATATATCATGGTTAATAAGGGAAATCATCCCCAAGATATATTTCAGGTTAGTGAAATATTATAATTTACCCAGATATATGCATTTATATATGTATATTTAATGGGAATAAAGTAGGATTTACAGTGGAATTTACATTGGGATTTAATGGGGATTTATGCCTATACCTATACCTATAGATTACATACACTACATAGCATAACATAAGATAACAAAACAGTTACACACAGACGCATACAGACACATACAGAAACATACAGACACATACAGACGCATACAGACACATACAGACGCATACAGACACATCATTCGTATCCCATTAAATCGCAGTAATATCATGTAATATCCCATTTTTAGTCCCATTCATATCCCATTTAGTCCCATTGAAATCCCATTACCCTCTGGTGATTCAACATAGCTATTGAAAATGGCCCATTTATAGTTCATTTACCCATTAAGGATTGTCATTTTCCATAGCTGTCTGTATGTTTACCAGATGGTAAATCACCGTTAAATCCAACAATGGGATATAGCCTAGCCATATGATATAGCTAGTAATGGGGAAATCCTCTAGTATCCCATTGAAATCCCATTAAATCTCATTAAATCTCATTATTATCCTATTGAAATCCCATTAAATCCCATTATATAAATCTCATTAACTTCCTCTAATATCCCATACAGGATGGGGCCCCCAGTCGATAGCGTTCAGATGCCTTATTTCAGTGGCCGAATTCTATGGTAAAAATGGTAGATATAACATGATATTTCACGAACTAGTTAATGATGTTAATGGGGGTTATTTCATGGTTCACCAACGTTCGCATCACTGGATGGCCTTCAGGTCAGTGTGTTATCCCTCAGGTCATATCCCAAAGGAATCCCATAACTATATAACTCCAATTTCACGATGGTTTTTGTTGCTGATATTAATCGAACTTAACGTTTTCATGGGCTGAATCTAAACCAACATACCCTCTGGTAAACGTTTACATAACAATGGAAAGATCCACCATTTTTCATGGGAAAATCCACTATTTCGACATGGTCATGGCTTCAATAGCAAACCGTTAAACTACCAGAGGGTAACGAACGCACCGGGGGCACCAAATCCCATTACCGTCCGGTAATTTAACAGTTCGCTATTGAAAATGGTGATAGAAATAGTGAGTTTTCCCATGAAACATGGGGATTTTTCCATAGTTATGTAAACGTTTACCAGAGGGTATGTGAAAAATCGTCATTTTCAATAGCTATGTTAAATTACCAGAGGGTATTAACCACTATTAACCATCATTAACCATCAAATCCCATGAATCTCCCAGTCATATCCCATGAACAAATCACCGATTTTTATCGCTGCTGAGGCGCCGTTTCGTCCCGAGACTTCTGCCGCCGGGCCCAGGTCAGTTTTTTTTTTTTACCGGTGGTTCTATGGTGGGTTTTATAAGGGTTATATGATATTTATATGGTTTATAAATGACCAATATGAATACCCTCTGGTAATTTAACATAACTATGGAAAATCACCATGTTTAATGGGAAAACTCATTATAAATGGGGATGGGTCAAAACCTATTAATACCATTTTTAGGGGAATGAACATCCATAAATCCCAGCTATTTTGATGTGAACAAAAGGGCTACATGGTTTTGACCCATCCCCAAATGACCAATATGAATAACTATGAATATGGGTTTTGTGATCTTAATGATCTTATGGGAAATAAGTTAAATACGCTGGGTTCTATGATGGTTCCATGGTTTTGTTGCCATGGGTTTTAGAAAAGTTCTATGGTGGTGTTTATGGTTTTATGATGTTTATGATGTTTATGATGTTTTATGGTAATCGTTCACAAGAGTTGACACTTGATGTTGTTATGGCTTTATAGTCATAAATTTTGGGTTTTATAGCATTTGTGTGGGTTAAGAATGGTTTTCTGAATGGGGATTAATGGTGATTAATGGTTTTCATATGCCCTGATTGGTGAATTTGTTGGGACTTATACTACCTAATTTACTGGGGACAATGACAACCAATAGGATTGGGAAACCTAGAAAAACAACTTGATTTCATGAGATGGGATAGGGGTATTTTTAATAGTTCACGTGTTGAAATGTGGATTTCATAGGGATTCAGTCTGTCGTGGGATAGAATTGGGATCTAGCAGATGTAAAATGGGGATGTATATGTAAGTATATGGATTTATTCACGTCGCTTCGCGACGGCAACCGCCCGCACCGCATCGTTGGGCAGCCGCTCGTAACTGCCAATGATGTCGGCCATTGAGACCAAAAACATCCGAAAGTACTGATTGTCGGAAA
>Ga0126342_10013601_pt1 | contig 14393 bp, 13 predicted proteins | sample Cyp1metagenome_FD_92528 | JGI IMG/M metagenome (GOLD analysis project Ga0126342, IMG submission 92528) | Coral microbial communities from Lord Howe Island, Old Settlement Bay, Australia - Cyphastrea 1 metagenome | ecosystem: Host-associated > Invertebrates > Cnidaria > Coral ...
GCGTGCTCTTGCCCACGTTCTTGACACCCATTAGTGCCATCCTAAGTGGTACTGGTCCGAAACCAGGGTCAAAAGTATTATTCCCTGGCGCGCTCCCCCTTGCGTCTGCCGGGGTCGGCGGATATATTATGATAGAAGTATATTGACTAGTGTATTGATGTACGTTTTGTTCGAAACATGTCCTAAGCCCATCCAATTTCAACAGAATTTCAGGACCCAGCCTTGATGCCATCTACACCTTCGATGCCAAAGAGATGGCCAGACTCAGTGCCTTGGAGATGGCGATGGCTTGCGATGGCGAGCGATGGCTGGGAGAAGGTCAGATTTTCTGGCTGTAAATGATACATATGTAAGGTCAGATGATGTCATGAGAGGTGCGGTTATTTCGTCAAGAAGAAGAAGAAGAAGAAGAAGAAATGATACATATAATATATTTTCTAAATGAATTTTAGTGTATATATAAAAGGGCTAACGCCCTGGTGCCGCCGAGGGGGGGGAGTCCAGCTGCTCCTTAGTTTTGACATGGTGGGATCCAAGGGGTGCAGGGCATAACAGGAGTATCAGAGCTACTCATCCTTTTGCAGTCTCGAAACCCAGTAAAGATACATGACTAGGCAGCTTGGAAGGCTGGAGTGAGGCAAGGAGGCCCTATCAGGCCAAAGAAGGTGAGGCAAGAGCTGGAGGTTTTAAGGCTTTTAATGCTTTTCAAGGCTGGGCCTAGTAGAACCAAAAGTGCCAGACGGCAGTCTCGAAACCCAGTAAAGATACATGATCAGGCAGCTTAGAATGCTGGAGTGAGACAAGGAGTCCTCAGCAGGCCAAAGAAAATGAGGCAACACCTGGGCCTAGTAGAACCAAAACTGGCTTCCTAGTAGAACCAAAACTGGCGTTTTGAGGGTTTTCAAGTTTTAAGGCTTTTCGAGGCTGGCCTAGTAGAACCAAAAGTGCCAGACGGCAGTTTCGAAACTTCTTAAAGAGACATGACCAGGCAGCGTGGAAAGCTGGAGTGACGCAAGGAGGTCCTAGCAGGACAAAGCCGCACACCTGCGGTGATCCCGGGCGCCGCCCCGCTTAGGCCAAAGCTAGGCAGGGGTCGGCCGATAGATAGATTAGATTAGATTAGATTAGGATAGATAGATAGATAGATCGATAGATAGATCGATCGATAGATCGATCGATAGATAGATAGATAGATGGATAGATGGATGAGATGGATAGATAGATGGATGGATGGATAGATAGATTAGACTAGATTAGATTAGATTAGATCAGATTAGATCAGATTAGAGTAGGTTAGACTACTGTAGATGATTAGAGTAGGTTAGATTAGATGAGATTAGGATAGATAGCTAGATAGATAGATAGATAAATAGGTAGATAGGTAGGTAGGTAGATAGGTAGATAGGTAGATAGGTAGATAGATAATATACTTCACAACCGAACATGTTTGAAAATAAATCCAGCTTTGAAACGTGTTTTGATGACAGTTCCCAGATTCCATGCATGTTCTTACCACAAATATTTGAAAGGACATATTGAGCAGCTCTACAAAAGCCTTGAACGCACTTGTGGTTGGGACCAAAAGGCATTTGCATGGCCTCAATTCAGGTATGCGAAATGCAGTGAATTTTGTCTTCATCGATGATGATGACGAAGAAGAGGACCTCTTAAGAATGTGCGATCAAGAACTCTTATTGAGTGCATGATTCGGGATGCGGAAATGATGATCGCACCGTCACATCCCATCGTGTCAATGTCTATTAGTTCGGCTATGAAGATCTATGAAGAGATGTAACGAGATATGTGACGTATTGAGATGTGACAATTACAACAATACTCAGCACCAGGATGGATGTACCGATGGCATCGAAGAGGTCTTCAGCTTTGATTTGGAGAAAGTGGCTGAGGCGGGGAATCATCACTTTACCATCGGTTCTTCCAATTTCCGGATTTGACAATTTGAAATGTGATAGAATTTGATGACTTAACATGTTTTTCCATTTTTCCAGAGGAAACTGAAATGACAGATGCGGCAAAACCTTGCAGAAGACCTCAGCACTGAGGCCTTGCGCCGTGGTGCTGATCAGTGCCTTGGAGACCCGTGGGACATGTGGCAGGGGAAATCTGTTCACAACCATTGCCGACATCTTTAGTTTCTTCGGTTTCTTCATATATCCAGAGGATCCAGAGTGTTCCAGATGCCAACGCAGTAAACACAGACCGCATGTGGCGAAAACTTTGCCAAGGGATGAACTCAGTCACATCATTGAGGAAGTCTGGGACCTCAGCACATTTCGGCACGCTGGGTTGGCTTCATGGAATGTGCAGCTGACACAGGTCAGGAGATCTCTTTCTCTCTCTCTCTCTCTCTCTCTCTCAAGTTTCACTTCATTTTGGCAGTGGCCACCCCCGGCCCAAGTCATGTTTGAAGTTCTTTGATTTTTTGAATTTACTACTGCATGTTTATTGTTGTTCATATTCAGAGCTTGGGTCTAGCCTAGCGTTCATCTGTTTCGGCGGCAGACTGGAACTTCCGTATGGCTGTGAGGATCACCTTTCTTCATCTTGATCTTGTCTTATGTTGAAAGCAGATCTATGATTTTCTTGCAAGGCCATGATCCAAGATCTTCCTCAACGAATTGCAACTGGATCCGGTGAGGCCGGTGTCCTTCAGGTGGATCAAATCACTCCGACCAAACTTTCAGGCGGACAAAGAGACCATTGATAGATATTGATAGCACATGAGAGCACGATTTTCTTTGCAGCCGACCTTGTGTCCCTAAATTGTCCCTAAATTATCCGACAGGAGTTTCTTCCTGCTGCTTTTTTATGACACTGTCCTTTGTCTACAGTATAGTGTAAAAGATGGTATTCACCCAAAATGGATGTAAAATGATGTAAAAAATTGTAAAGATACTATATGGAGCAGCCGAATTACCTTGACATAACATGGGCCATCGAGTTTCACCTGAAAGTTTCCTAGAATGCAGAATGCCACGAATTGCCACGAGAATGTGTGGTTTCCACAACATGCCATGGATTGCCAAGCCAGAGGCACGACATGAAGAGACTTCATCTACAGTGACTCCTCGCACAGGCCAGGTGGTTCAACAACTGTGTTTCGGAAGAATGCCGGCCGGTGTGCACCTACCGCACCTGCTGATTTTGGAGTCTGCTTGTCCAACACACATTTTGTCCAACATTGTGCAGCTCAAGGTGACCTCTCAGCACTGATGACACCTCCATGCGAAGCACCTGAGGAAGGCCGGTTTGCGGGCACGCCAACGGTGCAGACCGACGTGAAATCAAACATGACATCATGTGGCATCATGTGACATCAATGATCATGAAGGATTCCAACTGAACTTTTGTTCTTTTCGCTTTACAATCTTTACGCACCGCCTTTTAGCTTTGGCATGTCAGATGGCCATATATTGCCAATTATATTGCCCTCAAGTTGTTGAAGCCGACACATCTCAGGTCCTGTTTCACCACAGTTTGGTGGAGGAACTTCTTCGTTCCGAGGGTTGTGGGGAGTGCACCGCAGCTGTTATGCGGGCTTGTCATGCGACCGTCATGCAGCAACCTGGCAAAGGGAGAGGAAACAGATCTCAACAGACAAACAAACTCAATGTTCGACGCATTCCTGAATGGTTAGGGGCGGGAGATGGCAGAAATATGGGGACATCACGCATTTCACCTGTAGAAGTTGACATCCCGCAGGAGCTGTGAGCAGCACCGACTTGGCAGCAAGGCTTCAGAAAATTGGAGGCGACACTGCCAAGCGCTAGTGGAGGGGTTGGATGCGGTTGGAAGGACGGGATTTACTCCATGCCCTCCGCGTCGAGTCAAAGCCACAGTTTTCTCATTGCATCAAACCATATCAAACCACACATGGACTTGTAGCAAAAGATCAACAACAAGAATCAACAAGCCGTGCAACTGGGTGGATGACAGGCGGAGCTTGCTCAAGTCGACGGTAGTAGCCTCTGTTTCCAAAGATATCCAAAGATGGATGATGGGATGAGGACCAGTAACTCAGTATGGACCAGACACGATTTGATGGCTCCAACCCAAATGCAGTGGGTTGACCGAGGCGCCGCTCCAGCATTGCGCAGCATCCCCAACTGATGGAGGCATGGCAATGGAATACAGTGGAATGCACTGCTGAAGTGCAGTGCGTGCTAAAGCATCCCACACTGATGACATGTGGATACATATGGTTTGGCAACTTCAAGCAAAGCACGGGGAAGCACTATTTTTATCTATTTTTCCTGTCTACAAAAAGGTTGTTGCATGTTTTTGTTGAAATTCTTTCCAAGGCACTGGACAACAACTTCCAGACACATTTCGCAGTTGCGAAGCATAGTGCCTCAAAAACAATGACATATTATGACATATTATGACATATGGACTAATATTTTGACATATTTTGATATCTCTGAACATCTCTGAACTCCCTGGACCGCCCGGACCACAGGCGGTGAGCACAGCGCAATCTCGGCATCGACAGAGTCTGGCAAAGGCGAGACATGGCGAGACATGGCGAGACACATTTGGCAATGCCGAACGAATCTTCACAAAATGTGAATGCGGCAGTTTATAGATTTCTAAAATGATTTCTTAGTCCATTGTGGATGTTATCAGATAGCATAAGATAGCCCAACATCCAAAAGGACTTGTCATGTGCATGTTATTCAATCATATTCAGTCTCTAAAAGGACATGTGCCGTCAGACCTGAGCACTCACAGTTTCACATGTCTAAAGGTGGTTGTGATGAGACTAGTGTGGATATGTCTGGAGATGCGTGGCATCTGGAGGTGGTGGAGACAGAGCTTCGAGAGGCACGACATGCTGTCCAGTGAGAGCTGCTTATTTGGCTTTTGCAGCTGCTGTTGCTGTCATTCCCTAACATATCTAAACAACGTAATATCTATAGAAAAATATAGATATACAAGCAATATATTATATATATGCTGAAATTACTCGCATAACTCCTCACCCCTGGCATGTGTGTCTATATGTTGTACCCATTGACTCTACAGTGTACACAATGTCATGGAGTGTCAACATGGAATAGATGACTCAATACGTTATCTAACAAAGATAGCATGTTCTTTTATCCTGAAATCCGGGGTAAAACATTTACCTACTTGGCCAACGACGTTTGGCTCAAGGTGCCTGCAAAAAGGCGTTGTTAGCTTTGCTTTCACTGGTTGACGTCACTTATAATCTGCACCCGCACCCATTGCAAGCGTATTCGATACAATCCAATCTGGTATAATTCCTGCGATCACTGAGTTGTACCGGTATTCAAGTATATATATACATACATACTGCATATATAATTTCTATATACTGTATACGTATAATTATATATGTCAATTTATATATAATATATTACGTGTGTTCTTTTTTCCCATGGCCATATTTAGCGCAGGCGAGGCGGAGATCCCTCGCTACCCCGCTTCGACAGCGCGAGTCCAGGTTTTAGATTTCAGGCATTTCAGGAGGATCGTGTTATTCGTGTTGTACATAAGTTGCAGTAGCGTTCTGGTCCTTGTTTCTACTAGTGACTGGATTCTTGATGGATCTTGTATGGGGAGAAGGTAGGCATCATTAGACCATCAGAAAACAATATTGAAATTATTTCATTAAACGTGCTTGGGATGGACAAGCAATGGGTTTCAATCTCCGAGTTTCCTTATAAATCTTATAAGTATTCTATAAGTGATATTTTGTAGCTGTTGCTGATGTTGCTGTGATGTTGCCGTTGCCATGTAGGGATGGAAGTGTCACCAGATCGCCTTGATCGCCTTGGCGGCCAAGGTGCTGCTCTCCTCCAGAGGATTCCGCGCCAAATCCAACTGGCCAAACATGGGACATCTCACAGTTCCCCAATATCCCAAGTTGCCAAGTATCCCATCCAAATATCTCACAGTTCGCAACATGTCACTGCCCATTCCGGAATGTTTCGAAACAAAGCACGCTTTCATTGCACCCCATTGATGAGCTGAGGATTTCAACATGTAACGAGAGGAACACATATTTTCATATGTTTTCAGATTTTTCAGACGTTCCAAAAAGTGCATGTAACATTTTGACGTCATTCTGGTGGAGATCGAAGCTGGCCGTCGACACGAGCGCTTGGCGGACAGGAAGAATCTTTGCGCCGTCCATCTCTTGCAGCTCAGGCTTTGGGGTTCAGTCTGATCTGTCGGAAACATCAGACATCATCAGACTTCTGACATTTTGATGACACTGTGATTACATTTGTGAAATTAATCACATCTTAAGATCAAACCTTGATAGTTGTTTTTCCTTGGAAAACACAGATTCAACACAGATTCAACATGTGATGCAGACAGAATACATCAACAGCTGCGACAGAATCAAAAGTCTTCCAGTATCTTCCAGTTCAAAAATGCCGATTCCGAGGAAGGTAAAGACATCGAACACATTCCATTTCGGCTCAAGATGGGGGAGGATCAACGGATCAAAACGCCGGCCCGGCTCGGATCAGTTAGGGTGTGTCCATGGCAATCAGGAACTTGTTTGCCCAACGGTCTGTCACCGGAGCGCCGGAAGAATTTGACGAAAGATGGAGAATCATTTCCGGTTGGTGTTGTATTGCAGCCCTACCATTCAGCAGAGTTGGCCCATGCAATTCTCGATATTTTGATGTCTGAAGTGCTTGGTTACAACCTGCAGTACTCCCCACACGTTCCAGCCTCATCCATTGAAGTGATGTATGCGATGATTGGCTGCAAGACATGGTACAATCGCGAGTCTCGTGGATGTGACAAGCGCAAACAGGAACTACACTTAGCCGTCGAAAGCTGGCATTTGTCATACCCAACAACATGGGAAATCATTCGGCAATCATATCCAGCAGAAGTCCCTCTTAGTGTGGACATGGGCTATGTTGGAACCACTGGCCAATTCGTGTCTGCATCTGTTGTCAAGGCGGCAGAAAATTCGCGAGGCTTGGCCTTAGATTACTACAAGAGTTACCTGCATTTGAACAAGACAATTTTTTGCCTTCCCTCTGATTTATCCACCAATTGGGTAATCTATACTGGTAATGTGTTTTATTTATGTTTAGCACGAAATCCAGCATGCTAGCTGGAGTTAGCTTTGCTGTAGCAAAATGTATCGGGGGCAGATTGGATGCAGACGCTGTGCTCTATCATGTCGAGCTGGGTTTGGAGCCCCCCTCTATGTATGAATGTATAATCATGTATATATGTCGGTTTGTTTCAGAGGGTCGGAGGGGTTAGATTGCAATTGGGGCTTTGGCACGACCTTTTTCCGATGTTGGCTGAAAATGGTCGTACCTGGTTTGTGGTTTGGTTCTCAGAGTTGACTGGCAGCCCTGAAATTGGTTAATGTGACCATGAAAACATGTCTACACAATACATCCGCCTTTCAGTGTTTGGTAGAGTTAGTGAAATTCTCGCTACAGCATCATACTCGGCTATCACTTTGCGAGTATTCTATACGCGATTCGCTGCTTCGGTTTCGCGTCAATAAGCTGGGATTTCTTACAAGTAGATTGCCCAGAGAACATTGGCGTTTGGGATGGTGATGTAGGATGGTGATTGCGGCTTCTTGGCTGTATCCACAACAATTGGATGCGGATATGAGGACTTTGTAACTCGAAGTAGGAGAGTGGTTTTTCATGGTTTCAATGTATTTGCGGTCATTGATAACTGATTTGGCGCGACATTTTTTCCTCATTTCAAGATCAACAATTGAAACTCAAAAGGTTGCATCACATATTCTCTTGATACATATCCAGCTTTGCCCCCCTTCCTTTTGGCCCGACCCCCTTGAGCAAATCCAAGGTTACAATCCGAAGTGGCATCACGCGGCGGAGTTCTTTGACAACATCTCCGCGGTAAACACCTCGTATTTCGAAATGAATGTCGGGAGAGCAAACTCAACGACAACCTGACCAATTTTGGCTATTGGAAATTGACAGGTGAGGTTGTGTAAAGAAGGGGGCGTGAGGACAATTACTGTTCTGAGATGATAATTTTGAGTCTTGAGGTTGTTGGTGTGGCTATGTTGTTGTACGGATCTCCCCCGAAAAGATTACGAAGAAAACATATGGTTGGATGTACATTTAGTTTGGATCACCTGTTTTCATACGGCCTCAGGTGATGATTCAGGAGTGATCGTTGTCAATAATACTTTCAGAGCTTTTTGTCCTGACGGATACTTTTGGAGAGCCCCAGTGTGCCGCAACGACGGAAACCAGTGCATCATCTACGTGGTCTATGATTGGCAGATTGTGGACGTGATGCAGAGAAGCGCCCTTTTTTCCATTCCCCTTGGAGTTGGCGTCGCAAGTTCATATGAGAACTACTTGGTGGTGCCCAAGATCTACAAATCCACGTTTTACTACTGGACACCAGACGACTCATTTTTGGACTTGAACACGGTGAAGGTCATCTTCCCAGAACACAATGCATATGCTCACCTCCAAGGAGACCTGACTACAGCCAGTAGTCATACACCGCTTGCCAAGCTCACCAGTTATGACTTAGGATACCTCGCTCCTGACCTTTTCAAGCTTCTGGAGAACAGTGCCTTGGATATTGATACCATGAACTTCTTCGGGAAAGTCAAGCAACTGGAGACCAGCCACAAGAGATCGCCTGTAGATGGTTGAAAAACAATGAGGCCAGGTGGCATGAGTGGATCCCTGATCCCACTCTTTGCATCCGTGGCTTTGGGCTCTATGATGCTATCACTGACACTTTTCCTCCAAGCCGGGCATCAGCCAGCAACTGTAAAGCATGCCTACCCCGTACCTATTCCAAGCTTCTCAAAGATAACGGGGGTACCACCCATGTTTGCGAGGAATGTTCTGCAGGTTCGGAACAGCCAGCTGCTGGCGAAGTAAGCTGCAATCCTTGTCCCGCAGGGACTTTCAAAGGAGTGGCCTCCACGGATGGTTGTGCGCCATGTCCAGAAGGCTACTACCAAAACGATGTTGGAGCAGTGACGTGCAAGAAATGCCCAGACGGAACCACCACCATCCTTTTGAGAGCCACGCATCTCTCAGACTGCGTTTGCCTTGCTGGAACCATTGATATCGCTCCTGGAGCCGAGACGCCATGTGTGGAATGCACAGAGGCACTCTCATGCCCAGATGGTAGTACAGTGGAGGGCCTGAAGAATGGTAAGAATAACCACCAGAAGGGGCCAGAAGTCATGCCAGGCTACTTCAGTTGGTTGTCAGCGCCCACAGAGGTCTTCAAATGCCCCAGCACACATTGTCCAGGGGGGAGCTCCGGAGACTTGCGAAGGTGGCAGATTAGGTCCAACATGTGCTGAGTGTGCAGTTGGGATGTACTGGGCCGAGGATAAATGTCAAACTTGTGAGGTCTCCATGGTAGTCGGCTGGATTGCAGTTCCATGTGCCGTGTTGCTAGCGATGGTTGTCGCCTACTACGTCTCAGAGGATGGTTACAAAGCAAAGGCTGCACTTCGTGAGTGCGCAAGCATTGGTGGCGACATGATGCTGGCCTTTGTGCAAAATTTGGGCATCCTCAGCGTCGTGTCAGTTCCATGGCCTGCATCCTTGAAAAATCTCTTTGAATGGTCTTCGCTCTTCGTGTTGAATCTGCAATCTTTAGGCCTCAACTGTGCTTCAAGTCGTGGGACGCATCAATATGTCATGTCTTCCATGTTTTTCATCATTGTCGTGACGGTCTTGCCTATCTTGGGTTATGCAACGAGGACTTGCTCCTGCATGAGACGTCGTGGATGGAGTTGGAAGTTTTACAGAATTATTTGTGTCACTGGAAAATTTCTACAGTCTGGCTTCACGACAATGTGCAACAGTGGTTTGATTCCCTTCATGTGCATCTTGGTGTTTGTTTAGCAGTTTCTTGGTTGCTTTTTGCTTTGTGAGGACTAGACTGACGAGAACAACCTTGTCAACTCCGGTGTTACTGGTGATTGAATCCGGCGAAGCAAAAGCAAAGACAACAAAAACCCAAAAGCAGTTGCAGTTAGAGCAACAAGGACAACATTTGACAACATTTGACACCATTTGACGACGACGACGACGACGACGACAACAACTTGACAACAACAACAACAACAACGAAATAAACAAAGTAAACAACCGGATAGCACAAAAAACACCATCCAAACTGCTATAGAATGCCAAGGCATGCGACATCCCAACGGTTATCGTAGCATCTTGAAGTACTCCAACACTTTCTGCGGCAGCGCAGAGCATGGGACGATGCAACTCTTCGGCGTTTTGGTGCTTGTCTTGAGCCGCACTTCATCCTTTGCTGGGCAAGTTGGCTCCAACATGGTCCTTGGCGTCACCTGAACGAATTCGAGGAATTGGATTCTTCATTGGCAACTTTCGACCTTCGACATGGTGGTTCGGTTTGATCATTTTGGCAAGGGGACCACTCTTGTCTTTGTCAGTAGTGTGGGCTCCCGACGTGCCAGGCATCCAACTTGCTTTGATGCTCTGTGTGTTGCTCGTCTCCTTTGCGTGGCAACTCTGGTTCCTGCCCTGGAAGGCGCCTTTGCTCAACTTCGTGGATGCCGTTTCCACCGGTTTGTTCCTGATTCTGCTCGCCATCTCCTTGCACTTGGAATCGGCAGATGATGACTCCCTGTCCTTTTTGGACTCCCTTGGGACTGGCGTGTACTTTCTGAGCCTTGGGATCATCGCCTGCGCTAGCCTTTTGGCCCTGGTGTTGATGCTATGGCAGCGCTGTAGCTCGAAACGCCAGCTAATACCAAGTATTGTGAACTTGGGTGTGGTGAGAGAACCAGCGGACATCATAAAAACTCTCATGACAGTCGATACGAACTTGGAATCCAAGGAAGACTGGGAGAAAGAAGCTCTCCTGAAAAAGATGTCCTTATCACTTTCAACTTATGACCTTAACCTTGTGGGGAAAGCCTTGGACATTTTGATCACAGATCTTGAGCTGGGCAAAGTCTGTAGATCGCGGATAATTGTGGGCCGAGTCGCAGACACGCGCACACTGAGCCAACTGAGCGAAAGAGATACCGAAAGAGATACCGAAAGAGATACCGAAAGGAGTTCAACAAAGGATGCAGCAGATTCGGCTTCAGACCTTGACAGGCTTGACGGTCGGCTTGACGTTGTCCAAGACGCCAACTCTGATGGCCCCGAGCACGACGAGAACCATTCCCATCATGACATGTCCATGGAACGCAGTAGAACCTGCGAATCAGATGAAACTTGCGAACATGTTTTTTAGATTTTGGCCATCCGTGGCCCCATCCATGTCAGAGACATGTGAAATGTAGAACAACTGCATTTGCAACTGCTATGCCCTTCAGTTGGCATTAGCGGGTGGTTGCATGGTTAGCTCACTGCACCGCTGCCGTTGTTTCTTTGATTTTCTGCCGCTTCATGCTTTTTCCGTTGCATGATTCAGCCTTTCCGCACAGTTTCACTTAGACTTAGGCACGGTATATAAAGTTACGTAATTACTTAGTTTTGCAGTTTGTACAGGACAGGGCAAGTTCCAATCTCTTGACCATAGCTTGAAGTAGGCGCTTGCGACTCAAACGGCCGACGTTGAGATGTCGTAGCAACTTGCCAGGTGAGTCTCAGGATCCTCTGTGAACTGTTGCAAGCATTGTCACGTAGGGGCGGATGATCATACCCCTTTGGAAGCACCAAGCCCAAACAGCAATCCAGATCAATCCAGCCAAGTTGTTTGCGCTCCAGGTCCGCCGTTCTGTGGCAGGGGCACAGAGGCGGAGAAGCACATGTCACAAGTGTAACAAGTGTACAGGGACATCCTGCAATCTGATACTGTTGAAATCGCTTTTTCGCTGCACCGGTCTTTACAGTGACGTCCTGTGACGTCCTGCTTCAAGTGAGCCGTATTTTTCTCAGGGACAAGTCCTGACATGTCGAGGCGGCGCAGATCGAGCTTGATCCGGGCAGCAGAAGTCTTGGAGGCCCGTCATAGGTCACATCCCTTAACCGCCTTAACCGCCTTAACCATCCTTAACCGTTACCCCGTTACCCTTACCGTGACCTGCTTGTGACAATTTCGTGGAATCTTCAGGACTCTTCCACCAAGCTCCCATGTCAAGCTAAAAGCCAGGTGGCAGGTGTGGGCATTGGACAGCAACAAGCTCAAATTGAGGCAAAGAATGGCAAAGAGCTTCTGCAACTGATCTCAGCACACATTTGAAACTCAGATGTATCAAACAGGTTTGCTAGACTAGAAAGGTACATCATCAGTGTGTTTCATGTGCTGGCGTCATCTCCTGTTCTCAGATGATAGGTCTAGTTCATGTAGGAGTTTCTGAAGGTTCTGAAGTGATTGAAGTATTTTGATTTCAATTGGCAGATAATTGGCAGATATTGGCAGGTTGAAGAGCACTTGGATCTTGTCCAGCGTGCAGTGGAGATAGCAACACGTCGACACCGCCAGACGGGATGCCTGGATTGGCCATGGGCCAGGGCGAAGCACTGGAGAAGTGGAAGCGGGTGCCGGGAGATATTTTTTTTGTAGTTTTCGATTTTTTTTTAATTGTTTTTATAATATGTTAAGTTTTGTTCATTTTTCTTCGATTTCCTCATGATCTTATGATCTCATGTCATCTCATGTAATCTCCTGTATGTTCATGATTTTACTGTAACAATCTGTAATAATAGTAATAATATGTATTTAATGTTTTTTTTTAAATAAAATACTATATTGATATCTTATATGTTCATATCTTAAACATATTTTTCATATTTTTCAATCTATTTTCCCATAAAGGTTCATAAAGGTTCATTATTATGATGATCATCTATAAATTTATATAATAGATGACAAGTAGATCGATTTTCCCGGCAGCCTGAGAAGCCAGGAGCATTCTCGAGGCCATGGCCCAGATTTCCGTCATCGATGAAGAGGTTTCCAGTCAACACACGGTTGAGTCACGGTTGAGTCAAGTAGCTCCCAGAAATTCCCAGGTGATCTTGAGATGAAACCTAGATCTGAAAACATCAGAAACCATGATAATCATGATATATTGGGAAAAGGTTGGAAAAGGGTGGAAGAATTATGAAGAATTCTAAGAAACTTGTGGATCTCTGGAGTCCACATGCTTCGCGGTTGCATCGTATCCGGTGCTGACGGTTGCAGGACGAGCCAGAGCCAATGCCAGAAGCAGAGCCGGAATCTGGAGGCTTGCAGAGTGTAGAAACGGAAAGCATAAACATATCATGGATATTTCATGGATAAGAAGACAAAAAACTTGAATGAACGCAAATGAGCATTTTCGATGAAAAAGAGTGGCTCAAACTATGCAGATCTTGGGAGATATTAGCAGCTGTTATCATATTACTGTTGTGTTACTGTAATATTTTATATTATTTGTATGAATATCAGATAGATTCAGATAGTATTAGTATTAGTATTAGATAGTATTAGATAGTATTAGACTAGATAGTATTAGATAGTATTATAGATAGTATTAGATAGTATTAGATAGTATTAGATAGTATTAGACTAGATAGTATTAGATAGTATTATAGATAGTATTAGTGTCGAAACGGGCACATTCAGCACTGCCATCCGCTCACAGCCATTAGGCTCCGCCAGGTGTGTAGGAAAATGGGGCGCTGATGCTTTTCTAGTGGTAGACGGAGCTTCTGGTGGATCTGGAGGCCGTGGTTGTCGAGGGGATCCTGTTTGTGAAGGTGGTGGGTGGCTTGGGCCTGTGGTGGACACCTGGCGGTGCCTATGCCCACCTTTCAGGCAATGTACACGGGCATGCAGGCTGACTATGCAGCTGCGGATGAGACGAGCGGGAGTTTGTCAACCCCGCCTCGGCGGACGGGGGCGTCACAGCCTCCAAGTAGTGGTGATCGGCCGAGCATGGGCTCGGGGCGAGGCAAAGGTCGTGGTGGTGAAGGTCCTGAGAGGTATGTGATGGCTTCTGAAGGAAGCTCAGGTGCTGAACGTAGTGAAGGAGTGGCTGAGAGCAGTTGGGAATGGGAGACCGACTCTTCGTGGTGGAGCCCTTCCGGAAGGTATGAAAACTGGACTTGGGTGGGTCGCCATAGCCACTCAGACCGGTCAAGTTATGGCGGTGCTTACTATGCCAACTGGGATTGGGAGCGACCTTCCGACCCTTGGTGGGATTGGTACAATGATCGACGTCATCGAGATCGTTCGGGAGTATCTCATGGCAGCGATCATGGAGATCGTGAACAACCCGATCATAGAGGTTGGCGTGGTGATCCTTGGAATGATTTGGAGGTGACCTCGCCGAAGTCAATGCCAGCTGCGCGTGATGTCAGCGGGGCCTTGCCGTCTGGTGAGATGAGTTCTGTGGGTCAGCAGAAGGAGAACAAGGTGGCAGGTGA
>Ga0126342_10013602_pt1 | contig 14392 bp, 13 predicted proteins | sample Cyp1metagenome_FD_92528 | JGI IMG/M metagenome (GOLD analysis project Ga0126342, IMG submission 92528) | Coral microbial communities from Lord Howe Island, Old Settlement Bay, Australia - Cyphastrea 1 metagenome | ecosystem: Host-associated > Invertebrates > Cnidaria > Coral ...
CGTTTCGATATCGTGTCAATTACATTGGGTAATTGAATTAAAACATACCACGGAGTAGCGGAGTAGCGCGGAGTAGCGACGGATTGGTGAATGTTGCCTGGGTGGTGCTGCATTGCAATCGCCCGCACATGCGAAGCGTGATTTCAATTGACTTTCCGGCCCCAGAAATGGAACCTGAAAGCGCACATGTGGTATCAGCTGTCTCCGTTCCCTAGCTCCAATGGGGCCTCCTGCTACTTCTGTGAAGAGAATTTTGTTGACTGCTGAAATTTTGGGTGACATGCAGTATGAGGATCCAGATGTTCTGGACTTGTCATTCCCAAGTGTAGCACGTTTGAGGAGCTCTTCAAACCCTGTTAACAATGCTTCAGTTTTTGAAGGAGGCTCCTATGAGGAACCAGGCGGTGTTGGCTGCTTGCAAGAGTGCTGGCGATCTGCAGGTGGATCAACAATTGCTCAGGAGACACGTGAAGAAGCGCGAAAATGTTGGGCAGTTGGCCCTTTAGCTGAAATCCCTACTCCGATTGATGATTTTTCCATTTCAGACATCAACGGCACGGCCTCTTCGCACAACAAGGTTGATTTACACATTGTGGACATTTTTCCTGCAGTTGCCAGGAATTTTTCAAAAGGTGCAATGATGAAGCAAAAGCAAGCGCACTGGTTGCAAAGACGTGCGACCTCAAAAGTGTGTATCGCAGGCTCCTATCCGTGAAGATCATCTGTGTTTCTCCTTCTTCTGCATTTACAATTGTGAGCTTGGAAAAGCTGAAGTGTATCAGCTTAAAACGCTGCCTTTTGGCGCCACGCACACACACAGCGTGTACAGCTTCCTTCGACTAGCCAGGATGTTGTACACGATTTGAACACGTGAGCTCTTCCTCCTGACGACCAACTTTTACGATGACTACATCCTGGCGTCGTTGCCTAACAGCGTTGAATCTGCGAAGAACCCCATGGAACTTGTCTTCATCTTAACTGGCTGGAGATTTGATATTGATGGGAAGAAGGCGACGAGCTTTGGAACAGTGTGCAAAGCTTTGGGTGTTCAATTTGACTTGTCAAGCTCTGGAGAGCGTGCTCTTGCAGCGCGCAATGCTGAACAACGAGTTCAAGACCTGCAGGCGATGACTACAGCTACACTGCAAGCTGGCGAATTGTGCAAGCAGGATGCCTCAATCTTGCGTGGGACGCTTGGGTTTGCTGACTCATTTTTTACATGGACGCTTGGGGCTTCTGGTCGTAAAGCAATTGTCGGAGCATGCGCTTGGAAGGAATGCAAAGCTTTCAACTGAATTGTCCGTTGGGCTGCAAGTGATGATGCAGCGGTTAACCATCAGCATGCCTCGGGTCGTCTCTGCAAAGGCGGTGGCTGAATGGTTTGTTTTCTCCAACGCGGCTTAGGAGCCTGAGCTTCAAACTGGCGGAATAGGAGCCGCTATTTTCAATGATTCCTACGAGTGTGTTGGCTGGTTTGGCTGTCCTCTGAATGAACAACAGTGCCAGCAGTTTGGAGCTGGGGTCAAACAGACCGTTATCTACAAGCTTGAACTGGCAGCGTCGATTTTAGCCCTAGATTTTTGGGCTGAAAAGATGAGAAGGATGGTTTGCAGGTTTGCTATGGCGACAATGATAGTGCTAGGTACCCCTTGATTCGTGGCTCATGCTTGAGCCAACATGCTTCTGCCTTGAGAAGATACCACTTGGAACGTGAAGCTGTCAATCATCTCTGCACTTGGTATGCAAGAGTACCTACTGAAGCAAATGTGAGTGATTACCCTTCCACGAATGCGCCGCATCCTTTGCTCTCTGCTACAATGGACGAATCTGCTGCTGCGGTGATTTGGTTTGATGCGTTGCTGAAGTCTTTACAATGCGGCCTTGCAGACTAATGTGGAGAGGCCAGACTGCACGGCCCCATTGAAAACAGTTTGAAAAAATTGCAGTGCGTCTTTGAACTTGCAGAGCATCAATGGCCAACTTGCGATGTCAGACGATGAAACTGACTTCAGTCATCGAATAGTCTTGCAGAGCACGTTTAAAGATCAAAGATTTCGGGACACGATATTTCCCAGTGAGTTTTTATCTCAAAGGGAGGGTGCGGTGGGTCCGCTGTTTAGATTTCAATTCGAAAGCGCCCACCCCAAGCAAAATTTGTTTGCACTCTTTTCCCATACCTTGGCTTTCAACTTCCCAGGCCAAACCTGTGGCCTGGCCAGACTGCACGGCCCCAGTGAAAACAGCTTGAGCGATTGCAGAGCTTCTTTGAACTTGCAGAGCATCAGTGGCCAACTTGCGACGTCAGACAAATCTCTTGAAACCATGGACAAATCGATGAACATCAGAGAAAAATCAATGAAAACCATGGGTAAATCAATAAACAAACGGAAGAGAAAAATCCATTAAACCCATGAAAAACCGATCGAAATATATAATGGAAAAATCGATCGTAACCATTGAAAAATCGAGTAAAAGTACGGAAAAATCGATGAAAACCACCGAAAAATTTGATTAAAACCGGGGAAAAACTGATGAACAACGCAAATGAGAGAGTTAACCCAAAAGTCAGCAAATTACAAGTTTTGTTCAAAAATGTGTGTAGCAAATAGCACGGAAAAGTATCCCGATTGAAAAACACAGAAAAAAAACACCCTTTCTCAACCAGTTCCCTGTGGAATTGGTGCGGGTGCAGTTTTTTGTTGGCGACCAGATCTCGCAAGGTAAATTGATCACTTTGAGGTGGGGATATTGGTCGCACAGTTGCTACAGGTGCTTACTGCGTGGCCGTGGCGCTGTTCAGTCACAGATGTTTGTTAGTGGTTTGGAGAGATTGGAACGTGTTTTTTGTGGTGTGTACATACATGATTGTTGTTGGGACATGCGTGACAAACAATGGAATGAAACGAGGTGTTGCATTTACACTCCAACTATAGGGTTTGTTTGGTGAAGGCATGTGCGCGCTGTCGCAGCAACGGGTTTATAAAGATGTTAAAATTGTTGGTAAATAGGCAAATGTAACAATCTCAAGCATTGTTTTCTTCAATGCATGAATGGTTTATGAAAACGTGTGAAAACACTACACGCAACAGCGCACGTGCAGCGCTTGCGGCTCGAGCAAGAGCAGGATGTTGTGGCTGGTGCTCGCGGTGGTGCTGCCACCAAGAAATGACCTCGTGTCGATGGTGTGTCAGTCGATTTTGGATTGCTTGTGGGTAGCATCCCTTTCTCTAAAATTTTGTACCTGTTCCCAAGAACTTCCCTGTTCTGACATTCAGGTAGCTTTGGGCTATGCCGCCCCGTCAAGACCTGATGCCTGCAAACCAAAAATCAATAGATTGATGGCAACCGTTGCTTTTGGACAATATTTGACAATATTTTCAGATTGCTTGGAACTGCTTACCAGTTGGCATTTGTTGGCAAAAAATCTCTCAGGCAGCTGAATTTCTTGGTGGCCAAACCGGCTTTGCGCGGCGCAGGCTAGATGACGCATTGCCTTTATCAACATTCTTATTGATGGATTTTGTTGTTGGATATTGTTGTTGGATATTGAGATGCATTGAGATGTATTAAGTATCAATATTGGTCACGTCATTTGCTATTTTGAAACAACCATGATGTGTTTTCAATGATGCGTATGTTTATATTTACATGATTTCAGTCGTAGGCACCAGGATTCGTTTGTTGGTTTGCGAGGCATTCCGCTGCATGGAACCTCCAGTTCCAGAGAATCCACCAGAGGTACGAAAAAAATTGGGAGAAGTCCTGTGCACATATTTTTTTCACACTGGTGCACCGTGATTCGGGACAGTTCGACTTTGATGCTGATATTTTGATCCTATTCGTATCGATGGAATCGATGGTTTGCACGGGGTGCACGTGACATCTCCATCGTACCAGTGACGAATTGGAGACACATTTTGTCGAGGCACTCATCTCAATGTTGCATTCGGTGGCATGGCTTTAGCAACTTTGGGTGTGGTTGGAGTCCCAGACTCCGCATTTCTCCAATTTGTGATCTGTGAAGTTGGATTATTTGTTGTATTTGTTGTATTTGTGGATTTCAAGGTGTGTTAAATGTATTAGATTCCACCGCGCCAAGGTGGCCACCCGGCGGCAGCAACGTCTTGGCACTGCTATGCGAGCAGTGACCGAAGTGGCACAGGTGTCTTCGGAAATTGTGACCGGTAGATCTGGTGTTGAGCAGCAAGTGCGTCTTGATCTTGTACTGTTGTCACTGTAGTCGTCCTTGGAGTATGTTCAACATTCAACAATTCTAAACAAGAGCAAACCTCTCATTCCAGGTGTTGAGTTTGAGATCACCGTTTCAGGTGAAACTATCCAAGATCATTGGCGGAAAAGCAACCACCCCAGGTTTTCAGTGAATTTGTTTGTTTCTTTAAAACCACAAAACAAGACGAAGACGTCCTAGTTTCGACCGATTTCGACTCTTTCGTGTTTGTGGCCCTTTTCCTGGATAAGTCCGATGACCAATTTCATTATCTATTGTACTCGGTTGTTTCAATTCGTTTCATTATATCATTTTCAATTTCGTATCATTTCATTGTTCATTTCTTTTCATTTGAGCAAGTTTGAAATTCAAAATGTTAAAAAAAATAGAAACATCTAGAGTTTCGGTGATTTTGCGTTTACCCCTGTTTCCGCTTAGGCCACTCCAGCTCCCCCAGTGGGTCCCGCCATTGGCGCCTTCGGTCTCAACATTGCTTTCTTCGTGAAGGAGCGAAGTTAAGCCAAACTATCTGTTTATAACACTTTTGAGGCAATACAATTAATAGTATATAATAATACAAGTATACTATACTATACACATCTATACACCGATACAGAGATATGCAGAGATATCAACACACACACACACACATGTTTTGATGAGTTTTTGTGGTCTTTCATGAGCAGAGATTCAATCTGAAGATTCATCAGCACCTGACATAGATGTTTCATAGGTCTTTGATATGATGTCGAGAATGAGCATCAACTCAAGCAGTTGTTTGGAGGAATACAATGCCCTGACAGCGGACAAGGCAGGGCAACATTTATTGCTTTGGACAGGTGTGGGGATGACAACAACTGATACCCAGCCACAGCTAGCAAAACAATAACATCAAGAGCAACGACGACGACAACGACGACGATGAGGACAACAACCACCCAACGATAATAAGGATCCAGAATCAGCAGCCTACAACTCACATCACCGAAGAAAAATCATGTTCATATTAGGACAGGAATGACAATAAAAATACGACAAAGAAGAGGAAGAAAAAGAGGAAGAAGAAGAGGAAGAGGATTAGGAGGAAGAAGAAGAACAAGAAGAAGGAGAAGAAAAATAAAATCATGCGACGAAGAAGACAACGATGAAGAAGATAAAGAACAATGAACAAAGAACACAGAAAAAGAGAAAACGATGAGAAGAAGGAACAAAAAGATGAAGACAATACACAGGACAAGAAAACGACATGGAACCAATAGCAGAAGATGCAGAAAAAAACCAGAAAAACCCAGCAGTAAAATCGATCCTGTTATAACCCCGGTCAAATGTCCGAAAATCAGCATTTTTGACTGCCTGATCCTCATGGTTTTTGGATGTTTTTGGTCCCATGGTCTCCTATGCTGAGTTTACCTCCAGTCTGTACGAAGAAATGGACTTGTTTCCCCTGTGCTAGGTTGGCGAGGCCTGTCCTTGCATTGTCCATGCCACTTGGGTAAAAATTCTGTGGCCCATCCAAAGCCACGTGCTTTACTTTGTGGCCTGATGAAATCCGCCAGTTTCCAGAGTTATTTCATTTGTTATCGACGTCAAAGGTGATGAGTGACAAGAGCTTCAAGATTGAGCTGAAAACTCCATTGACCGCAACGCTGTTGCACAAGGCACCGTGTTTATCAAAATTGAGTATAGAAAAGATAGGTATTGCTGTCATGGCATGGCTTGAAAATACGATGGCCATGTTGAGGCAGTGGGGGCATCCAAAGGCTCTGGTAAAGCAGGCACGAACTACTGCAGCAGATGCACCAAACTGCATCGAAATTGCAAACTTCATGAGATGGTGAGGCACTGACATAATTGGCACCATCACCGTGGAGAAATTGGAAGAAATTGCCAAGATCAAGTTGGCAGACTTAAACTGCGATGCAAAGCTCTCAGGTTTTCAGAGTACTTCAGAATACTTCTGAACTGAAACGACTCCAGCTGGTTGATACTGAGTAAAACGGTCAACTGGGTGCTGAATCTGACTGAATCCGACTGAATCTGAGGACATTAGCCGCGCCATGAAAATCGTCCATGGCACCGCAGTGGCGTCTGGGATCAAAGTGGAAGGCTACGAAGAGTGGCTGGCGACATCCGCCTCTCGGCTCCGAATCGACATGGCATCATGGCATCCAAAACATGAAATGTATTTCATATAATAATATAATATATATATATATATAAATAGTTATTACTAGTTATTACATACATTCATACATGTATGCATAATATATCTCATGATACTGATGTTATATAATAAATTATATGTTATATAGGTATGATATATGTATATTTTACATATTTCCATGAATTTTTGTTTCTTCCATCGTTGTTTTTTCCATGCGGGCTTAGTCGTGGCTACACTGTGTTCTGCGCTCAGGTCCCCAAGCCCAAGTCCATCATGGACAGATACGGACCAGGTGCGGTTAAAGAAAGTCTCTGAGTCTGAAATTCCAAGAGAGATACTAAAAGAGACTGTGTTTTATTAGTCGAGATACTAAGAGTCTCAGCAAAGAGTCCGGTAAGACTGTCTAAGACTATCTAAGACTGTCTCCCTGGCATCTTAGAGAGCACGGTGTCTCTGAGTCTGCTTGACATTTGTTGTTCAACGTGATGTGCCAGGAGTTTCTAGGTTGCCTGCTCCATGGGGTGAGGCAGGAATGAAGACTTGCAGTGTATTGACGTATAATGACTAGGTAGTGTATTGCAGTGTATTGAAAGCACATTCAGCACATTGTTTTCTGTAGCTGGAAGTTAAAGGAGGTGCTTGACAAATGAGGTAAAAGATGGTAAAAGATGGTAAAAGGACAACATCTCAACATATCTCAACATGCACTTGAGATACTGTATCTTGAGAAATTCTTGAGATGCGCCGTTGAATATTTCTGGATTCCATGGATTCCATGGATCGAATATGGCACAGCCAGGGCCCGCCTCTTGAGGGGGCAGATGAGGCACACGGGACACACGGGACACACGGGACACACGGGTCAACTGAAAAAGGACCCGGAACTGCTTCGAAAGCAAGGCATGTGACCCCAAACTCAGCATATCTCATTCTATTTAGATTCTATTTAGATTCTATTTAGATTCTATTTAGATTCTATTTCATTCTCTTTGGGACAAAGTAAGACCGTCTAGACCTATCAAAGTGTCTCACAAAGAGAATCTCTATAAATCTCTATAATCTCTTGGAATGCAGGCCGAGCCTGAACCGGCTGAAGCCTAGACTTGAACACACCAGACTCCAAGAAAAGATGCGACAGATGCGACAGATGCGACAGATGCGACAGCACAAGTGTGTTGAAAGATGTTGTAAGATGTTGCAAGTTGTAAAGACATTCTTAGAAGACAACTTGAATTGGAATCCTCCTTTGCTGAGTAGTATTGTGAGCTAGGACGTGGTTCCCAAAGCAATCCACTCTATTGCATTGTCCTTGTGTCGTCTTGTACCTGTTGTGTATTTTGTGCATTCGCTTTCTGCTTTTCCAAACAGCTTCAACGGCTGCGACACAGGCACATCGGCAAATCGGCACATGGACACATGCACGGACCGTGTTCTTGGGTGGTCGAAAAGACTTGGAAGTAGCTTTGTGTTCTCGGCCTTTCAGCTGTTCAAAAAACGAATGATCCGAATGCTCCTGGCCAAGTGTCTTTGACGAGGCTAGGAAGGGTCGGTCAGCAGTCAGATCTATCAGTTCTTTCTTTTCAAATCTGATTTTGAGAGATCTTCAGAGGCCCGTATCAGAGCGCAGCGAAAGCTTGTGATTTGGATGCTTCCCTTTTTGTTCCACCCGCATGTTTGAAACATTTTTTTCTGCATTCCGTCATTCCGTCATTCCGTCCTTGATCCTTGATTCAATGGCTCGGACAATTGCAGGTCTCGGGTCGATGCCGATCACTGCGGAGCAGTTCGCCACGACCCTGGAGAACATGTCCAGAGCTTGGGAGGCGAACCTTTCAGCTGCATGGTGTGTATTACGGTGTGCATTTTGCTGTGCAGTTTGTTATGCCGAAATCCACTCAGTCAAGATCACAGACGAGCAGGTTGTTCTTCGCTTGGGAATGGTGACTCACCACATCCAGTTCCAAGGATCAGTTGTGCACAGTTGGTATGTTGGTATGTCATGTCCTATCGCCAGGGACTTCCAGAAGAACATCGGCTCCCAAAGGATGAGGAGAAGTCTTTCTACGACGACAGCCAGCAGACGTCTGGAACTCACTGGAGAACTGGAGAACTCACGACGTATCGGATATCATCGGTCTGTCCTTCTCACTGTCCCGTCCTGACGTGTCGTGAGGTGTCGTGAGGTGTCGATGTGACGTGGGACATCGTGGGACGTCCTGTCAGGTGCGAAGAGATGATCGCTCGATGGCATTCAGGAGAATCTTCACATCCCGATAGAGAACTCTTAGCTGCCGAGTGTCCCAAGGGGATTCCTTGGGTCCTTGGTTGATCTTTAGAGTTTTGTAGCTGTTTGGCCTTGAAACATCTTGAAACATCTTGAAACATCTTGAAACATCTTGAAACATCTTGAAACATCTTGAAACAAGACTTGCTGACTCTTGCCAGTTTGCTTTGATCCAGCTTCAAGAACGAGACCTCACAGTTGAGCTTCAGGTACCCAGCCACTGAAGCAGGCATTCGACAGCTTCAGTTGGATCTTTTTAGCCCCGACATCAAGGACGATCCTTTCGTCCTTGCCTCAGAAAATCCGGACATCTTTGAGATGGTGCCATACCATGCAGGGTGGCCATACTGGTTCTGTTTTTTGCAGAGGTCCAAGCAGCTGACTTGAAGCTGCGGCTCATCAAGTGCCGTGGCCAATGCATTGAATCAAAGGTAACATAGGTCACATGGGGTCACATGGTCGTAACCCCAAGAGAAAGGACAAGGATCATCGGATAACATATGATAATATTATATCATTATATCAATATCACTATATCGAATGTTTTTTTTGGAAATGAACAATTGATACAGTGATAATTTATATCAAGGGCATTTGTATGCATTTGTAGCATTGAGCGTATATACTTAAAGAAGTGTTTCTGGCATATTGCAGTTGTACATGCTCTGGCAGCATGCTACAGGGGAGTTTGTGCATCTTCATGGTTTCAAAGAGTGGTGTCCTATGTGTCCTGACCACCCTGAAGGTACACTGGTCCGCCAAGAAAGTGATGCGGATGGTTCAAAGATGTTCACAGATTGTGAGGATAGGTGGTGCTCGTTTCTACTTCCAAGTCACAGCTCCCAAGTGGTGCACAACATTGCACAACCGTTACATTGTCACCGTTGTGAAGTTGTGACCGTTTGTCATTGACAAAGTTTGAAGCCTAAATTTGGAGCATTGCTGGGTCATTGCTGAGTTTCACAGGGCAAAGGACCAGGTGGCATCAGGTGGCCCAAAAATGATCGCGTTGCGAGTTGAAAAACGGATCCAATCATGACATAAACACGCTGGAACGTTACGCACACATTCTTGCAGCGGACAGGGAGCCAAGCAGCAACGCGACAAAAGAGATGAGTTGGAACAAACCTTTCAAGCTTTAAAGTTGGATAGCATTCGTTTTTCGCTCTCCTGCGCATTCATTTAGCACGACTTCATAAACACAGCTTTACAGTGATAGCAGAGTCCACCCATCTTCATCTCAATCGGCGCTACACATCTTCTCCAGGGATCCGAGTAGCGATGAAGCTCTCCCGACAAAACATCGACTCGTCGAACAAGAAAACCGAAGAAAACCGAAGAAAACCGAAGAAAACCGAAGAAAACCTTGGAAAAAGGACTGAGTCACTGAGCTCACGCACAGCCGCACAGCCCTCTACAAGCTCGAAGTAAACTGATCTTGCGACGCGGCTTTCGTCAACAGCCAACTGCGGAACTGGCGGACTGAAACAAGTCAACGAACATCAATGAACATCAATGAACATCAATGAACTAGGGCTAACTCAGGTAGGACTAAGTGACGTTACTGAATAACACAAATGACTCTTGCACCACTTTGGGCATGCCAACCTTTATTGGGGCAGGATCCGTCTTTTGCTGTGGTATAATTGCACTTTCCAATCTTTCCATTGCCATGCGTTTTGCTTTCAAGATTGAGTGCTGGGATGAGTGGCTTGGGAACTAAATGCCCTGCCGCTCGAGTGGTTGTGAGACCCCTTGTGGAGCTGCAGCCGGCTCCTGCAGCGCCCAATCGAGATGGTACAAACATAGCTTGGAAGTTTAAAGTATTATTTCACATTGGTTTTCAGTCGCATTTTGGACCATTTGGCTTTTTAAAAACAAGATTCTGTCGTACCAATCCAAGTTATCAATGGCGATTTTTTGCCCCCGAAAGTGCATGAAAAGCAAATGCATTTCCAGATGCTTAGTCTTGTGAGTCTTGTGCCTTGTTCCGAGCCCGAAATGCAAGCTGGCAAAGTGGTGAACCCCGAAAGCAGCACGCCGATGCAAGCAAGAACTCCGATTATCACAGCCGTTGGGTACTAGCGCCATTCAACTCTACCGTGCCCGATAACACGAGTGACGTGATTCTGAAAGCATGGCTCACACTTAATTACCCTTGAGCGGGCTTGAAAAGGTTACAGCGATGCTCATTTTTTCTGTGAGATGATCAATGCTTTTGCAGTCCAAAGGGCCCGAATGAAATGAAACTGGCGGTTTGTGGCGGTTTGGGTTGTTGTGTGCTTATGTGTGCTTGTGTTTCCTCATATGCTTATCACTAACTTATCACATACTCAAAAAGCGAAGCAATGCTTGACATCTTTGACCTGCAAGGATGCCAGCTCCAAAGTCAACTCGTCGCTGGGAAGATTGAACATGAACATCATGAACTTTGAGCGCCTAAAATAGGTACAGCATGGTACAGCAACAAAAAAATTCATTGCGATATTTTGATAAATATTGCTTGATCCACTTTCCTTTACACTTTTACACCAACGCCACACAGCTCACTTGGTGCACTTCAAACCATCAAAATGATTTGATCTCCGAATTAAAGCTATCATTCAAAAAGCAACTGTTCGATTTGTAACTGTCACAGAAGAGTCCAACATAAACAGCAATGGGAATACCTATACCTATACCGATACATATATATATACACATACATACCTACCTACCTACCTACCTACCTACCTACCTACCTACCTACATGCCTACATGCCTACCTACCTACCTACATACCTACGTACCTACCTACATACCTACATACCTACATACCTACATGCCTACATGCCTACATGCCTACATGCCTACATGCCTACATGCCTACATACGTGCATACGTGCATACGTACATACGTAGTTACATACCTACAACGTGTATATGCCATACGTGGATACGTGGATACGTGGATACATGTATACGTGTAGACGTACATTCCTAGATACGTAGATACGTAGATAAGTAGACACGTACATACATACGCACATGCTTGCATGCCTAGGTACGTACGTCCGTCCTACATAGATATATACATAGATACGTTATTTTTTAAACCATCTGACAAAACGTAGCATTCACCGGCTACCCAAACGATGGGACATTGCAAAATTAAAGCGAACAAATGCGGGATGAATACACATGCATGTCGCACACCACAGATTGGGAAAGGTCAACTGTTTCCTTTATGTCGACAACGCCAAGTTTGTTGTGGCACAAGCAGTGCATTTGATCCACACACATCCTTCTGTCATCTTCTCGGCGACCTGCTCGAAAACCATACGGTTCAGGCTGAGCTGTTTCCAGATAAAGTTTAACAGGAGCAAAGACTGTACGAGAGTACAGTGGTATATAACAACTTCGAGCTGGCGATGGGGCAGACACTTGCAATTGATTTTGTTCCACAATTTTTCAGCAACATTGTGAACCAAGTTTTCCTGCAAGTTCAGCGCGCAGCTCAGGAAAACAGCAAGTCATTGAACAAAGTAAGTGAGACATGCAGGGTGTCCACAGGCAAAACCTTTGTAGTTTCAGCCACCAATCTTACTTCACGAGACTTGCCCGTGCCCAAAGTGAAGGCTGCTTTCAGGAACTCACATCTCAGCAAAATCGCTGGAAAGAAATCGCGCGCATGTTGCTTTACCTCCGATACAATGGTCGAGTGCGGGCTGGAAAAAAAAATAGATTTCCTGGAAGTAAAAACAAGGTCTCCCTGATCCCCTGGTCCTTGGGTCACTCGTCCCTTGGTCCCCTCATCCCTTCCTCCCTTGGTCCCCTGATAATTAATAATCATGAACATCGCCATCAACATCAGCATCAACATGCTCATGCTCATGCTCATGATGATGATGATGATCATCATCATCATCACCACCACCATCATCATCATCACCATCACCATCACCATCACCATCACCATCATCATCATCATCATCATCCTCATCCTCGTCCTCATCCTCATCCTCATCCTCATCACCATCAAAAATCATATGTCCTTCTTGTTTTCCAAAAACAACAACAACAAGAACAGAAAATCAAACAAAAACATCGACACAAACAGCATCAACACTAACAACAAAAACGACAACATTATAAACAGCAGCCTCATCAACTACAACGTTATTGGCAACATCAATTTGAAGGACAGCATCAATCACATCACCGACATTTGTACAACAAGAACAACAACAACAAAAAACAATATTACACCGTCAAGAGGCCCCAAACAGTGTGGGGGGTAGGAATCCAATGTACCAGATACAAACAACAGTAACTATGGAACAGCAGCGGGTGAAGTTAGACATGGTCGCAAGTGCAGCAACACGACCATGTGAGGAGCTCACAACCCTTCATAGAACGCTTTGTGAGGATTCCAGAATAACTTTCACACAAACACCAAAATTTCCACAAAATTTTCTCACAAGGACCTGTGCCAGATCATGTAAAGACAGATTCCACAAAGAGTGTTCAAAACTTTTCCAAGGGACTTGTACAGGATCATGCCAAGGCTTTTGAGAGCATGTCATAAGGATCCCCAGACGACTTCATGCCAGAACCCCTTGAAAGAAAAAACACAAAGTCGTCATGAAAAGGCCTGCTTCTATTGGAACCGATCTGACAAAATATTGGTACAAAAACTTCCCAAGAGCCTCGTGGCCAAGAATTTGTGCGAGCCCGCGCAGTCGAAATGCACATGTCACAGGAACCTTTTTATGTGAGAATTCTCGGGTATCATGCTGCAGACTAAGATCAAGAAAAACTCGCGGCGCAGACTTTGTGCGAGCTTGCAAAGTCGAAATGGACATGGACATGGACATGGACACGGACATGTCACAGGAACCATTTTATGCGAGTATTCTCTGGGAAGATGCCGCACCTCAAGAACCAATGTTGCCACCAAATTGCAATATGAAACGCGTACTATTGTCCAGCATTTGAACCACACCACACACACAAAAAAAGAAACACCGCACCACAGTATGTCAAAAAAAAATACTGAACAAGGGAAGGTGCTGGTTTCATTTTTTTCCGTCGCACCCCCAGGTGAGTCAAACAGGGAAAAATATTAGCGCATCCAACCTCCATGAAACCGGGAAAATGCGTGCGTGACTTGACATGATAAGGATGGCAAAGACGAACCTTAGATCATTAGGATCTAGATCGGTAAGTTTTTTTAAAACAGAAAAATTAGAAAAACTTTAGTATCGGCCCGATTTTCCGGAAGTCAGAAACATTTTTTTTCTGGAAAAACGTGATGTCGGCTTGAAATATTTGGGTTGCAGTGTAGGTTTCAAGGGCCTTGTTGAAATTAAAAATCGCACGCAAAAAAAATATTGGAAATTGACCCCCTTCGTTCCTCATTGCCACGGACATATTTTGTATATTTTTTAACGGGTGGTTTTCATGGTTTTGATGGCAACCTCACCTTCGTGTAAAGCATTCGCGTAGGAAAGGTGTTTGAATCACATACTTGTGATGTCAAGACGGCGAAGACCAGCCCTACAGTAGATGGACAAAATATTCAAACCCTGCAGCACGCACTATGTTGAACCCCCGCGCCCCCAAATCTCAATGTTTCAGCGCGCGTGTTAGCAAAAGTGATGTTAGGGGTTTGATTTTTTTCGTCCATTGGGGCTAATGCACTTCAGGCTACATTAACATTGAACTTTGGGGGCGA
>Ga0126342_10013603_pt1 | contig 14392 bp, 7 predicted proteins | sample Cyp1metagenome_FD_92528 | JGI IMG/M metagenome (GOLD analysis project Ga0126342, IMG submission 92528) | Coral microbial communities from Lord Howe Island, Old Settlement Bay, Australia - Cyphastrea 1 metagenome | ecosystem: Host-associated > Invertebrates > Cnidaria > Coral ...
GAGAGGTGAAATGTGAAATGCTGAATCAGAATGAATCAATGAGGCAGTCTTCTCTGTTTAAAGAGCTGCTGCAAGAATCTGCAAAAGGACATGTTCCATGGGTTGCATGGCATGCAATCAACAATGGGTAATTAATTATTTGGTATTAGCATGTTATATTGTGCAGATTGTATTTTATTAACATCTATTGAGTGTATGCATATATAAGGTTGAATTCCCCTCATCGGGTGAGGCAGGACGTGATGTATCTTTCGTTTCGGTGCGAACTCCTGATGCAGACCTGCGTGCTGTATCCTGCAAGACCCACAAAGAAAGTTCCGAAGATTACAAAAAGCTGATTTGCAAAGGCAGAATGGGCGGCTACTTGTTCGCCGTCAATGGAGCAGGACAAAGAGATACAAAGAGAGCATACCGTTGCGTTGGTTCTTCATGGCACGGTTGAAAGAGGTCCCGGAGTGGCGTGCTTGGTACACATGACGTGCGCCACATGAAACAAGCATAGGGGGCGCTGTCAGCTTGCCCACGACCTTTCAGAGATGACGCTTGTGCTTAAACTAATTCCTGGTTGGTGGTTTGGAACAGCCGCGAGGCCCAAACTTTCCAGTGTAGTGCGGCTGTACTTTCCGATTGGGCTGTCTGTATCACCCCTTGCCGAGCCATGACCAGGAACTTCCCCATGGATTTTGCAATGACTGATAATGGTTCGAAGATAGACCTTGTGTGCAAGTTGGTTGTGTTCGACCACGCCCATGAATCCCACCTGATGATGACTGTGAATGGTTGTAAACTGTTTCACTTCGATGGTCTCCTCACTGGGGGTTTTGCATCATACACAATTTTTGATGCCACCATGGACCAGCAATTCCCAGTCCCTAAGGTGTCTTCCAACGATGCCACTAGGGTACTAGGACATGAGCAGCCTTCGTGGGACAATTTGCACCGCACAATAGACCTATGTTCAGGTTTCGGTGGGCTCTCCCAAGGAGCTCTGGCCGCTGGATTCGAGGTGTCAGTTGCCGTTGACCATAATGAATCCATGCTGGGTCTCTACTCCAAAAACAGCAGTGCACCAACTGTGTTAGGAGATATCGGAGATAAAGATGTCCTCCACAAGGTCTGGTCTGTTTCCAAGGGCGCCAAAATCATTTCATCGGGGTTCAGTTGCCAGCCCTTTTCACGATTAGGTGACGGACGTAGCTGTGAAGATGCACGAGCATCATGCCTTCCCAAAACGCTCTCAGCTGCGTTTTACCTTCAGGCCAAACTGATTGTTTTGGAATGTGTTTCACCAGCTGGGCATGACAATTTTGTCAAAGAAGAAATTGAACACTTCCCAAATTGCACCGGATACACATGTTCCCAAATTGACCTTAAGTTGGATGAAGTGTGGCCATGCCGTAGGCACAGAGCATGGTGGTTACTTGTTGCCCCGGACATTGGACCTATTGACATGCACTCATGGACACCATTGACCAACTTAGGCCAGGTACAGAATGTGATCCCCTCCATTTTGCTTTGGTCTGCAGAGGATGAACAAGATCTGATGCTTGATGCCACTGAACATGCTGCGTTTGGAATTGATGCCAATGAACATGGTAGGAACATGCTCAATGCCAAAGGAGTGGCGCCTTGCGCCTTGCATGCATGGGGTAACCAATTGCGCCCATGCCCTTGTGGATGCCGAAAGTTTCCATTGTCTGCAGCCAGATTGGCGGCCAAAGGCTTGCATGGTTGCTTAGTTCGAAGTGCGTGCCATGCTGATGGAAATTCCTACATCAGACACCTACATCCTAGTGAAGTGATGTGTTTGAATTCCATGGATCCAGTCATTGATTTCTGTGCGAATCCCAGGCTGGTTCTTTCTGCAGTAGGTCAAATAGCTGCACCTGTTCAAGCACTTTGGGTTTTCGGTTTCATTTCGCTGCGGTTATCCAAGCTGATGGGCTGCCCGAACCAGTTTCACCCTGACTCTCAGATTCAAGCCTACAGGTCTTGGGTACTTATGAGGTCACGATTGGTTTGGAAGCCAACACATGAAACAATTGATGACCCTAAGCTTCTTGCTCTAGTTGCTTTCTGGGAAACACAACATGACCTCTCATTGGAAGAGTTGTTGTACCCGATTCGGTGGAAGGGTGTCATCAGTGCACCGGTGAGCATTGCTGCTGTGCTTGACCATTTGATCCGTACACAGGTTTCAGGGATCCCTGTCACGATTCCAGACAGTGAAGAAGATGTGGCACCGACACCTTGGTTTGATTCTCCGAAGGTTGACACTGAGGGTACAAACCATGATTGCCTATGTGCTGATTCTTGCACTGTTGTCATCGAAGGTACCGATGATTCGCCCATTCGATTTCAACCAAAATGTGATTCCACTGTAGGTGATTTCATTCTTGCACAGCAGAAACTGGTGGGTCATTTGCAAGTGGACCGAATCACCATGAATGGTATTCCCATCAGCCGTGACCATGTCATGAGTGTAGGACAGCTCATTTGCATTACCCTTGGATGTGCAGGGCCGACCCCAAACGTGAGTCCACCCAGAGGGGCTGAGAATCCCACTGTTTCACCGACTTTGGATTGGCAGCCTGATCCCATTGAAGATGTACCAATAGCATCACCTCCACGCAAAACAACCAAGTTTGACATTGGAGAATGCTTGATTCCACATCCTTCACAGGTGTCGGAAGATCAATGGTTGGATGCAGGTCCTTTGCTGGGATTACAAGGGGAGCAATTTCTAAGTTTGAGGTCGCCAACAATCAATTCCCCACAACAGTTGTGGTCGGTGAGACATCAATTCCTGAAGGTCTCGGACCGGTTGGGTGTCCTTGAAAGGCAGACTGAACTTTGGGCTGATGATGAAATCCGTTTCCACCTCCACAACCTTGTCCAATTGTCCATGGAAGTGTTTCCCAAGAAGGGCTTGAGGGCCCCACCAATGTTGGTTCTGGATCCGTTGTTGATCACCACGTGGGTTCAGAATAGAGGGTTTGATTGTGAATGCTGGGCCCGTGAACATCCTGAGGTCTTCCGAGAATCAGTCTGCATTCTCACTGCTGTGCTTGTTGAGCAACATTGGATCCCAGTTTTCATGTCACCATCAAATGGCATACTACATGTGCACACCTGGGATGGCATGGGAGCAAAGCATGATGCGGTTGATGCACTTGTCCATCGTTTGGCCAAGGGTTTGGGTTTCACACAATGCCTCATTTGCCGTGAGCATAGACTCTTTTTCACTTCCAACCTTTGTGGAGCTTTGGCAGTTGCCTTCCTGAGAATGATGGTGTTTGGCAATCAGCTGCCTTCCAATCCAGCCGAAGCAGAATATGTTCATGCGCAGTTGCGGCAGCAGCTTGTTCAATTGATCCAACCATGCCAGGTCACTCGCCGGCCGTGGGTTTGGGGTGCAGGAGATCACCAAACAAATCCTCCAAGCATTTTGGACATTCAAACGATTTCTGTTACCCGGGATGAACGCATTGACATGATGAATCAGAAAGGGTTTGCGATGGCAGATGACGAAATTCGTTTTCACATCATCCAGCTTGTTAACCATCAGCCCCTACGTGTCAATTGGAGGGGAACTTTCACATTTCTTGAACCACTGGTATTTTCTTGTTGGGAAAATATTGGGCGAGTCATTGCAGAAAGGTGGGCAGAAAGCCATCCCCATATTTTTGAAGATGGGCAACAAGTGGCCACAGCTGTATGTGTAGATGAGCACTGGCTACCCTTGTGGTTGGTTCCTGATGACATGATCTTGCAAGTCCATACGTTCAATGATGAGCATGCAGGTCGAACACGCCTTGAAAGCATCCTGCAAGACCTCGCACATCGCTTAGGGTTTCGAGACATTGCTGTCCACCGCATCCCCAAGCTTATTTCAGATGATTCCAAATGTGGAGCATATGCAATGGCCTTCCTGGCCCATGTCATTACACGCATGCCCCTGCCAGTAACTGCCAGTGAACTGCACACCTTGCACACAAACATGAGAGCATCCTTTGTGGAACATCTGTATGGTGTGCTCCTAACCCCCCGTCCAGTGGTTTGGGGTTTTGGACCTCCAAGGGAATCCAGGCAACTCCCTAGAATGCCTGCTGAAGGTTCGTCAGAACGGATGCAGAGGTTGGACTCAATGAGGGAATCCGGGCCACTCCCTAGAATGCCCGTGGAAGCTGCCTCAAGCTCGGCTACATGGGGTACTCCGAGAGCCCCAGCAGATGATGCTTCAATCAAGTCCACTTCTTCTGACAGGGACACGGTAATCTCCCATGAATGCACTAACCTCATGAGGTCATTTTTGCCTGCCTGTTGCCTGAGAGAAGACACCCACCAGCCACTTGAGAGCTGGCCAGCACTCTCACTGTTTTGCACATGCCCAGCCGCGTTGCCACCGACTGATGAACGGACACGCATCCGACAGCAGAGGCTTGAGAGCATTGCCACACATGGACATGCCATGGCTGATGACGAAATCTTGTTTCACCTTGAGTTTGTGTTAGAATATTTCCGACGCATACCCACATCGAGCCAACAAGTTGTCCGCCAATTCGTGCACATCCCGCCGTTAACAGTGGCACACTGGCTTGCAGGAAACCAATTTGAAATGCGCAAGTGGCAAGATGAGATGCAGATTCGTGACAACTTTTGTCATATCCTCTTTGTCGCTTGTATTGATCAACACTGGATGCCCTTTTGGTTAGCACCACATGATACTGCCTTGCATTGCCATTCCTTCCACTTTCCAGGGGTTGACACGACTGGCATCGACATTGCACTCCGTGAAATGGTTAGTGATTTGGGCTTTCAAGAGTGTGTCATTCACCGGGTCCCAACACCCATCCATGAAACTGGGCTCTGTGGTGCTATGGCCATCAGCTTTCTAGCACATGTTGTGCTTCGAACCCCATTGCCAGCTGATGACCAGCAGTTGCGAGATCGTAGCTGGAAGATGAAGCAGAAATTTGCAGATGCCATCGAACACAGGCCACCAACTACCCCCATCATTTGGGGTTGGAAGGGTTTATGGGAATCCAGGCCACTCCCTAGAATGCCTGAGGGGCCTTTTTTGCCAGATGCAATGCCTGACCTGATTGAGGTTCTCTCTTATGACCCTGTTTTTGGGAAGGAACCCACGCCATACCGCTTTGGCTGGGCAATGGGCTCTGATGAAATTCTGTTTCACCTTGAACGCATGTCCACCCACTGCCATGCTCAGGTTGACATTCGAGTTTGGTGCCATGACACTGATACTTTGTTAGACTTTGTCAAGCACTTGCCTGAGCAGACCAAACTGTGTGCTGCTGTCTTGGAAAATTGCCATTGGATTCCATTGGTCATTTCGCGTGATCAACATTTCACACATGTTTTGACCGAGACAAGCCACCTTTCATTGGGTTTACGTGCACTTCCAAACATGCATGTGAAGGAGCTCCCTGCTTATGAGTTTGATACTTGTGGAGCAAACACACTTGCCACAATTGCAATTGCCATGGGATTCCAACTCAGAGTGACGGACATGATTGAGTTTCATTGTTTTCTGAGACAGGCTTCCCCTCCACGTATTTGTGACAGAATCCATTGGGGCTTTGGACCCTCTGGTCACCTCTTGCGTACCCTGGCTGATGAGCTTGTCAAGCATGGGGTCCCTGCCAAGACAGCAGAAACGAGGGCAAATGACGCGATCAAAGCTCTGGGCAGTGAACAGGTCTCAGCTGCACTGAGTCACAGACAGCCGTGGCGCCAGTTGAAAATCTTAGGAAACAATTCTAAGTTTCACTTCATCTTGCCATCAGAATTGGATAAGGCCATCCAAGCCAATAAGGGGAAAGCAGTTGGTGGAAAAGGCAAAGGCAAGTCCAAAGGAAAACCCACTCGTGATATGCCGACTGACCTTGATCCCCATAAGTTGCAAATCCTTGAAGGCACATTCACAGCCATGTCTCACCAAGTCCCACAAATTCAGGCCACGCAGATTGGCCCCGTGAGCTGTGGGGTAGTCATGATGTCCCTTCCTGAAGCCGAACCATATCTTAGGGCTGGTCAATGTGTTTCACAAGAGCCGCTTGCCATTGCCGTTTTGAAGAAGCCAGGGGCTGTGATTGCCTCAGCACTCCCACATACGGATGTGACCATACCGTGCAGATGTACGTTAGATCAAGAGCCAGTCTTGGTTGATGCAGTGCTTGTTCAGATAGGCAAAGGACTTGTTGAAAAGAAGGTAAGCAGTGCGGTAGTTCAGATTGACACCCTTGATGTGGTCACGGTGAAGATCATGGTGTATCGCGATGAATTGCAAGGAGATTGGCAGGAATTCTGCCAGTCACCCATCCGTTGCCTGGTAGCGTTGTTCCCAAAGCTCAAACGGTGTGCCCAGAACCCATGTGACTGTCCCAGTTGGCACAATCCTGATCAGTTGGATATCCGAGACCCGATCCTTGATGTGTGGCGTCGCCAATTCCTGAGGTCGAGTTTCAAGCAGTGCCCACCAGATAAGGCTGAAATTTTTTCCGTATGCATTCGCATCCCACAGGGCATCCTGGAGCCATTGCTTGCTTTGAGTGGCAATGTGGGAGCCTACTGCGAACCAAGGTCTGCTGACGGCAAGGAAATTTTAGCAGATTACACGGTCGTGTGGACGCCGAAGCAGTCCTTGCAAGAGATGCAGCACCTCATGAGAACCAATCCGGCAGTTGCTGGCCTGGCCAGGTTAGGTGAGCGTAGAGGCTTACGAGTTCGAGCCATGCAGGCGAAGTCCATTCACCAATTGGTCAGACCCGATACTGTCTTCCTGCCGCAAGGGCCAAAAAGCCTCTTTACTGTGGGCCCCATGCCCTATGGAGTGGATCGCCAGGCAGTAGGCAAAATATTGGCCAAAGCAGGCTGGGAATGCCGTCCCCTGCAGCCGACCACCCCGTGTCCCGGCCGAGGGGCTATGTGGATTGTGCAGGCCATGGAGGAGCCCAACCAATCCATCATACAGACAACACATGGAGAGATCGTCATCTCAAAGCAGAAGCAAGAGCCACAGGGCTCATCAGCCCGACAAGTGACCATTGGATCGGCCACAACGCTTGCACTCTGTGGTGCCCAAAGTCTCACCAATCCAGCTGAAGCTGACCCCTGGAGCAAAGCTGACCCATGGGGTGGTTACCGACCATCAGCCCCTGCTGTGGCCACGATCGCCCCTACAGAAGGTATTCTCCAGTTGGAAGAACGCATACAGACTGCAGTGCTAGCAAAGATGCATACGCCGATGGAGCAGGATGACGTGCCGGACAGGGTCCATGCTTTGGAAGGGCAAGTCCAGCAGCTCATAGCCAAGCAACATGGATTGGAAACGCAAATGCAGGACTTTAATGGCCAGCACAGTCAGCAATTGGCCTCGTTGCAAACTCAGGTCAACGCCCAAACTCAGCAGTTGCACGGACACTTGGAGAACCAAAACCAAACAATCCAATCTTTATTCGAACAGCAGATGACCCAGATCCGCACATTGTTGGCCAAAAGGCCACGGGAAGAAGGAACTGAATGACAGGCAGGCCAAGGATTTCCAGGCCTTGTTTGGCTTTTGACGTTTGTGTTTTGCTGCCTGTTGCCTGGAATCCGGGGCCTTTTGCACTGGTTAGTTTACAGTTTTGAAGGGAAGGCTGTGTGCCCTCGATTCCCTGACAACATGCGCCGTTTTTGCAGGTGGAGGATGATAGTCTGGTTGTTGCTTATGTGCAGAATAGGGGAGGCAACAAACCCAGGCCCACGCCCGCAGTCCACCGATTTTGTTTTGGGGGCTTTTAATCCTTCGGGGTTAAATGGTAAAGCACCGTTTATTGTTTCACAGCTTGCTTTTGGAGATGTTTGGGTGGTTTCTGAAACCCATCTTTGCAGCCAGACATTTCAGAAATTCAGGTCTAGTATGCACTTTGCTGAAGGACCATATCGATATTGTGTGGGCGGACACCCAGTTCCGGCACAAAACAGCCGTACACATCATGCGTCCTGGCGGGGGGTTGCAGTTCTCTCCAAATACCCAACCAGAGCTTTGCCCACAGCCTGGCCTGATGGCCTGTATGAGTCATCTAGAGCAGTAGTTACCGCCACCTTGATTCAGGATACCTGGCTTACAGGAGCCACAATTTATGGTGAACCTGACAGTGCTTTTTACCCTGATTGCAAAACCAACAACCAAATCCTGCTGAGCCAAGCCGTTGATCAAGTCTGCCACCTTAGCATGGGACCTAGGTATGTTGCAGGGGATTGGAACGTTTCACCAGACACCCTTCCTGTTTTTGAGACGCTGAAGGCTGCAGGTTTTTGTGATTTACAAGACATTGCAAATTCCCAGTGGGGATACAGGGTACAACCCACTTGCAAATCGGTCACCAGAAAAGATTACTGTTTCATTTCGCGTGAACTTCAATATCTGCTCAAAGATGTGAAAATTGCAGATGATATCTTTCCAGACCACGCGGTCCTATGGGGAGTTTTTCGTGGGCTAGCCCAGGTTTTACCTAGGCAGGTTTGGATCACACCGAAAGCCTTCCCTTGGCCCCAAACGTGGGATGTTGATGCACAGTTTTGGAAGAACATGCCTGGTTCTTGTGATGAAAAGTACCAAGCCCTTTGGAACCATATTGAAAACCGAGCCGATGCTGCTTTGCCTTTTGCCACCGGGCGCCAAATGAAGGGTAGAGCCAGTACCCACAAACCCAGTGTCATTCGTGATGGCCATGTTTCACCATTGAAGCGAGCCGGGCTTGGGGTTGTGCAACCACATTTTGTTGCAGCCTCTTTTCGCCATGCACAATGGCTCCGCCAGACGCGTCGTCTTCAAGCTTATGTTCGGTATGTTGGTACTCATGGCCCACACACTGACCATGCACGTAGCTTGTGGGGTTCCATCATTCGTGCCAAGGGGTTTCGTCCTTCATTCTGTGACTGGTGGAAGGAGAGCCAGTGGAAAACATGTGGGGCACCTGCCAACTTGCCTTTGTTTCCACCCAGTGACCATATTGCTGCCCATGTCTTTGACACCATGATGTTGGGTTTCCGCTCATTTGAGCAAGAGCTGCGTAAGTCGTCAAGCCTTTATGCACGGCAGCGACGCGCCCAGAACCCAAACATAATCTTTCAGGATATACAGGCGCAGGCAGGAAAGGGGGTGGAGGTCCTGCTACAGTCAATGACAGCTGACATAGCGGAAGTCCGACCAGAGGACAGTTCCATTGTGTTGCAGCGTGCAGTAAATTTTGAAGCTGGTAAGCCCATTTTGTGCCAAGGCCGTCAATTAGCAGTGATCCATCATGAAGCTGACTGCCTCTGGTTGGACTCGATTGCTGACTTGACACCAGGTCTGACTGTTGCCCAAGCCGCACATACTGGTACACGGATGAGCTTTTTGAAATTTTTCTGCATGCATGGAAGGAAATGTGGGGTCGACACCAGCTTGTTTCACAGGACCGATGGAAGGTCATTCTGGAATTTGCCAAGGAGCACTTACCTCGCCTTGACCTGTCGTGGCCTTCCTTGGATGTGCCTTCATTGGAGAAATGCATTTTGCGGAAAAAGAAGACTACAACTGCAGGCCTAGATGGAGTCACCATCGATGATTTGCGTAGTATGTGCCCAGCCGCACTGTCCAATTTCGTAGATGTATTTATCCAAGCAGAAACCACAGGCGAATGGCCCACCCAGATGTTGGCAGGGAGAGTGACTTGTTTGGCCAAGGTTGCCGAGCCGAGCAATGCCTTGGATTTCCGACCCATTACGGTCATTGGCCTTTTATTTCGTTGCTGGGGCACTCATCACGCCCGGAAGGCGATACGTTTCCTGGATGACCACCTGCCGCAAGGGCTCTTTGGCAGTCGACCCACGCGCTATGCGGGGCAGGTTTGGTCCCATTTGCTCTGGAGCATAGAGTTGGCTTACGAAAATGATCTGCCCCTTAGCGGCATCATAGCAGACATCAAGAAGGCTTTTAATTATTTGCCACGGATGGTAGTGTTTGAAGCATGTGCGATCCTGGGCATACCCTTCCCAGTGCTGCTTGCGTGGGCCGGAGCATTGGCCAATATGCCCCGCAGATTTCAGTTTCATGGAAGCATTAGTGAGCCGGCCATGAGCACGTGTGGCCTACCAGAAGGCTGTGCCCTCAGTTGTTTGGGGATGATTGTTATTGACACCTTGTTTCACAAGTGGATGTTGCATTTTTTCCCCATGTGCCAACCGCTCTCATATGTGGATGACTGGCAGATTATTGTAACGGACCCTCATCGAATCCAAGGGGTGTTTGCTTGTCTTGAACGTTTTGTGGGGGAATTGGACCTTTTGTTGGATGCCAACAAGACGCACACATGGTCAATACAGGCTGAAGCCCGCACGACACTGCGGGGACAGGGGTTTGCCTCGGTTTCATACAGCAAAAACCTGGGTGCCCACGTCCAATACACTAGGCAGCATACCAATAAGACCTTGACTGCACGCCTTGCCACAGTAGTTCCTCTCTGGATAAAGTTGAGACTTTCAGCCAGTGCATACCGGCAAAAGGTGAGGGCAATCCTCTCGGCTGCTTGGCCCAGAGCGATGCATGGTATAGCGGCCTCCACAATTTCCCAACAGGCATTCCAAACCTTGCGTGCTGGAGCGGCCAAAGACTCAAAGAAGATGGCTCAGGCTCAAATGCACAGGTTCAGCTTGGCCTCATAGAAAGGGCCCACACTGATCCGCAGTGTTGGGCAATCCTGCAAACCTTTCGTCTCACCCGAGACTGTGGTGCTGTTGCACGTGTTGAGCCACTCCTTGCTGAGCTTGCCCATGGCCAGGCGAACCTCCCTGGTAATACCATCACCCAGACCTTGTTGCACCGTATCCAAGCTCTTGGTTGGCATGTAACACTTGGAGGGATGTTGTGTGATGTGTTTGGGTCATTTTCGTTGTTTGACACTTCCTTTACTGAATTAGTGGTGCGAGTTGAATTCCAGTGGACTTATGTTGTTGCCCAAGCTGTGTCTCACAGGCCCTGTTTCAATGGCTTAGCGCAGTGTGACCCAGGTGCCACCAGGGTATGGCTCAACAGCCTGGAAGCCTCAGACCAAGCACTTTTCAGAAAGGTACTGAACGGTACCCACATTACGCAGGATGGGAAAAAGCATAGCCAAGAGGCTGTTGACGATGTCTGCCCATACTGCAATTGTAGTGACAGTAGGTACCACAGATTCTGGGAGTGTGCCCATTTCACCTCTTTTCGACAGCACTTGTCGGCTGACGAGTGTGACATGATCCGTGATTTGCCTCCTGCTCTTACATGTTGTGGATGGGCACTTCAGCCCACTACGGTGTTCGAATGGAATGCTTATTTTGTTTCACTGTCTGAGGTGTGGTTGCCCCCTATGCAAGGAAGGGCGACAGTCCACCTTTTCACTGATGGGAGCTGCGTGGACCAGCATTTGCCAGATCAGCGGTTTGCAGCATGGGCCTTAGTTCAAGCGGCTGACTGTAGTAGTCATGTTTGCCAAGCACATACACTGGCCGCTCAACCATTGCCGGGATTGCTGCAAAGTGCCGTGCGTGCTGAAATATATGCGGTTTTGCAGGCGCTGCGATGTACTGCAGAGTATGTTGGCACAGTGATGATTTGGACAGACAGTATTGCAGTGGTCAAAAAATTTCGCCGAATACAGGCGGGAGGTGCAGTACTCACTAACGGCTCACATGCAGATTTGTGGCAGGAGATTTCACAATTGTTGCGTGGAACACCCTCACCACGACATATCACCCACGTGTATGCACACCGCCACCCAGATACAGCTGAATTTTTTTTGCAGGAATGGTGTTTTTTGCATAATGCTCTGGCTGATCGCATGGCGGTTCAGGCAAATTTTTGCGCGGGATCCCACATTTTGGCAACTGCGAGCGAGGCATTACAAAGCAATTCAATTCACTTCTCACTATAGCCGTCTCACCCAGGATGTTCAGCTGGCTATCAGTCGAGCAGTTGTTAGGGGAGAGAAACCCGTGCAGTTGGATTTGAATTGTGATGCACCAGAAGCGAAGCCCTGCCAAACTTGGGTGCAGCTGCCAGACCTCCAAATTCCGCCAGCAGCGGTTCGGTGGTATGGAGATGCCGTAGTCCGGAGCATTGTTAGTTGGTTCTGGCAAGGAATTGCTGAAGGGGGGGATTTGGCTTGGATCTCCCATTTCCAATTGTATTCTGACTACATGCTCACCACCGGCCTCCCTGGCCCTGTTCATTTGATGCCTGGGCCGCAGTGGCGCAATGGAAGTGACGTCCCACACTTGCAGCTCCGTGGTTTTGGGTTCAAACAACGAACCAGATGGTTCACCAAAGTCTGGAAAGAGATTTTGCGTCACCAGGGGATTGAGTTAAGCTTCTGCTATGGACGTCCGAGGTCCGAGATGATCTTAATGTTTACAGGAGTTGCAGCCATTCCCTGGCCAAAGTACAGAATCCAAGCAGTGGACAAATGGATGCTGGGCATTGCAGGTGTGACGTTTCGACGCCAAACTAAGCTCCTTGATGCACTGCCTTTTGGGGATCGCAACCCTATGTTTCCACTGCCTGTTCTCACTTCATCCGGTTGGTAGCCACACCCAAGACGGGTAGCGTCTCACAAACGCTACGCGCATCGCAAAGTGTGACAAAGTGTGGTGGTTTGGAACATGAATTTTATTTGTCCATTCAGTTGGCAATGTCATGATCCCAGCTGACGAAGTCCATGATTTTTCAGAGGGGTAGGCTCAACCACCAACCAATAGTTGATTTACATATGAAAATTGGTGATTTAGTCCAAAGTTATGTGAGTTTACCAGGGGATATTCAATTGATGTTGATATGTTGATGTTAACTAAGTCAGTCCAGAGGATGGCCAAATGATCCTTTTGATGCCAGGATGGCAGCGGCATCTATGCTGTGAACTCCGAAGGTGAGAAGCTTCCATATGTAGCCCCTGGGCGCCCAGGGTCCCGTGGCTGGGTTTCTGATTGCTATACACATATCATTATATTTATATGTATATATATATATTTACACTAGTGATATAAGTAATAATGATATCACAAGTATATCACAAGTGTTTTGTTTGTTTTCAGGATATCTGGGACTGGCAGTTTGGCGCTGTCCAATGAAGTGGCCCAAAAACAAAAAGGTTGCTCAAGCCGCGCCATCTCCATGTTGGACGGCAGCTCATGATTCAAACTTAACAAGTTTAACAAGTGTTGCTTGTGAAATTAACATTTCTCCGTCTAAGCTGGGTAAATTCCAACTTTCTAAGTTTCTTGCTGTCCAAGTCCAGAATCCACATGTTCAAATTTTGGATGTAAATCATGTAAATCCAATGTATTGCTTGTAACACCCGCATGTTTGGTTGTTCTTTCAAAAGTCTACATTTTCTAGTGACCTCACTCCACGAGGACATCCTTCGACTTTGGATCTAAGGATCCACCCAAAGACGCGGACGTGCGCAGCTTCCGCCAGCCCAACTTGGAGAAGCGAACCAAGGTGAGGTTTTTGGTGATTTCGGAGTTTGTCACCAAGTTGGGGCTTGAAATTTGACCGAGGATGAATGGTGACTTTAGATTTGGGGGATGTAAAATGCACAAGTTGAAGATCAGAAATTCATGGAAAATGAGGATCTAAAACTTACATAAACTTACCATAATGAATGATTGTTCACCATCCCCATACTCCATAACCTTTCCCTTCCCCAAACGGTCGGTTGTGATGACTCCAGGAGATCACCGCCACCGTGAACGGCATCAAGCCCTTGGCCTCGAACTCGTCGAAGACTTCGCCTCTGGCACGGGTTGCTGGGCGCCCTGCTGGGCTGCTGGAGTTCACCTGCGGTGATTTTCACTGTGAATAGGGTGAATCAGTTCAAAATTTGAACAAGAATAGAGGTACCAAATCAGATTGATGATCAACCTGGGTTCGCTCTAACATTGGATGCCTCAAAATCTGCTGGTTCAGATTCACCCACTGAGTATGTGGGAGTCTAGTTTGGGGCTCCGGTGAAGCCGCAGGATTTATGTTCTTATTGTTGGTACCTAGATGTACCTAGTAGGCTCATGGTTCTGGCTGCAAACATAGAATGAAACTCATTGATTCGCAGAATTCGAGCAAACAGTACTTGGGACAACTACCTATGCATCTTTGCTTCATTCCCATCCCAACTGTTTGCCATCGTTCAATCCACACCGTAGCCATTTTGGTTGAAGCCTGAAGTCAGTTCTCAAAACTGAGAATTGATGGACTGGCCAGTGTGACTCAGCGTGACTCAGTGTGACACTCTTCAGCCATGGACTCAGAGATTGAAGCTTTGCCCCAGTTGCGTTTTCCGCTTCGAGAAGCACTTCTTTCTCTCCATGA